>OLIT01002472.1_pt1 | contig 13358 bp, 9 predicted proteins | sample 1601341 | NCBI WGS metagenome assembly OLIT01 (sample SAMEA2452121, study PRJEB22498) | human gut metagenome | biome: human feces; feature: human gut; material: feces | place: Australia | collected 2012
CAGAATTCCTTCCCGGGGATGTACCTTTCTATCCTCCGTATGGAACCATATCACCTTATCGGGATCGTAGAGCATACCCGCTTCCTGTAATGCCTGCACATAGCCGCGATGGCGGTTCTGCCCCTGGATGTCATCCGCCTTGAAGATTCCGGCAATACTACGGTGCCCATTGTCTAACAGATACTTTGTGATCATATATCCGCCCCTGCAGTCATCCATCAGCACCTGTGGTCTGTCCTCCATCCGGTCGAAGCAGCCCTGTATGAACACGTAAGGGATTCCATAGCTTTCGAGCTGTTCATATAAATGCAGATGCCTGCAGCTGATCTGGCTTTTACTGGGTTCGATGATGACTCCGTCGATGTCCTTCTGCAACAGTTCTTCGAGACATCTGGCTTCCTGACTTCTGGAATTGTGGGTATTTTTCAGCAGAATACTATAGCCTTCAGCCGTGAGGACATCATCAATCCCCTGAATGACCCTCGGAAAAATATAATCCGCCAGATAAGTGGTCACTACAGCTATATTGTGGGATTTATGTCCGGGACGTAACCGCTCCGATACAAAGGTTCCTTTTCCATGCATTGCATAAATATATCCTTCCTGTTCCAGGATCGCCAGTGCTTTCCGGACAGTCTGACGGCTCACCTGATAAGCAGCCGCCAGTTGGTTCTCAGAAGGCACACGATCCCCCGCCCGCAGTTCTCCCCGGTGGATCTGCTCCTCCAGGTCATGATGCATTTTATAGTATTTCAGCTGTTTTTCTTCCATTGATGAAAGCCCTTCTCTTTCTCTATCTGGATTTTACCTATCCAAATCTTGTTTCCAGACAACACTGTTCCTATATTTCTCATCATTTTTCACTTTCCGGCATGATCAGCTTTCTGAGCTCTTCCGCACCGCTGACAAAATCACTGGTTATGGTATCATTATGAATGACATGATCGCAGATTTTCCGGTTGCGTTTTTCCGCATCAATGGACAGGATCCGCAAGGTCTTCTCCTCGGTGTCGTAGTCAGATTCTATGATGTCGGCAATCAGCTTTTCCTTGTCGCGCGCCACGTATATAATGTGCGTGGGAAAAGACCGTTTCATGGCGATAGCGCCGCACATATCCACCGGGATCACAGCAAACTTCCCCTGATCCAGTAGCTCACGGATATCTTCTTTTCTCGTTCCGTAACGTACTCCCGCATAAGCTGTTTTTTCAAAAAAATCCATCCGGTCGAAGGCTTCTTCTGAAACATACCGGTGTCCGTGACGTTCCGGTTCCGTGCAATAATTCACCGGGCGCACAAACAACTGCTCCGCGCGGATATTCTCTGTCGTATTTCCACCTTTGCTGCCGCACAGAGCTTCTGTGATCTCACGTTTCCCGGAGCCGGAAGGCCCCACCAGTGCAAGTACCGCCGGAGCGGTGATCTTCTCCGGCTTTGAAGTGGAGGCTTTCATGATCTGACGCACCAGCGACACGAATTCCGCCATGGTATTCACAGACAGGAGCCCTGTCATTTTGGCATTCCATGGCTTCCGCATCAACACCGGATACTCTGCCTTGCTGTCCAAAATATTGTGAATGGCATCATCCAGTACAATATCAAAATGTACACGGTCTTTCGCACTTCCCAATATAATATTCTCCGGTGGAAGCTCCGGGAACTGCGTCATGATCTGCTCTGCCCGCACTCCCATAAAATGCGGCGATACCGCCGTAATAAAAAAAACATCCGCAATCTGCATCAGCCGGCGGATCCCACGCTTTGTCTCCTCCGTGGGAATCTGCCGGCTGTACAGCTCGGGATCGTTATAAAATTCTTTGATCACCGAAGTTCTTCCCTCATTGGCCCAGGAAGTGATCTCTTCCAGGCGATAAGGCTTCTCCGGATGATATTTTTCATTTGCCATACGGATGGCTATGCTGTTAAACGGGGCGGTGACATCGTCCCAGTCAATACCGATACTAGGTCTGAGCATGCTGTGCTTCCTCACTTTATACAGATACATTCTACTATTATATGCGATCTGTATTCAGCATAGCATAAACCGGTGCACAGCACAATCCATACATGCCGGATATCTCTAGCCTTTCATGGCCTCTTCCAGGATATGCAGACAGTTCTGCATGGATGCTTCAAATTCTTCTTCATTATTATTTTGGAACAGGATCAGATCATCCTTCACCTTAGGATCATCCAGATTCTCCGGAATGGAGAAATCACAGGATGCAATATACTCATCCCAGTGTGTCAGCTTCCAGGTATCTCGATCGGAATTTCTGGCGATCATACGCTCATGTACGATCTCCGGAGATGTTTCCACCCATACGACCACCAGCGTTGCATTTTTCTCTGCAAGCTTGGCTTTCAGATTATGAATATAATCCATATCCCGGATTTCCTGGGTAAAGGGTGCATTGATCAATACAATATCGTCATAATCCAATGCTTCCATAGCCAGATCCACAACACACTCGTACTCATAGTCACGGATATTTTTTTCAAAAAAGTCACTGCTTCTGTCATAAGGTTGTCCCGCTACTACAAAGATCTGTTTTGACAATGTGATCAAAGTATCCTTGTCCAGATATACCACATGCTGCAGTCTCTTCGCCAAAGCTTTGGAAATATAAGTTTTTCCGCAGGCGGGCGGTGATGTTACCAGGATCAATTTCTTAACCATAAAAATCTTCCTTTCCGCTAGGTATTGTTTATTATTATCTGTCCCCTTTTCAATTAGATATAGCGCGATTTTTTGAGATTGTCAACTATTTATCAAACTTTTTAGCTGTTGACTTGTCAACATCCATGTGTTACACTTCATAGAGTTGTTGTTTCATCAACATTTTACAGGAGGATTGTCCATGCAGGATCGTTTTGAAAGATTCGTTGTATCGATCACGGAATTGCACCGTTATCTGCAGAAATTAAAAGAACTGGAAGAAACAGCTAAGAAGGTAGGCGGCCACGGTGGTATGGACTTTATCATGGATTATCGTCTGGCATACTGCTTACAGAATGGTTTACCTTTAGACATGGACGTTTACGACTTGGCAGAATGGTGCTGCATGGCTGAACTGACCCGCCTCTCTATTGAAAACAATTCAGCTCCGGTTGAAATTCCCGACTTTACTCGTGGAGGATGGAATAAAGTACAAGGCTACCACCACGCTTTCGTAAAATAAAAATAGTATTTTTGCAGACACGAACATAAATTAATCCGGCTTCTCCCCCAAAGCCGGATTATTCATTGGTTCGTGTTTCAACATTTTATAGATTATCATAATCACGTTTATGAAAACAGCTATTCCAAAGCCTTCTAAGCAAAGCATTATCCGTGAGGCTAGAGACTATGTAATGATTGCCATTGGCATGATTCTGTACGGTATCGGGTGGACGGTATTTTTACTACCCAACGATATCACTACCGGGGGAGTACCGGGTATTGCTTCCATTGTATATTGGGCGACCGGCTTTCCGGTGCAATATACGTATTTCACTATCAACTTCTTCCTGCTGCTGTTAGCTCTTAAATTACTGGGATTGAAGTTTTGTATCAAAACCATCTTCGGAGTGTTCACCCTGACTTTCTTTTTATCCGTTATCCAGAAACTGGCGGCTGGGATCAGTCTCCTTCACGACCAGCCTTTCATGGCGTGTGTCATCGGAGCGTCATTCTGTGGAGGTGGAATCGGGGTTGCCTTCTCAGCTAACGGAAGTACCGGAGGCACAGATATCATTGCAGCTATCATAAACAAGTACCGGGATATTACACTGGGAAGAGTTGTACTTATCTGCGACATGATCATTATATCTTCCAGTTATTTTGTCTTAAAAGACTGGGAAAAAGTAGTATATGGATTTGTAACTCTATATATTTGTAGCTTCGTGCTCGATCAGGTGGTGAACAGCGCACGTCAGTCCGTACAATTCTTTATCATCTCAAATAAATATGAAGAAATAGGACGACGTATCAACGAATATCCGCACCGAGGCGTTACAATCATCAATGCAACGGGCTTTTATACCGGACGCGAAGTGAAGATGATGTTTGTATTGGCTAAAAAACGGGAATCCCCCATTATCTTCCGGTTTATAAAGGATATAGACCCTAACGCATTTGTTTCACAAAGTGCTGTTATCGGAGTTTATGGAGAAGGATTCGACCATATTAAAGTTAAATAAAAACGAAATGAAAAACCAATATTGAGAAACATGAAATTTCGACTACACCCCCTCTTATTAACTAACATTTTTCTGGGAATATTTTCCCTGATAGTAACCAGTGCCGTAGCTGATAATGCAAAAAAGCCTTATTGGCAAGATGTGCAAGTAGTAGCTGTTAACAAAGAATATCCCCGTTCTTCATTTATGACTTACGACAATCGTGAAGATGCCTTGAGCGGGAAATTTGAGCGTAGTAAGTTCTATCGGTTATTAAACGGAACATGGAAGTTCTATTTTGTAGATTCCTACAAAGATCTTCCTGACAACATTACTGATCCGAGCGTCAGTACAGACTCATGGTATGATATCCAAGTTCCCGGTAACTGGGAAGTACAAGGACATGGAGTAGCCATCTACACAAATCATGGTTATGAATTCAAAGCACGCAACCCACAGCCTCCGATATTGCCGGAAGCGACTCCGGTGGGTGTATATCGCCGTGATATAGACATCCCTGCCGATTGGGACGGACGGGACATTTATCTGCACTTGGCAGGAGCCAAATCTGGTGTATATGTATATATCAACGGTAAGGAAGTAGGATATAGCGAAGATTCAAAGAATCCTGCCGAGTTCCTAATCAACCCGTACGTGAAACCGGGCAAGAATGTACTTACACTGAAAATCTTCCGTTGGAGCACTGGCTCTTATCTGGAATGTCAGGACTTCTGGCGCATCAGTGGTATCGAACGTGATGTGTATATCTACTCACAACCCAAAGTAGCAATCAGAGATTTCCGTGTAACATCCACGCTGGACGATACTTATAAAAACGGTATTTTCAAACTGGCAATGGATATCCGCAACAATACCTCACAGCCCTCTAAAGATTATGTTATCGGATATAAGGTGTTAGATCCGAAAACCGATAAGGTAATCGCTGCTTTCGAAATGAATACCGCCATAGGTGCGAACCAAACCATTCCTCTCTTTGAAGAAGTGAAAATAGAAGTCCCCAATGTAAAAACATGGACATCCGAACATCCCAATCTCTACAAATTACTGATGTACATCAAAGACGGAGATAAGTTTACAGAAATAGTTCCCTTCAATGTCGGCTTCCGTCGTATTGAGATCAAACCAATTGAACAAAAGGCTGCTAACGGCAAACCGTATGTTTGCTTATTCATCAACGGACAACCGTTGAAACTCAAAGGTGTAAATATCCACGAGCACAATCCGGCAACAGGGCATTACGTTACAGAGGAATTGATGCGTCGTGATTTTGAGCTCATGAAGCAGCATAACTTAAACAGTGTGCGCCTCTGCCACTACCCGCAAGACCGCCGTTTCTATGAACTTTGCGACGAATACGGGCTCTATGTGTATGACGAAGCTAACATCGAAAGTCACGGTATGTATTACGACCTCCGCAAAGGCGGCTCATTGGGCAACAACCCCGAATGGTTGAAACCGCACATGGACCGTACTATAAATATGTTCGAACGTAACAAGAATTACCCGAGTGTCACTTTCTGGTCGTTAGGAAACGAAGCCGGAAACGGATACAACTTCTATCAAACATATTTGTGGGTGAAAGAAGCAGACAAAAATATCATGGCTCGTCCTGTTAACTATGAACGCGCACAATGGGAATGGAACTCCGATATGTATGTTCCGCAATATCCAGGTGCCAGTTGGTTGGAAAACACAGGCAAGAACGGCAGCGACCGTCCGGTAGCTCCTTCGGAATATGCACACGCAATGGGTAATTCCACCGGAAACCTTTGGGGACAATGGCAAGCTATTTACAAATATCCTAACCTTCAGGGAGGATATATTTGGGACTGGGTAGATCAAGGTCTGCTCCAGAAAGACAAAAATGGTAGAGAATACTGGGCTTATGGAGGTGACTTTGGTGTAAACGCCCCTAGTGACGGTAACTTCCTTTGCAATGGGCTTGTCAACCCGGACCGCGGACCACACCCGGCTATGGCTGAAGTAAAATATGTACATCAAAATGTCGGTTTTGAAGCAATTGACGCTGCTTCCGGCAAGTTCAGAATCACTAACCGTTTTTACTTTACCAATCTGAAAAAGTATCAGATCCATTATAGCGTACTCTCAAATAACAAAACAATAAAAAGCGGAAAAGTTTCTTTAGACATCGCTCCGCAAGCATCCAAAGAGTTTACTGTACCTGTAAACGGCTTAAAATCCCAACCGGGGACAGAATATTTTGTAAACTTCAGTGTGACAACAGTAGAACCGGAACCGCTAATACCAGCCGGCTACGAAATAGCATACGACCAATTCCAGCTTCCGATTCAGGCAGAGAAAAGAATTTATAAAGCTAATGGTCCTGCACTGACAACAGCAACGTCAGGTGATGAACTAACCGTATCTTCTTCAAAGGTAAACTTTGTATTTAATAAGAAAAGCGGATTAGTCACTTCATATAAAGTGGACGGAACTGAATATTTCAAAGACGGTTTTGGCATTCAGCCTAACTTCTGGCGCGCTCCTAATGATAATGATTATGGTAACGGTGCTCCTAAACGTTTGCAGGTATGGAAGCAATCAAGCAAAAACTTCCATGTGACAGATGTCAAGATGACTACTGAGAATAAAGTTGTCTCGCTAAAAGCCACTTATTTGTTAGCTGCCGGCAACTTGTATGTTGTCACTTACAGAATCTATCCGAGCGGTATCGTAAATGTTAGTGCCCAATTCACTTCTACGGATATGCAAGCAGCAGAAACAGAAGTTTCCGAAGCTACGCGTATGGCTACCTTTACTCCCGGAAGCGATGCTGCCCGCAAAGCAGCTTCCAAACTGGAAGTTCCCCGTATCGGTGTACGCTTCCGTTTGCCCGCCCAAATGAACAATGTACAATATTTCGGTCGCGGTCCGGAAGAAAACTATATTGACCGTAATCATGGTACCCTTGTTGGCGTATACAAGACAACGGCAGATAAGATGTACTTCAACTACGTTCGTCCGCAGGAAAACGGACACCATACCGATACCCGTTGGATTGCTCTATCTCCTGATAAAGGGAATGGCCTGGCTATTGTTGCCGACAGCCTTATCGGCTTCAACGCTTTACGCAACTCTATCGAAGATTTCGATTCGGAAGAAGCCCTTCCCCACCCCTATCAATGGAATAACTTCAGCCCCGAAGAGGTTGCCAACCATGACGAAAAGGCTGCGCGTAATGTATTGAGAAGAATGCATCACGTCAACGATATTACTCCGAGAGACTTTGTAGAAGTCTGTGTTGATATGAAACAACAAGGAGTAGGTGGATATGACAGCTGGGGAGCACGCCCGGAACCCTTCCATCAGATACCGGCTAACCGTGATTATAGTTGGGGCTTCACCCTAGTCCCTGTCCGTTCGGCCAGCCAGGCTAATGAAGTAGCCAAATATGATTATCAATAACCTTATTATAAATTTTAAAGAAAAGACCCATGAAAGATTTATCCAGCATTGTAGCTAAATTCAAAGTCCAAGGCACGGTAGAAGAAATCAAACCGTTGGGAGCAGGACTTATCAACGACACTTACAAAGTAAACACGAAGGAAGCAGACGCTCCCGACTACGTTTTGCAACGCATCAACCATGCTATCTTTCAGAATGTAGAAATGCTTCAATCCAATATTGCCGCTGTCACAGGACATATACGTAAGAAATTGACAGAAGCAGGAGAATCGGATATTGACCGTAAAGTCCTGTCTTTCGTTGAAACAGAAGAAGGTAAGACTTATTGGTTCGATGGTGACAACTACTGGCGTGTTATGGTATTCATTCCACGTGCCAAGACTTATGAAACTGTAAATCCCGAATATTCAAACTATGCCGGAGAAGCTTTCGGTAACTTCCAGGCTATGTTGGCGGATATTCCTGAAACTTTGGGTGAGACTATCCCCGATTTTCATAATATGGAATTCCGTTTGAAACAACTACGCGATGCCGTTGCTGCCAACGCTGCCGGACGAGTAGCAGAGGTGCAATACTTTTTGGATGAAATAGAAAAGCGTGCAGACGAAATGTGCAAAGCGGAACGTCTGTATCGGGAAGGCAAGTTGCCGAAACGTGTATGTCATTGCGATACGAAAGTGAATAATATGATGTTCAACGAAGAGGGTAAAGTGCTTTGCGTTATCGACCTGGATACAGTGATGCCTAGCTTTATATTCTCCGATTACGGTGACTTCCTGCGTACAGGAGCCAATACTGGTGATGAGGATGACAAAGACCTCGACCGTGTGAACTTCAACATGGAAATATTCAAGGCATTTACGAAAGGTTATCTGAAAGGTGCCAAGTCATTCCTGACACCGATTGAGATAGAAAATCTTCCGTATGCTGCTGCTTTGTTCCCATATATGCAATGCGTACGTTTCCTTGCCGATTATATCAACGGAGATACTTACTACAAGATTAAATATCCCGAACATAATCTGGTTCGCACCAAGGCACAGTTCAAATTACTTCAAAGCGTAGAAGCCCACACACCGGAAATGGTGTCATTTATTAATGAATGCTTAAAGAGCTAAGAATAAAAAACGGAGAGAGTGGAGAGTTTACTTAGTAAAAGCTCCATTCTCCCAATGATACACAATAGGACGGCGGAGAAACGGTTTCAGTTTTTCCGCCGTTTCTTTTGACATATAGTCAGGAGTAGTAAGTGTAACGGTCAGCTCTGTATTCTCTTTATTGAAATCAGCTTTCATTAAAAGTATATCGGCTGAACGGCTAGCTTCGTTAAAGTCATAGATAGCTGCTGAATCCGGTGTATTCAGAAAATCGCTCATTACAGGCAAACTAATGAACTGTGAGTCGGTAAGAGGTTTCCAGTCAGTCGAATAAAAACGAATACTACTATCACAAGCCGGAGCGCAAGCGGTAGACACCGTACAAATCACGTTCGTTGTATCATTCAATGCCAATACCTTCATCTGCCATGTAGTTTGCGGAGACATTTGCATGCGGATATAGTCTTTTCCAAGTTCAGTCATTTCCGACTTTTTGCCAAAACGGTTTTCTACCTGTGCCTTCATTTTGCTTTCCAGAAAATCCACACAATCCGCCCGATTCACTTTAGTCAATAAGGGACTCAAAGAATCCGGCATATTCACAAACAAGGTTTTAGCTTCTTGTGCCTGAAGGGAAGTCAAGGAAAATAATCCGACAACAGAAAAGAATATAGCGATAAAAAGTGTATTTATTTTCATATCAATCTTATTTAGTCCCCAAATATAAGAATATCATTCCGATTAACACCAGTATAAGGTCAATCGCTTTGCTTTTTAAATTCTTTTCACGGAAGAAAAGGGCTCCGAAAATGAAAGAAACAATGACACTTCCCCGGCGAACCATCGAAACGATGGAAATCATGGAGTCGTCATAGCTTAATGCATAAAAGTAGACAAAGTCTGCCGCCGAAAGAAAAATGGAAATCAGAATGATTGTCCAGTCCCAGCGAAACGGAGTGGTGGACTTTCTTTTCGGCCACCAAAGCAACAACAAGATAGGACACATGATAAAGACTTGATAAACATTGTACCAGGACTGCACCAACATCGGATTCAGTTGCTTCATCAGATATTTGTCATACAGTCCGCTGATAGCCCCTGTTATCGCTGCCAATACAATAAAGAAGATCCATTTATTATGTTTGAAATCAATTCCTTCTTTCTTTCCCGAACGGCTCAACATGAAGAAAGAAGCGATAGCCAACATTACACCAATCCATTGGTAGAGATTCAGTCGCTCGCCAAATACAAGCATAGCTCCTACCAGCACCATCACCGGACGAGTGGCATTGATAGGGCCTACGATGGTAATGGGCAGATGCTTCATACCAAAATAACCGAATATCCATGAAGATAATACGATAAATGACTTGATGATAATATATTTATGCTGTTCCCAGCCCGCAACCGGAACATTGAATATCGTTCCATCCAACAAGTCCGGTTGATATGCAGAAAACAGAATAAACGGCAGGAAGATAAGACTTGAAAAGAAAGTGTTTAAAAACAAAACAGGAAGTACCGCATTATCTTTCAGCGATTTCTTCTTGAATACATCATAAAATCCCAGCAAAGTCGCCGAGAGAAATGCTAATAATAACCACATGAGAAGATTTACTATTTTATAATTTACTACTTACGATTCACCACTTGCAAATATACTTGCAGGATATTCTACATTTACCAGAAACAGCGCATTTCCGGGAACCGATGTTCCGGCTTTCCCACGATCTTTCTGCTCTATAATACGCCGGAAACCTTCGACCGATAGTTTTCCACGCCCCACTTCAATCAGAGTTCCCACTATGGCGCGCACCATATTCCGCAGAAAGCGGTCGGCACGAATGGTAAACACCCAAGTAGCATCTTCTTCCTGTGTCCATTCGGCATGAGTGACATGGCAAATATTCGTCTTTACATCCGTATGCAGTTTACTGAAACTTGTAAAGTCCGTATATTCAAACAGGGTACGTGCGGCCTCATTCATGCGTTCATAATCCAATGGATTGAAAACACGGCAACGATATTGCCTGTTAAAAGGATATTTCGCAGTTGTTACATAATACTTGTACGTTCTGGCAGTTGCGTCAAAGCGTGCATGAGCGTCCGGTCTGACACGGCAAACCCGATAAATGGAAATATCCGGGGGTAACAGACGATTCAGCTTATCAGTGACAGAATCAGTATCCAATAGCTCTTCATAGTCAAAATGAGCTACCATTAAAGACGCATGCACTCCCGCATCCGTTCTGCCCGCACCTATCACTTCTATATCACGACGCAGAAAGGTAGACAATGCTTTCATCAAACATTCCTGTACGCTAATCCCATTCGGTTGAATCTGCCAACCGTGATAGTTGGTTCCGTCATAAGCTAAATAAATAAAATACCTTTGCACGCTCATTCCTTCTTTTTAGGGTTTTCGCGTGCAAAAGTAGTCATTTTTTTATTCATAAGTGGAAGGAGTAGTACCAAATGCATCTACAAAATGTTTTCTGAAGGTAGGAATATCATTGTATCCCACCATTTCCGCCACTTCCTGCACACCATATTGTTTCGTTTTCAGCAATACGCCCGCACGGCGCATACGTACTCCCCTGATCAGTTCTATAATGGTATAGTCGGTACTCTGCTTTACTTTTCTATAAAGAGTCGGCTGGCTCATATTCATTTCCGATGCCAGTTTCTTCACGCTAAAGTCGGCTTCACATATATTCTCTTCAACAATCCTGATAACAGAATTGATAAACGGATCTTCCGTTTTCACCTCCTCTACCACTTGTTCCGTTTCGTCGTTTACTGTACCCGCATCCGTTCCCGATAGCATAAATAATTTAGAATACATCTGCTTCAATGCCTGACGCCCGTTTATCAAATTACGCACTTTCGCTATCAAAATGCTGGGAGTAAAAGGTTTCAGTACATAATCGTCCGCTCCCAGTTCCAACCCGTGAATAACATCTTCATCTTCTACCTTCGCTGTCAAAATGATAAAAGGAATACCACAAGTTTCGAGCCCTTCTTTTACCTCACGACAACACGCAAATCCATCCTTCACCGGCATCATTACGTCACAGAGTATCAAATCGGGAAGTTCCTTCATTGCCATGTCAACACCCTCCTGCCCGTTGGTTGCCATCAACAGGTTATACTCTTTGCCCAACAGCACCTTCAGATACACACGAATGTCTTTATGATCTTCTACAATCAATATTGTTTTCTTATCGGCAGCAAATTGCGACTGTTCTATTTTCGCATCAGCAGGCTGTAGCGGTATCCCGGGCTCCGATGCTTCCTCTGTCAACTCATTATCTGCCGACAGTTCCTGTTCCGTTTCTCCTATCGGCACAATATCCTGCTTCGTCAGTTCTTCCGGATCAACAAACAAGACATTCGAATCATTTTCAAAGACAGACTTATCTGTAGGAAGATGCACCGTAACTTTCGTTCCTTTTCCCTCTGAACTTTCAAAAGAAATCATGCCGTGATGTGCCTCAACTATCTGCTGCACAGTAGAAAATCCGAGCTGTGTGGTAGACAGATCATTACCACCCCACTCATCCTCACCCAGTTGTTGTTCAAGTGTTTTTACTTCGTCATTGCCATCATCCGTCACCATCAAGCTGACATAAGTCAAGTTATCCCTCACCGTTTCGTATACAGAGAAAGAGACAACTCCCGTATAATTCGTATGGGTGAAAGCATTGGTCAACAGATTATGGATAATAAATTCTATCTTCTTTTCATCCACATAAAATTCCAGTTCCTTCCTAATTCTCATCTCACAACGGAAATCTATAGGATAAATTTTCAACAGTTCGCGAATCTTAAAAAGGTTACTATCAATTACCTTTTCTACCGGATATGAAGCAACTTCCAGCTTCGCAGCCAATCCCTCCGAACCATAAATGGCTGATAGCTGGTCGCAGGCATCCAACATACGAAGTGCGTTCCGGTATGCCACTTGTAGGGATGGGTTCTGCCCTTTAAACTTACTATGCAAATCTTTCAACGGGGCAAAAACCAATGATAGAGGAGTGCGCAATTCCTGCACAAACAACATCAGTAGACGTTTTCTCATGACCTCTTTCTCACGCTTCTGCTCCTGCTTCATTTTTTCCAAATTCAAATTCTCCCGTAACATTATCTCCTTGTCACGGCGTAGTTGTTTGTGCAATTCTTTCTTTTTATTGTAAGCATAAAGGAACCAACACAGCAAAACGGTCAACAATACATACACCATATATGCCCACACAGTGTAATACCATTTACTTTTCACCACCACGTCTATCTGATACTCCTCACCCTCTTTCCCGTCCGGAAATACAAGTTTCGCCTGCAATGTATATTTTCCGGCAGCCAGTCCTTTATACCATAATCCCTCCTCAAGTGGCAGCATCTTCCAGTCTGTATCTACAGGAAGCAAGCGGTAAGCTATTTTGCGTTGTGCCATCCCGTAACGTAAATCCGAAAAATATAAATGAAAACTATTATTACGGCTCGAAAAGACCAGTTTTTCCTGCTTTTCCGGAGCTCCGGAAAGAACCACCTGTCCATTCCGCTTTTCTCCCGCCAAAATGACTTCTCCATTCACCTTTATATCTGTCAGCGTCACCCGTTTCTTCCTTTTTGTTGCTTTAACAGCCGCCGGAT
>OLIT01002473.1_pt1 | contig 13354 bp, 12 predicted proteins | sample 1601341 | NCBI WGS metagenome assembly OLIT01 (sample SAMEA2452121, study PRJEB22498) | human gut metagenome | biome: human feces; feature: human gut; material: feces | place: Australia | collected 2012
GGGGAGATGAAAAATCTGCCATGCCGCAGTCCGGTGCAGCAGCTTCACGCTTTGGTAAATCACCGGGCGGTGCATTGCATTCGGCTTGCGGTGAAAATTTTCATGAATTTCACAAGGATTGATTGTAATATGCCGTTTTTGGCATCCCACCGGCACTCTGTACATAGCAGAATTACGGTATTTTGCTGTGTACATACGTACCGGCGGTGCAGGGCAGGCAGCATTTCACGGCATGGGCAGACTTGTTCACAATTGGGTGCGCGTCAGCTTTTCGGTACATACGTACATAGCGATTTGCCCCAATTCTCAGATATATGGGGACTGATCAGCGGCTCAATGCCGAGATACCCCCACACTCTGCGCCCGGTGGCGTTCGTGACGGTATTCGTATGCTCCAGATTGTACGTTTTCAGATTCCGCATCAAAAAATCGCTGAACGAGCGCTGCCGAATGGGCGTCAGCCCATTCTCATCGCACCAGATTCCATAAATGGCATACAGCTCCTTGGAGGTGACGGACATATCCGCTTTCAGCCGTATATAGCCGGTGGACTCCATAAAGTCGATGGCGTTGTTCGCGTCGCGCTTGACATACTCCCGGTTGTTCAGCGTCCGGAGACTTTCCGTGAAACGGAAGTTGTTTGCCGCCAGCCGCTGTAAGCCCTCAAATGCCCAGAGAAAAATGCCCTCGATCTCAAGTTTCATCTTCTCGGCAATGTCGGGATCATCCACACGATCAGCAGGCTTCTCTTTTGTGGTCAGGATCAGTTGGCGGCGGTAAAAGCTGTTGCTGCGGTCGTAGAGGGATTGCAGATCGCCGTTGGAGAATGCCAGCATGCGGGCATACATCCACCCCTGATAGCTCTGGACGCTTTTGCGTTCCAAATCCATCTTGCCCTGTGCGGTTACAATGGATTTTACATAGTTGGTCTGGCGCAGAGCTTCCATCCGCATATCATCATCCACGCACAGCAGGATGTGTTCCAGATCGGCACGGGCGAAGCGGTTTTCGGAAATTTTACCGATACTGCCGTCTTTCATATTCGTGCCGAATATGGTGGACAGCACTGCACCGATTTGAGATTTGCCCTCGCCGCCGTTGCCCTTAATCACCATCATGCGCTGCCCCTTGTTGGAGGGAATCAGGCAGTAGCCGATAAACTCCTGCAAGGTGGGAATATCTTCTTCATAGAGCAAACCGTCCAAAAAGTTCAGCCACAGAGCAGGTGCAGCAGCGTTTGGATTGTAGGAAACAGGCAAGCGGCTCTGTACGATTTCCTTTTTCCCCTCGATAAATCTTCCATCCAGCATGAGCGTTCCGTTGGCAACATGGATGCGGTCAGGCTGGGGAGGAAGATCCTCAACCATGGCTTCCAGTTTCAGCAATTCCATGATGTTTTTGATCTTCTGCGGTACGCTGCTGATGGTGTAGCTTTTCAGCTTTTCGTAGACCTCGCCCCGCAGGACAATATCATCCGTTACCCGTCCATTGGGCGTAAAGAAAGCCCTGTTTGCAAAGATGATTCTGCTCTCTTGCAGAAATTCTTCACAAAACAGAGCTTCATTGATATTCTGCCCATCAAACCAGACAGGCAAATTCATATCAGGCGTTTTCCGGTTCTTCGCCATGGTGTGCCACCTCCTTTTTCTTTCGTGCAGTGTACTCTTTCAGAAAGTCGATATACCCGTCCTTCATCAGTTTGTCCACAACAGCTACACGCTGTTCCAATTCGCCCACGGTCAGCACATCTGCCATATATTCGATATGGCAGTGCATCTGGCAGGCTTCCACAAAACGGTCATCCAGAGCATCTTCCGGTGTCTTGGGTGCGTATCGTACTTTCCAATCTTCCAGCAGATGCAGATAATCCGTCAGCACCCGGAAACACAGCATTTCATCCTCCCGGAACTGACGGATATAGGGACGCTTTGGCTTGACCATAGCTGCGGCAGTGGGCGGTTTCGGGTCAAGCCCAAAGTCCGCAGCCAGCTTTTGCACTGCTTCATGGTTACTCAGATTGAACAGCTTTGCCACAAGGTCGATCACGTCTCCCTTGGCTCCGCAACCGAAGCAGAAGAAATAATCTTCATTCAGCTTCAAGCTCGGATGCCGGTCATTGTGGAATGGGCAGCAAGTCATACCGCTGCGGTTGACTTTCAGCCCATAGTGCTCGGCAGCTTGCTTCACGCTGATCGCCGCCTTGATGTTTTCATAGATTGTCATAGAAAAACCTCCGTTCATAATAGTCTGGAAAGCACGAAGCACCCGCCGTGATTGGCAGGTGCTTCGCCCTTTCTACTATGGTTATGACGGATTTGAAAAAAAGCAGGCTAAAAGCAGGACAACCTCATTTCAAAAAACAGGACAACTTATCTGATGATGTAGATTTCTTCACATTTGCATGGTATAATTAGAAAAGTGAAAAAACAGGACAGGAGGGCAAGCATGAATCAAGAACTGATGACATTGGATTTTTGGCAGGATACGGTCATATATGAGGGCAAAATATTTCCTATCGGTACTCTTGCCTGTGATGCGCTGAATGTTCCTGCGGATACCCTCGCAAGAATGAACGAGCAATGCGAGAAAATCAATCTACTGCTTGGAATGTTAAACGCCGGACAGGATGCTTCCGCACTCTTTCCTATGGCAAAGGAAGCTGTGCTGACAATGGTGGATATTCTCAGCGAAACGCCGCCGTTCTCCAATATGAATATTCCAAAACATAGAGAACGGATTGAAAAAGTCTTTACTGCGGACAATGCGCTGAAATATATGGAGTTTGCCATAAAAGCCGCAACTAATTCCTTGCAGTTTGAAGAAATCCCGAACTATGCCGATGCAATGATGCTCCAACGATATACTGCTGTATTCGGGCATCTGGCATACTCCCTTGGGGAATACCAAACCGCAATGCTTGATTTTGCGGAAAAATCAGACGGAAATGAAGCAGACCGTACCGCAGAGGGCTTCGCCAGAATGTTCGGCAGCTATTTCCCGCCGGAGTTCTCTATCACGGAGGGCAATGCCTGGATGTCTACCCTGAACAATTCCGTTCAGTATGTATCGGTCATCCGTCCCGGCGAAAAAGTTGCAAAGCTCGTCAAGCGAATCCATTATGTATCCTTTGTGGGGATGTTCCGGTCTGATCTCTTTGAGGGCTTGTGTGTCGGTCATGCACCGAAGAAATGTAAAATTTGCGGCAAATGGTTTCTGACAACCAACGCAAGGCACACCAAATACTGCGGCGGCTATGCGCCGGGGGACAAGCTACACCGCACCTGCCGACAGATCGGCAATCTGAAAGGCAGAGAACAACGGGAGCTTGCAGACGATCATCCTGTTATCCAGATATACGAAAAGCGGCTGAATACCATAAACCGCTATATCAAGCGTGGCAAACTGGATGAGGATTTAGCAGAGGTTATGAAGAAACTGGCGAAAGATAAGATGCTCCGGGCAAAAAGTAATGTCGCTTATGCCAAGGGAACTTATGAGAAAGAAATGGAACAGGTTGCTTTGAAGAAAGAAGCCCAAAAGTGCATTTGAATTTGTTAGGAGGAACAGTCAATGAAAATAGGATTTTTGTTTTTCTTGGTTTTCTGTATAATTGCAATTTTTGCGAGTAAGAAAAAGAAATAAATTTGAAATTGGACGTTGAAAGGAGGTGCGCTATGCTAAGTGATTTTACATGGAATATGACCGGATACATACCAAAATACGCTGTCAATCCGCACGGTGATGGTATCATTCCCTATATGGCAGAGCGCATCTTCCAACTGGAACCGGAGCCGCCAGCGGTGGGCAGTCTGAATGAATATATCCTGTCTGCCTTGCGGGAAAAGAATTTGATATATTTCTCGTTCTTCCTCCACCATTATGAGCCACAGCTCAATAAGCGCATCAAAGGCTTTTGGGGTGTGGATGGCGGCGATCTGTACGATACAGACCGTTTTATAGATATAAAGCTCTCCTGCAGGGAACAAATGCTCCAAAAGCTGATGGACTATGATCCTGCCAAGGGTGCGGAGTATGCTACATACATTTTCCCGTTCATCCGGGATGCTATGCTCCGCTTCCGCATGGGCGAAGAAAAATGGTCGGTATCCTCTCTGACCAATTATAAAATGGTGCGGTCAATGGCTTGGCTGTACCATAACACCAAGGATGCGGTCAGCGAGTTTTCCAAAAAGTATAACTGTGACTTTGCCCTTGCGGAAGAATATCTGAGAGTTGTTCGAGGTATCCGCAATCAGCAACCATTCTATGTGACAGATGAGGACGGCGAGGAAACGGGCGAAGATGTTGCTCTTGATGATACTTGGAACTACTCCGACATCCTCTGGAACGGCATACAGGCAGAAAAGGTGCAGCGAGCTTTTGATAAGCTGAACTACCGGGAACAGACCTTGCTTGAAAAGCGGCTGGCAATCTGCATGACCTGCGGGCATGTCGGCTCATGGAAAGGCCGTCCCACCTTTGAGGAACTGGCTGTAATGTTTGAGGGCAGCACTGCCAGCGGTGCGGAGCGAGCCTACCGCAGAGCAGTGGACAAACTGACAGAATTGTTGGTTGCCGAGGGCGCAATCCATGCTGTCCGCTTGAAACAGAAATCCAAGACCAAACGAAAAAAGAAAATCGCCACCGCAATCTACGAATACCAAGCAGACTGCGACGGCGAATGGGGCCAGATTTCATTTGATTTTGAGAACGGCACATCAGAAATAGTCCGACTTGCCGATTGGGATACAATGAAAACAAACCGCTTTGCGAACAAGGCAATAGCCTACCTTCTAAACTGCGAAAACGAGAAGTTGCCAAAGGAAACGATAGTAGCGTTTGAACTATAAAAGGAAATTGACGAGGAACGAGAATGAAAACAATCGCAATCATAGATGATGATATTCATATTGGAGATATGCTGAGAGAAGTGCTGGTGCAAGAGGGCTATTCTGTTCTTCGTGCATACTCCGGCACAGAAGCGTTATATCTTCTTTCACAAAACAAGCCCGATTTGGTGCTGCTGGATCTGATGTTGCCGGGATTGTCTGGCGAGGAAGTTCTGCCCCACATTGAGAACATTCCTGTTATCGTTCTCAGCGCAAAAGTAGATGTGCAAGACAAGGTAAATCTTCTGCTGGGCGGTGCGGCAGATTACATGACCAAGCCTTTTGATACAAAGGAGCTTCTTGCCCGTATCACTGTTCAGCTCCGCAAGGCAGAACAACATGGCGAAACCAAATCTCTTTCCGTTGGCGATTTGGTTTTGGATATGGTTTCCCTTTCTCTGACAGTACAGGAGCAGCCTGTGAAGCTGACCCGAACGGAGTATGCCATCTTAAAACTGCTGATGGAAAATCCCAAACAGGTAATTTCAAAGAGTGTCCTGCTTGACAGAATCAGTCTGGACACACCCGACTGCACCGAGCGTTCTTTGAAGCAGCACATCAGCAATCTTCGTAAAAAGATGCAGGATGTCAGCGGTGTAGACTATATCGAAACAGTCTGGGGAATTGGTTTCAAATTGGCAGAACAAAAAATCTTGACCAAATCTTGACGTTTTTCTTGACCACTTTCTTGACTTTTGTTTTGTAACCTTAGGTCAGCAAAGGAGGTAATACAATATGAACTATATTTTGCAAACAAACAGCCTGACAAAAAAGTATAAAAACTTTCAGGCATTGAATGGTCTTACTATGAATGTTCCCAAAGGTTCCATCTATGGCTTTGTGGGAAAGAACGGCGCTGGTAAGACAACCCTGATCCGCTTGATCTGCGGATTGCAGGAACCGACTTCCGGTAGCTTTTCTCTGTACGGCATCCGCAATGACAGCAAGGATATTATCAAATCCCGCCGTCGCATGGGTGCTGTGGTGGAAACACCGTCCATCTACATGGATATGACTGCGGAGGAAAATCTGAAGCACCAGTATCTCATTCTTGGTCTGCCATCATTTGATTGTATTCAGGAATTGTTGAAGCTGGTAGGTCTCGACAACACGGGAGAGAAAAAAGCGAAGAACTTCTCCCTCGGTATGAAGCAGCGTCTGGGCATCGCTATCGCATTAGCCGGTGATCCCGACTTTCTTGTTCTTGATGAGCCTGTAAATGGTCTCGACCCTCAGGGTATTGTGGAAATGCGAGAACTGATTTTGAAGTTGAACCGAGAAAAACAGATTACAGTTCTTATTTCCAGTCACATTCTGGATGAACTTTCCCGTCTGGCTACTCATTACGGTATCATTGATAATGGTCGCATGGTGAAGGAACTGAGTGCAGAAGAACTGGACACAGTTTGCCGCAAGTGTGTCCGCATGGAAGTGACCGATACTTCTACTCTGGCTCGTGTGCTGGATTCCATGAATCTGGAATATAAAATTATCTCCGCAACAACAGCCGATGTGTTCGCAAAGATCAATGTGACACAGCTGACCGTTGTACTGGCAAAGGAAAACTGCGAAGTGCTGTCTATGCAGGAAAAAGATGAAAGTTTGGAGAGTTATTACATCTCTCTGGTTGGAGGTGATAATAATGCGTAAACTTTTTCGAGCAGCCTTTTACCGTACAGAGAATAAAAAAATGATTCGAATAGAATTAGTGATTGCTGTATTGCTTTCCGCATTCATCATCCTCAACGGTTACTTCCAGACGAATTTGACTAATGCATACATCTATAAGCTGGTCGCCCGTTTTTTTGGATATTCACCCCTGATGGGACCATTTATCGCCGTATTTGCCGCATATTTGTGGGGAACAGACTATGAATATGGAACTCTGCGCAATAAACTAATCTGCGGACACACTCGTGAAGAAGTTTATTTTTCCAATCTTCTCCTGACCATATGTGCTGGACTGAGTACTGCACTAATCTGGTTGATAGTTAATGGGATGCTGGGTATTCCGCTACTGGGTACGGCAAGCCTGAACCTCTCTTTGGGAGAGATGGCATTTTATATTTTTTCAAGCCTTTTGATGGTCGTTGCACTCTCCAGCGTATGTTGTCTGTTGGCAAGTCTGGCGGAGAACAAAAACTCAGCGACACTTCTTTGTCTGGGAGCTGTAGCTGCAATGGTCATAATCGGGATGCTCCTTTATGATCGTTTTGCAGAACCAGAGTTATTGGATGGATGGATGTGGAGTGATACAGACCCAACTGTGCGATGGCATCCCCAAAATATCAAATTCATCGGTGGAACATTTCGTATCCTGCTGGAATTTCTTATCTGTCTGACACCTGGAGGACAAGGTGTAATTCTTTGCGAAGAAGGGGTGGAACACCTGATTTTTCTTCCATTGTGCTCTGCGTTTGTAATTTTTTCAACATCTCTTATAGGAAGTCGTTCCTTTAAGAAAAAGAACCTAAAGTAAGGAGGTAGAAAGATGTTCCCTTGGATTTTGTGTTGTATTTTGCTAATTGTTGTATTTTTTCTAATCACAAAGATTATTTTTATAGAAAAAAGTATTGATGAAATTCATACAGAATTCCAGGAACGTCTTTCCTCCGACACAAACACTCTGATTGATATTTCTTCCAGCGACCCTCATCTGAGAAAACTGGCTTCGGAGATTAATATCCAGCTTCGATTGCTCCGCAAGGAACGCCATCGTTACCAACAGGGCGATCTGGAACTGAAAGAAGCTATCACCAATATTTCCCATGACCTGAGAACTCCGCTTACGGCGATAAACGGTTATCTTGACCTATTGGAACGAGAGGAAAAAAGCGAAACGGTACACTGCTATCTTTCTCAAATCCAAAACAGAACAGATGTTTTAAAAAATCTAACCGAAGAACTATTCAGATATAGTGTGGTTACTTCTTTTCAGGAACTGAAACCAGAACGTATGGATGTTGTCCGGGCATTGGAGGAAAGTCTGCTGTCTTTCTATGCGGTCATGCAGGAAAAAGGCATCCAACCGGAAATCGAATTGCCGGAGGAACCGGTTTTCCGTGAACTGGATGCAGGTGCGGTCAACCGTATCTTTTCCAACATTATCAGCAATGCGCTGAAATACTCTGACGGCGATCTGTCCGTAGTCATGGATAAGAACGGCTGTGTTACATTCAGCAACACGGCGCACAATCTGAATTATGTGACGGTCGGCAGATTGTTTGACCGTTTCTATACAGTAGAAGCCAGTCGCAATTCAACCGGTTTGGGATTGTCCATCGCCAAGCTGCTGATTGAGCGTATGGGCGGAAGTATTGGAGCAATCTACAACAATGACAAACTGCAAATCAAGATAATCTTTGCAAAATGAAATAAATAAGAGTTTATATGAACGGAGGTGTTTTGATTATGAAGAAATACTTGAAGGAGATACTAATACTCTTAATTCAATTATTTATGTTTTATGTATTTCCATTATTTGCAGGACCAACAGACGTTATGGGAATGATAGTTTTGCTTATTTTAGCAACATTATTGCTTTCAATTCTAATTGGCAGCATTTCAAATCTGAAAGTAAAGTACTTGTATCCAATAATCATAGCAATTACATTTGTGCCATCTGTGTTTATATACTATAACGAGACAGCATTGATACATTCGCTTTGGTATTTGGCAGTATCATCCTTTGGTTTGATAATCGGCATGGTCATTCATAAATTGATTCTTAAAAAGTAGAAAGAGCAAAACTTTCAAAGGCTACCCAGTCAAAAAGATTGGATAGCCTTTATTTATGTTTTCTAAAATTAAAGTTGAATATCTGCCTTAGCCAATAACTATGGGCTTAGAGGTTTAGTGAGCCAGGCAAATCGCTCCAATCGCCGTATCCACAGATTTATACTCTGTAACAGTTTTTCAAATAGGTTTTGGAATCTCCGTTCAATATCAAATCAGCATATCCAATCGGGTCATTGTAAATCAGATAATCCAGTTCCGACCTCTGATACATATTGTCGGCAACCTCGTTCTCAACCGCAATCGTATCAATCGCAATCATACTACCATCAAAGAATTTCAGTTCCACACAAGCGGTATCCATGTTAAACTTACAAGAAATCAATCTATCCATAAGAAACCTCCATTTTACGGGATGTTATATCATCCCAAAATATTTGAATGCTTCTCGGATTGCTTTCTCTTTTTCCGGTGGACACAGAGGCTGTCTGGAATCTTCGGACTTCGGCAGATTGTAGTTCTTACCAACCTCAATCCCACATTTCCGCTTAATCTGTGAGATATACAGGTTTGATACCTTTAATCCGCTATGTTCCAGTACATAGTCCTTGATCTGCGTGTAGGTTGCCCCATCTTGAAATTCGGACATATCCATATCTTCTAAAGAGAACTCAACCCGAATCTTTTTCGAGTCGACCTCACCCTTGGAAAGCAAAACAACCGTCTCCACATGTTCCGTCCCCGGAAACATATCCACCGGCGTTGCCCATTCCGCCTGATATCCGCCGTCCACCAGCACGCGCAAGTCTCTTGCGAGGGTCTCCGGGTTGCAGGAAACGTACACAACCCGCTTTGGTTTCAGCATCAGCAGACTTTGCAGGAACTTCTGGTCGCTGCCGGCGCGGGGCGGGTCCATCATCACCACGTCGGGCGCGTTTCCATCCTTGGCGAGCTTCTGCATGAAGCGCCCTGCGTCGTCGCAGAGGAAGCGCGCGTTCTCCACGCCGTTGCGGCGGGCGTTCTCCTTCGCATCGCGGATGGCGTCGGCATTCAGCTCCACGCCGATGAGCTGCTTGCAGCCGTCCGACGCGCATAAGCCAATCGTACCCGTACCGCAGTAGGCGTCCAGCAGGGTTTCTGCGCCCGTCAAGTGCGCCGCGTCAATCGCCGTTCGGTAGAGAACTTCGCATTGCTTCGCGTTCACCTGATAAAAGCTCTGCGGACTGATGCGGAAGCGCTTTCCGCACAGTTCATCCTCCATGTACCCCTCGCCATAGAGGGTAATTTCCTTCGTGCCCAGCACCATGCTGGTTTCGCGCTGATTGCAGTTCAGCACGACGGTCGTGATTTCCGGGTGGCGCTGAATCAGCTCCTGCACAAATGCCTTTTTGCCCGGAAATTCAAGGCTCGTCGCGACCAGCACGACCATAATCTGCCCCGTCACATGCCCCGTGCGGATGAGGATATGGCGCAGGAAGCCGCGGTGCGTGTACTCGTTGTAGATGCGCAGCTTGTAGGCAGGCAGCATCGCGACGATGGTCTGGATGATGCGGTCAGCGCGGCGATCCTCAATCAGGCAGTGCCGCACGGGCACGACGCGGTGCGTCCCCATGGCGTAGACGCCGCTGATGGGCTTGCCCGCCTTGTCCACAGCCAGCACGGCATGAACCTTGTTGCGGTAGTGGAACGGGTCATCCATGCCCAGAATCGGGCGGACTTCGCAAATTCCGTCCAGCAGTTCCGCCACGCGCTGCTGCTTCCATTGCAGCTGCTCCACGTAGGACAGGCGAGTCAGCTGGCATCCGCCGCATTTTGCCGCTGCGGGGCAGTTCCAGCGGATTTCGCGCGCCGGACGCTGCGTTTTCGCCTGTTCCTTCGGCGGATTCGGACGCGTTTCCTGCATTCGGCGGGGGGGCAGGTTCTTCGGGCGGCGGAAATTGCTCATCGTGTATGTACTCCTTCATTCTCTGTGGGTCCGCTCCATTATAACACGTCTCTCCCTGCCGCTTCAAGTCTTGTTTTCCATCTTTTCATTTTCGCGCGACTATGCTACAATAGAAGAAACGATCTTCCGTGAGGCGATTTCGATGCTGTTTTCTTCCTCCCCCATCCGTCGTCGGACGTTCTCCTGTATGCGCGGTGATTTGACCATCCGCGGCACGGAGTACCGTCCGAATGGCGAAAAGCTCCCGATTGCCATTGTCTGCCACGGCTTTATGGCAAATCAGCAGACCGTCCGGCAGTACACGAGGGTTCTGGCAAAAATTGGTTACTGTGCGTACTGCTTCGACTTCTGCGGCGGCAGCGTTCCGCCCTTGGGGCGGAGTGACGGCGCGACGACGGACATGTCGGTGCTGACCGAGGTGCAGGATTTGGAAGCTGTCATCCGCTATGCGCAGTCGCTTTCCTATACCAGCGATACGCTGCTGCTGATGGGCTGTTCGCAGGGCGGGATGGTGTCCGCGCTGACCGCTGCGAAGCATCCGGATGCAGTGGACAGGCTCGTGCTGTTCTACCCGGCCTTCTGCATCCCCGACGACGCGCGCGCGGGGCACATGATGATGGCGCACTTCGACCCTCAAAATCTGCCGGAGAAGATTCACTGCGGGCCGATGCCGCTGGGACGCTGCTATCCCGAAGCCGTCATGCACATGGACGTTTTCCGCGAAATCACGCCGTACACCGGGCGGGTGCTGATTGTCCACGGCACGGCGGACGGCATCGTCAAGCCGGATTATGCGAAAAAAGCGGCGGAAGCGTATGCGAACGCAGAACTGCACTTGATTGATGGCGGAGCGCATGGGTTTAACCGCCGCCATGACGCGGAAGCGATTCGCTATTTGACCGCATTTGCCGCTTTGTGAGGGGGATTTTATGACCACCGTCGAAATCTGGGGTGCCCGCGCCGGGCAGACGCAGTCCCGCCTGTTTGAAGAAATCCGCAAATGCCGTGAAGCTGGTCAGCGCGTCCTGCTGCTTGTACCGGAGCAGTACACCCTGCAAGCCGAGCGGGAACTGGTGGAGCAGCTGAATTTGCCGGGGCTGCTGGATTTGGATGTACTGTCGCCGCGCAGGCTGGGGCGGCGCATCCGGGAGAGCGCTGGCCATTCGCCCAAAGCCGCGCTGGACGAAAGCGGGCGGCGGATGGCACTGGCGCAGGCGCTTTCCCTGAAACAGGAGGAGCTGCACTATTATCGCCGCGTCGCGCTGTCATCCGGGCTGCCGGAGAAGCTGTCCACACTGCTGATGGACTTCCAGCGCACAGGGCTGTCAAGCGAAGAATTTTCCGCCTATGCGGAGGAGCTGCCATCCGGCGCACTGAAGGCAAAAGCGCATGATTTGCTGCTGCTTTGGCAGACGTATGACGCGCTGATTGCCGAGCGCTTTCAGGATGAGCCGACGCAGCAGTTTGAGCTGGTGGAACGGCTGCCGGAAAGCGGGCTGATGCGCGATGCCGCCGTGTTTGTCTACCAGTTTGACATGCTGCCAACGCCGCTGTGCGTCCTGTTGGCGACTGCCGCGCCAGAATGTACCCGCATGGTCGTTGCGTTCACGATGGACAAGGACACTGCAAGCGACGGGCACGTTTTCACCTCCCAGCGCAGGAGTGCGGCGGAGCTGACCGGATGGCTGCGTCAGCGCGGCATTCCCGTACAGTGGAAGTGGCTGCCAAGCGAACCCGATGAGCGCGACGAAGCCCTCCGCCACCTCGAAGCGCACCTGTTCGCCCGTGACGGCGCGGTGTACCCCGGCGATGCGTCCGCCCTGACGCTCCATGCCGCCGCAAACCCGTATGCCGAAGCCGCTTTCGCCGCGCAGACGCTGCAAAGCTGGCACGAGCGCGGCATTCCGTGGCAGTATATGGCGGTCGCGCTGGCGGATGCGCAGAGTATGGCCGGCATCCTCGCCGTCACGCTGCAAAGCGCGGGGATTCCCTGCTATCAGGCGCGGAAGGACAGTGCGGCGCGGCACGGCTTGAGTCGGATGCTCGTCGGCGCACTGCGTTGCATCTCCGGCGGATTTCTCCGCGCGGATGTGCTGCAAGTGGCAAAAAGCGGCTTTTCTTCCCTGACCCGCGACGAAGCCGATTCGCTGGAGAACTACGCCATCACGCACGGCATCAACCGCGGCAAGTGGCTGCGTCCGTTCCCTTATGGCGACGACGCGGCGGATATGGACGAACTGCGCGTCCGGCTGATTTCGCCCGTGGAGGCTCTTCGGGATGCGCTCCGCCGCGCAAAAACAGCGGGGGATTCCGTCGAGGCAATTTTCCGCTTCTTGGAGGATACCAATGCGTATGACCGCCTGATGGCGCGCGAGGAAGCGCTGCTTTCGCGCGGGATGGCGGCGGAAGCAACGCAGAATCGGCAGGTATGGACAATCCTGATGACGCTGCTTGATCAGCTGTATGCGCTGCTGAGCACGCAAAAGGCAAATCAGCGGGATTTGGCACGGTTCGTGGAATCAGGTTTGACAGGCGCGTCGATTTCGTCCCTGCCGCCGCAGCCGGACACGGTGATGATCGGCGAAGCGGGACATTTGATGACCGGGCGGATTGATGCGCTGCTCGTCATGGGAATGCAGGATGGCGCGCTGGGCAGTACGGCGGATTCGCTCCTGTCCGAGACGGAGCGGCGCACGCTGTGCGACTTGGCGCAGCGCGCGATTGGTCTTACGCAGCAGGAGACGTGCGCCCTGCGGCAGTCGGACTTCTACCGTACACTATCCCT
>OLIT01002482.1_pt1 | contig 13304 bp, 7 predicted proteins | sample 1601341 | NCBI WGS metagenome assembly OLIT01 (sample SAMEA2452121, study PRJEB22498) | human gut metagenome | biome: human feces; feature: human gut; material: feces | place: Australia | collected 2012
GTACAGAAGAATTAGAAGCATTATCAAAAATCAATTTCCAAGCTTTAGAATTACATGTTGATGAAGTACCAGAAATTACAGATAACGAAAAATACATCATGTATGAATTCGCACCACATTGGGATCGATACGATCATTCATCATTCATGTTAAGATCAAGTTTCCCAAGACTTCAATTCAAAAACCAAGCAACTGTTCAAGATTCAGGATTTGGCGGAAAGAAAGAAGTCAAAGAAGACAAATCAATTCCACATCACGATTGTGGAAAAGAAGTCTTTACTCGTGGAGATGTCTTAGTTGTTAATGATAATTTGGCTCATTATCGTGGAGAATTAGAAGTTGTTTTAACTAAAATTCCAAATGATGGTGAACGTAATTTAGTAGCAACAGTTAAAGAAGAAGAAATGATATTATTAGATTTTGTAACACCTGGTCATCACTTCGTTTTAAAAAAATAGTAAAAAATAAAACCGAGAATTTCATTTGAAATTCTTGGCTTTTTTTATCCAAATAAATCATTTAAAACTTTTTCAAGTCCATTATTATGAACCGAATCACAAACCAAATCGCTAACAGCTTTTAATTCATCAACAGCATTTCCCATTGCAACTCCTGTTCCAACTGTTTGAATCATCTCTAAATCATTTAAACCGTCGCCAAAAGCATAACTATCTTGAACATTCAAATTTAAATATTCAAGGACTTTTTGTACCCCAGTAGCTTTTGAAATAACATTAGAATAGATTTCAAAAGCATTATCTGTTCCATGTTTATCATAGTTAAAATCATTTAAGATAATTTCTTCAATCTTTGCTTGATGCTCATCGGGTACACTAACCTCTAATTTTAAGCATTCTGCAATTATATCTTCTCTATTAAAGTCTTCAATTAAAAATTCTTCATTAATATTACAACTTATGAAAAACTTTTCTAAAACTTTAAAACTCGGATCTAAATATGCTCCACGTTTTGTTTCAATAATATATTCAAAATTATTTTCATCCAGATGATTTACTAAATCAATCGTCTTTTTTAAATCTGTAGGCTGATGATAAATAAATTGTCCATTCATTTCCACATGTGCTCCGTTACACAAAACAGCACCATCAAATCCAAAGTTTGTTAAAATCTCTGGAATAAAAGCATAAGGACGACCACTTGCTAAAAATAACAAATAACCTCGTTCTTGTAATTCCTTCATTTTTCGTTGGGCTCCGGCTGGAATTTCTGGCAATCCCCCATGCGTATCTGTTAATGTTCCATCAATATCAAAAAATAGTACTTTTGTCATATATCCACCTCATTTTTTTATTATAGCAAAACCGCCAGATAACTAGCGGCTTTTTACTATTTTGGAAAATCTCCTTTTTTCTTTTTTGTCATTAAAATCGCAGCAATTATCGAAACAAATGGAACTGTTAGAATGACTCCCAATGACCCTGCAATACCTTGAATGATCTCAATTCCCATATCATAGGAATTGAACATTTGTAAAAACGGCATATCATAAGCATAAAAAACAACTAATGTACTTAAAGAGCCACCTGTAAAAGCCAAAATTAAAGTATTTGACATCGTTCCCATCATGTCTCCACCTATTTTAATACCACTTTTAAATAAATCTTTACGTGAGATACTAGGATTGTGATATTTAATTTCCTCAATCGTAGTTGAAATTGACATAGCTACATCTATTACTGCTCCAAGCGAAGCAATTAAAATACCTGAAAATAAAAGACCACTAATATCTAATTTACTGTTTTGTCCAATATAAAGTAACGTTTCAATATCATTAACATTATAGCCGCTAACATGCCCAAGTGCCCCAAAACTGCTTGCAAAGATTCCTGCTACAACGACCCCCGCAATCGTTCCTAGTACCGAACATAAAGTTTTCATTGAAAAACCACCTATAAAATACATTGTTACAAGAGTCGTTAAAACAACTACAGCAACTGCACTAAAAAACGGTGAAAAACCTAAATACAACATCGGCAGATATAAAAAGATAATACAAATAAATGTAAAAATTAATCCTAAAGCTGAGGTAAAACCTTTTCGTTTACCGATTACAACTAATAAAATCAAAAAAATTGCGACCATTGTATATAGTGTATTAGTGCGATCATAATTATAAACACTAGCACTTAAGGTTCCATTATATTCACTAAGCTGCACTATCACCCTAGTTCCCACCTTACAATCAGCACCGTACAAATAACTATCAATATTCGTAGTCTCTACTATTTGACCTTTATAATCACCTGACAAAATCTCCGTATTCACTATTTGCGTTCCTTGCTGAAGTCCATTTTCTGTACGATTTTCAGATATAATTTCAGTCACTCGGGCTTTTTCAAATACAGCACCTTCTTGATCCATCAATGGTGTTTTTTCAACAGCATTATTAAAAAAATATAAAAAAATTAAAAATGCTAAAATTGCCAGCCAGACTCCAAAATGACCTATTTTTTCTTTTTTACTTAACTGTTTAAATTCTTTTAATAACTCTTTCATAACTTCTCCCATATATAAAACAAGACAGAACAAGCTCTGTCTTGTTTATTTCATTATTTATCTTGACTATTCTTCAATTTTTCTTTTTTTAAATAATTTTGTTCCAGCAATTCCTAGCAATGATACGAAAGCAGTAATACCTGCTAAATTGATTGACGTATCATCACCAGTTTTTACTTTGCTGCTAGTTGTTTTTACTGGTGTTTTACTTGGCGTTGTTGAAGGAGTAACAATTGGAGCTGTTGTAATATCCTCAGTATTTTTCTTTGCTAAAAATTCATTTGTCACTGTATCTAATTGTGTACTCAATTCATTTAATGCAGTCTTAGTAATAGTTGCTTCATTGAAGTCAACTTTTAAAGCTGCAATTGATTTCTTGAAAGCATCTACATCTGCTCTAGTATACTGATCTTTTTTATCTCCGATACTAATTTGTGCTAAAGTACTTCCAATTTGATCAAATTTAGTCTGTACTTCAGCAAACTCAGCTTTTGTCACGACTTCGTTTTTAGCTGTTGCTAATTTATTATATGCTTCATCGATAGTTGCAGTTGTAACAGCTTTATTACTATCATTTTCATATAACGTTTTGTCTAATAAAGATGAATACCCTCGTTTTAAGGCAGTACTATTTTCATTTGCAAAACCATTTTGGGCATAACCGTAATAATTTAATGGATCACTTGTAGTATTCCATTTATTTTGTAATTCTGTTTCAGCTGTACTATCATCACGTGTGTCTAAAGCAGTATTTACAGCTATTAAAGCTTCATCGATTCTATTTTTAGAGCCACTTGTTACATTGACTGTATCAATCGCAGCTACTTCATTCTTCATTTCTTCAATTGATTTAGCATTACCATCTTTTGATAAAGTTACATCATTTGCATATTTTTGACCATTGTAATCATAAGTTTTAATTGTTAAAGAATCTCCACTAAAATCAATTGTTGAAAAGGTTGGTTCTGGTGTATTAGAACGTTCAGCAATATAATATTGTTTAACTGTATTCAATGTGTAAAATTTACTTCCTGAAGCAGATCCTGCGGCAATATATAATGTTCCTTCTGGATTATATGCTTTACTAGCATTTTCACTAACACCGTCGGTTTCAATTACCTTTCCATCTAGAATTTGATAAGTACGAGCGTAAGAATGATCGTGACCTGTTAAACATAAATCAATGTTAAATTCATCCATTAATGGCGCAAATAAAATTCTTAAGTTAGCCCCATCAACATCTGAGTGCGGTGAACCAGAACCATAGATATCATGATGGAATAAAACCACTTTCCACTTTGCATCTTCATGACTAGCTACAGCTTCTTTCATTAACTGACGATGTTCTTCAACATTACGACTATTACTATTTAAACTAATAAATAGAGTATCTCCATAGCTATAATAATAATCTCCACCAGATTCTGTAGAACCTAATGTACTTGCATTAGGATTATTATAATGAAGACTGTAATCATCGACCATTGACTCATGATTACCAATCGTTGTTGCTAATGGTGTACTTCTCAACACATCAGGATATAAGAAACCTGCATATTCTTGTTCTCTTATAATCTCTCCAGAACCATTAGTTCCGCTTGATGAATAATCAATTTGATCTCCTGCTGATAAAATGAAGCTAGCATTTTCTGCAATGCCTCCAGCTCCTAATGCTTTTTGCAATGTCTTATTCCATGCATAGGTATTAACTGCAATATCAGTATCATCTTGAGTACCTTGTCCGTTACTTCCAGAAGCTCCAATTTGTGGATCTCCTACTAATACTGCCTGATAATCACTAAAACTGTGTGTTTTGTAAGTATATGTATCACTCCAATCAACACCGTTTGTACTATATTGGTAATAGTAAGTCATATTTTCCACTAGATAATCTTTAAGTGCTACCTTATTACTAGCAGTATAGTTTTTGAAACTATTGTTCTTGTTAATCTTGTCAGCACTGCCCGTTACAGTTTTTGCTCCTGACATATCTTGATTGGTAGAAATTTTTACTGTTGGTGTTCCCGTTTCTTCTGAGTACCAGGCAAAATTTAGATCAGTTGCTTTTGCTCCCGGTGTCAATACAATTTTTCCAGTATCCATTTCACCGGATTCTTGATTATTCCATTGGTTATTATACCAATCATTATAATCACTAGTACTAGTCAGCCCATTATTTAGTTTTTGAGTTCCATCATTACCTTGATATTCACCATAAGCAGATAATGGTACCATTGCCAAACTAGAAAAGGCTGATACTGTTGCCAAAGAAACAATAATACGTTTTTTCAAATTCTCATTCATGTCATAGTCCCCTTTTTTTAAGTTATAAATCTGTACTACGCCACCTATTTTACACACTGAGATTTTAGCGTCAACGAAGTTTACAAACACTTTATCAACTTAACCAAAACCATAAAAAAGACGATTATAGTTAAGCAAAACTTAACCAAATCGTCACTTTCTTTTGATTGAAATTATTATCTAAATCTAATTATACTCTATCAGTACATCATCTCGCCTTTTTTCTTCTGATATACTCTATTCCCCCTAAAGTTACAACCATACCGATTAGTCATGTTCCAATTATCATGTTATCACCAGTTTTAGCTGCCTGTTCATTTCCTTTTGGAGTTTTCGGCTGTTCTGGTTCTACCAGTGTTACTTCACTCTTCTTTTTTAATCCTTCGTATGCTGTCTGTAGTTTTTCTGCCAGTTTTGCACATATTATATCATTTTCGAAATCAAAAAATGGCAAATACACTTCTTGGTCAGCTCTTGCACCGGTTCTAAGGCGCATTTGATTAACCCCGATTTTCCCAACTGCTCCAGAACCATTCCAGTTCAATGAAATATATGTAATCTTACTTGGATTATCAACTTGATAAATTGCGTATCCATTTTTTTGACCTGAACTTATTATTGCACCATTATTTTTAGGAACCAGCGTTGTTGAAATCCAAGTAGGAAAAATATCTATAAAACTATCAACTAAAGATAAATTTCCATAATAAATCTAAGCTGATGGTGCTTCAGTATCAAAGTTATCTACCAAGGTTTTAGAATTTTCGAACTCCTTAACTCTTGTTGTAGATAGCGAAGAAATTATTAAGCACACAATAAATACAAGCTTTACTGCTCTTTCCCATCTCAATTTAATCACTCCGTTATGATAATCTTATTAATCTTTGATTTGGTATCCCAGACTTTTACTTTTTATTATATTTATTTATGAAATATGGTTTCATAAATAAAAAACGATATGGTTAAAATAAACTTCCATATCGTTTTAATAATTATTTAAATTTATCTATTGCAATGCTTGATTGACGATGATCAATTAGATTATCGGTTTCAATCTTATAATTTAAATTATCCTCATAATTTTTAGAAAATACACAACCATAAATAATATCTAACAATAAATGTAGTGAGAGAGTCGAAGAAAAAGTTGCGATTTTAGAATAAATAAATTCTGATGAATTTAAATATAAGACTCTTTGGGTATATTTTACAAGACGATTTTCTCCAAATGAAGTTATTGCAATTGCAGGAATCTTACGTCGATATAAAATCTTCGCTGCTTCAATTACTTCTTCTGTTTCTCCGGAATAAGAAATTAAAATAGCCAAATGTTCTGAAGTACTTTGAGCAGCTTGAAACAACTGTTCATTGATCATTTGTGAAATCCGCACATCTTTACCTATTCTAAACATCTTATACTGAAAGTCACTTGCAATTCTAAGTGGACCTGAAACCCCATAAATATCAATGACCTTCGCTTTAGTAATCATCAAAACAACTAGCCTTAATTCTTCTAAATCTAAATTTTTCATTGTAATATCAATGCTTTCTTTTGATAGATTAGCAATATTGCTAGCCACAGTATAAACACTATCAGTTCCTTTAAAAGGGTAGTTTGCATTAATATCATCATTGCTAAGACGACTATATTGTAATTGAGCTGCTAATGCAATTTTAAAATCATTATATCCTTCATATTCAAGTTTTCGACAAAAACGAACAATACTAGCTGGAGAAGTAAATGTTGCTTTGGCTAATTCTTTAGTTGACATGTTTAATACTTTTTCACCATTTTCTAAAACGTATTTACCTAAGATCCGTTCTACTGATGAAAAGTTATTTGCCAATTCAATTTTCTTTAATAACCCCATATTACTCCTCCATCTATAAGTGGTTAAGAACTACTTTCTCTATTTAACCCCATTTTTATTTTTCTAAACTCCTTCTTTTATTTAGGAATATAACTACCATTACGGCTGCTGACATTGTGATTAACCATGTTCCAATTATCATGTTATCACCAGTTTTAGCTGCCTGTTCATCTCCTTTTGGAGTTTCCAGTTGTTCTGGTTCTACCGGTTTTACTTCACTCTTCCTTTCTAATCCTTCGTATGCTGTCTGTAGTTTTTCTGCCAGTTTTGCATATCTTACTTGGTCTACCCCTTCTAACAGCTCTTCTTTGATCTCTTTTATTACTCTTTCTAATTCCTTTACACTTGCTTCACTGTATCCGCTCAGATCCATCTCTTCAATTCGTTTTATTAATTCTTCTACACTTCCCGGCTCATGATTCAGTTTTAAGCTGCTGTATTTTTCATTAAGTCCTGCCAGTTCTTCTTGCAACTCTTCATTCGTAATATTTTCATTCTTTAATGCTTCTTTTGCTTCTGCTATCTGTTCTTTTAAGCGAGCTGCGGTCGCTTCACTGTATATGCTCAGATCTTCTTTTTCTATTTCTTCAATCCGATCTTTTAGATTGTCATAATTGATCTGTTCCACTAATCCCAATTTTGTCTCATACAGTGCTTGAACTGCATCATTTACTTCTGCTTCACTGGCATCTTCGTTTTCACTGACTGTCTCTGCTTTTTCTAATGCTTTTTCCACTCTTGCCACTGATACTTCGGTATATACTTTGGTATCAAGTTCTTCTAGTTCTTTAATCAGCGCATCAAGTGTCTTTTTATCACTTTTGATCTCTAATCCCTTAAATGCTGCTTCAAGATTTTCTCCTGCTTTTTCAACTTCACTGACTAACAGTACTCCTGCATTTAGACTTTCCTTGACTGCCTGCAATTTCTCTTTAAATGTTTTAACTGTACCTGGTTTATATACTGTCCAGTCTGTTTCTTCGATTACTTTGATTCGTTTTTCCAACAGCTCATATTTATCTCTGCTACCTTTAACCATCACTTTGATTTCATCAGTATTTGCACTGTCTTCACTGCCGTCTTTAGATACAGTTACAACAAGTGCCACTTCTTGATCTTCAATCGGTAAGTTAACACTTCCGTCTTTGGCAATAACTTTTTCCAGATCAGAACTGAATACACTGAAGCTGTAGCCGTCAACTGTCGGGAAGTCCACACGACCATTTTCAACAGTTAATGATGTCAGCTCCTGAGCAATCTTACGGGCATTATCTTTAACAACAGTAATTTCTTTAGTTATTTTTTGACCGTTGACATTGGCAGTAATTGTTGCTGTTCCTTCACCAACAGCAATCATCTGATTGTTTTTACAAACAACAACGAACTCATTGCTTGAAGTATATGAAGCATCCTGATATGTTGCATCATCAGGAGTTACAACTACATCAAGTGCTGTATTTTCACCAAGATACAATTCTGATGACATTTCTTTAAATTCAACACTACTTGCTAATTTTAAATCTGAATTATTATAAATTTCAAATTCATAGATTGAATAACCATACTTAGTTGCTGGTGTTAATCCCTGCATTCTTACATATCTTGCTTCAACCGGATCAAATGAAATCTCATTAGTTAATTTATTTTTATCCTCATCACGTAATTTTTCAACTATATCATATTTTGAACCATCAGTAGACACTTCAATATTAAAATCTGTTGCTCTTGCTGATTCCCAATAAAGTTTAACATTATCAACAGTTGTCACTTCACCTAAATCAATTGTAATTTGTTCTTTAGTGATTGATGTCCCATCTTTAGAAACCCAGCGTGTATCATAATCACCATCATTAACCAGTTTACCTGTTGGATTTTTATTCCATTGATTTGTTTCTGTTGAAGCACTAACATCTTTATTTAATGCCATATTTTCACCAAGAACATTAATCACACTCGTAGCATAAATTTCATCATTATATTTTGCATAGATAATTGTACTCCCTACCTTTTTAGCAGTAACGATACCGTTTTGATCTACACTTGCAATATCTTCGTCACGGCTTGACCAAGTTAATTGCTCATCTGCATATAATGGTGCTAATTTTTTAACTAAAGTTTTGCTTTGTCCTACATTAATAGATAACTCTTTTTGATCTAAAGTAACATTTGTTACTTCAACATTTTCAATTGGATTATAAATAATCTTTGTTTTTCCTAACATTGGACAATAAATTATTTCATCATTTTTCAATTCTAACTTAATATAATTTACATTATCACCTAACTCTTTAGTCGATACTTCATATAAATAATATTCAGTTGAACTAGCTGCTTTACCTGCATTTACAACATTTTTCTCTACTTTATTATAAGTTAATCCGTCACTAGAAGCATAAATATCTACTGAATCATTTACAAATGAACCATTTTTATAGATTTCAAAAGTAGCTTTTTCAATATCACTTAAAGCATAAACAATACTTTGATTACTATCTGATAATCTTTTAATCCTTGTTTTATCAGTGAAATTTGATGATTTAGGATCATCAAAAGCAAATTCACCATATTGATACATTTTACTAAAATCTTCAATTTCATCTACAAAATAACCATTAATAATATTAATATGACTATAAGCACTAACATCAGTATCTTTAGCAGTTGCTACAACGACAACTTCTCCTTTAGCCTTAGCAGTCAATATCCCATCTGGACTTATTGTTGCAAGTTCAGTTGGTTTTCCCTCAAGAGATAATACTTTCCAGCTTACTTCTTGGCTGGCAATACTTGGAAGTACTTCTGCTTTAAACTGTAATTCTTGTCCTTTAACAATAAATTCATTATGACTTTGAATATCGATTTGTGATGCTCCCTGGTAATCATAATATATTGATCCACCAGCATATTGAGGATCATATGTTTTATAACCTGACTTACTTGTGATCGTTACCCGTAAATATTGATATCCATCATCTTTTATTACCGCTTTATTTTTAATTGTATATGGATACCAGCCAGAACTTAATTTACTTCCTTGAATAAACTCACATTCAACTGGTGACCAGCTATCACCATTTTGAGAAACTTCTACTACAAAATTTCCAGATTTATCAAGATTATTATTTAATGAATATGCACTAAATTCAAAATCATAAATGTTATTTGCTTGATATGTAATAATTCCTGGTTTACCATTTGCATTACTATCACTTCTTTTAACTGTTTTATCACCATTAAAATTAGCTGAATTATCATCTTTTATAATATCTTGATAAGATAAAGCAACTCCATTTTCAAGATCATTTAACTCATCAACTAAAATACTAGAACTTGTTGCCTTAAATACTAATGTATCCTGTATTTCTGGTTTTCCTTTTAAATTACCAATCACTTTAAATTGACCAGCTTTTTTTACTGTTAAAAGTCCATTTTCATCAATTAATGCTTTATCACTAGCATTACCAAAATAATCAACAACTGACCATTCCATTTCACCTTTTGAAATAGATGGAATATAATTAGCTGCTAATTGATAAGACTTACCAACTTCTAATTGGTTAGCATTAGTAGTTTCATAAATTTCAACCTTTTCAACATCAGTTGTTTGACCAGTTGTAAAACTCATTGGATGACTTTCACCCTCATATCCTAAAGAAGTTAAGATCATACATGATTTTGCTGGTAAAGTGACATTAACACCATCCTTAAGATTAGCATTTTCAATTGTGTCATATTGTAACAATTGACCCTTTTCATTGACCGGTCTAGTTTTCCCATCAATTTCACCATCATAATAGAAATATTGATTAAGATCAACTTTACTAGCTGCATTAGGCATATTTACTTCTAATGTTTTTTGAGATGATGAATTATTAACAACTGCAATACTAATATCACCTTTATCATCTGCAACTGGAATAATTCCTGATGTAACTCTTAACTGATCAACATAACTGTCTGTAGTTTCAAGAATCTTTGTTCCAGATGGAAAATAACGGCATAACATTGACCAAGTATAATACCATGGTTTTAGATTCTCATCACTTGCTTTTACTGTATTAGCTCTTCCCGTAACATTATGCTCAGCATTTTGGGCTGCCATTTCTTCACCAAGTTCATTCCAAAATCCCCATATCTTGATATCATTATCAATTGAAGGATCTCCTGTTGGCGTATGGACAACATAATCTCTACCTTCTTCTGTTGTTGCAGCAGGTCCATATTGATCTTTGAAATTATTAACAATATCATTATGCTGAACATGCATACTATCTTCAAAGCCCCATACGCTACCAAATTTTAATCCCGCACGAATAGCTTGGACACCATAATCAAAAATATCCACTCCATAATCGTATTTTCTCGCATTCAATTGCGAATCTCCAGGACCAGTTCCTGAAATTCCCATTTCACACAAAGCAAATCCTTCCTCAGCAACTTCAGGATCAAGACTTTCAGCCTGTTCTTTCCAAGTCTTTAATTTCTTTTCAATAAGTCCACTTTCTACCTCACTTTGTGGGGCATATCTATGCACTTCTGTTAATTCTATTTTATCTTTCATCTCATCACTTGTTGCTTGATTTATCCAAGCTTCTTGTGAATCATAAACATCCGGCCCTACAATTTTGATATTTTCAATTTTTTCTATACCAGAACTGTCCATTTCATTTCTTAAATTAGTAATTGCCTGCTTCCATTGATCATATACATATTCATTTGTGACATCACCATGATCTCGTTTATAATAATTTGGTTCATTAATCATGTTATAGTATTTAATACAAGTATAACCTTTATCAACAATCAAATGCTCTAAACAATCACCAATCATCCTTGCCCATGTAGGACTACTCCAATTTACCGTTTTTCCATGATCATCGTAAGATAAATATCCTCTTTCACTAATACTTCTCCATTCACCTAACATGATTGGAATATCATTTTGTTGAGCAAAATCTAAAATTTTATAAACACGCTTCATCATAACAGACTCCCAATCATAAATCGGAGTTCCATCGTCTTCAAAGCCAATACAATAACTGTCCCCATCATGGAGCATGACCCGCATCACATTAGGGCTTAAAAAGCTAGCTTTTTCATAAAAAGATGACCATTGTTCATCAGTGTAATCAAATAAATCACTAGGATCCCATTGTACCCCAAATCCTTCAAAATCTTTAGTTAATACATTATCACTGTTAATATAAACTTTTGAATCCAGTTTAGGGGTATTATCAACGGCTTTTACTGGTCCAATTCCAGAACTAGCAACTACCGCTAATGATAATAATGAAGTCAAAAATCGCTTAAATTTCCTATTCATAATATTCCTTTCTCCTTTATATTTTTCCCTCATAAATTAATTAAATTTTTCTCCTCCTTACTAATCTCTATTTATACTTTTAGTTTAATTGTCTAAACAACGATTGTAAACACTTACACAAATAGTTGCAATCTCCTTTCAAACTTTTATTATTTTATTGGGCAATTTATGAAATGATATTTCATAAACACGAAACAAGAAGTTTTGCAATATATAATTCTTCGCTTATCCAAAAAATTAAATATTAAAAATTGTGATTATTAAATTCAATTTTGATTAAAAAAGCATTTCATATTTATGAAAAAAAGCAATTTTTTGATTTATCTAACTAAATAATTAAACTTAATAATAAAAAAATGGTATACTAAAATTGGTGATAAAAATGAGTCTACTAAGAAAACTAGAAATGGCCGTTGACTTCTCAACTTCCGAAAAATTAATCGCAACATATATTTTAAAAAATGGACCCGATGTTTTAAATATGTCTACTTCTCAGTTAGCTAAAGCAACGTATACTTCGCCCGCTACAATAACTAGACTATGTCAAAAATTAGAGTATAAAGGATATAATGATTTTAAAATTGCATTATCAGCTCAGTTACAATATACGTTTGATAGAAATAGTGAAACAAATCCGAATTTTCCTTTTAAAAAAAGAGATACGATCCATACAATCAAACACAGCATTGCAACACTAGCTAAAGATTCAATCAACCTTACTGTAAATAATATTGACAATGATATCTTAGCAAAAATCATTATTATGCTCGATCAAACTAAAGTTATTGATATTTATGGTGTCTCAGGTCCACTTAGAATTGCCTCTGATTTTCAATATAAGATGTTTCGAATCGGAAAAAATGTTCAGATTGCACCAATGGTCAATGAACAACTATTTCAAGCTGCCCAATCAAATAAGGATCATTGTGCCATTTTAATTTCATATTCTGGTGAAACTAACGAAGTAATCGCTGCCGCAGAACTATTGAAACGCCGTAAGGTTCCGATGATTGCAATTACTTCATTTGGAGAAAGCCGCCTTTCAAAACTATGTGACTATGTTTTATTCTTAGATTCTCGAGAACGAATTTATTCAAAAGTTTCTACTTTTGGTTCAACGATTTCCATCCATATCATGCTTGATATTATCTATAGCTGCCTATTTGCTCGACACTATGATGAAAATCTAGAATTAAAACTTGAAACCGATCATATTATCGACCATCGACATATTAAACAAATAAAAACCACGCCTAAAAGACGTGGTTTTCTCTGAGGCTATAAGCCTA
>OLIT01002501.1_pt1 | contig 13236 bp, 8 predicted proteins | sample 1601341 | NCBI WGS metagenome assembly OLIT01 (sample SAMEA2452121, study PRJEB22498) | human gut metagenome | biome: human feces; feature: human gut; material: feces | place: Australia | collected 2012
GAAGGTTTCCAAAGGGCGATCGCAAACTTCGTTTGTTTTCATGCCCTTTGGTCGCCTCCGCAGAGGCGATTCCCCTGCGCAGCGAAACAGCTCTACATGGAAGTAGAATAAGCCATCGGCACAGAACCGATTCGCGCAAAAGGGCGCGAAGTCCCCTGTCTCCGGGAACTGCCGCGCCCCATTGCTCATTTGTCCTGATAGCCGTTCGGGTTCGCTTTCTGCCAGCGCCACGAGTCGCGGCACATGTCTTCCAGCGTCTTGGTTGCCGTCCAGCCGAGCAGCTTCTTCGCCTTCGTCGGGTCGGCATAGCAGGCATCCACATCGCCGTCGCGGCGCGGGCCAATCACATATGGCACGGGAACCTGGTTCACGCGGCTGAACGTGTTCACAATATCCAGCACCGAGTAGCCCACGCCCGTACCAAGGTTGATAATTTCGCAGCCGTTGTGCTTCGCGGCATAGTCACACGCGGCGACATGTCCCTTCGCCAAATCGACGACGTGGATGTAGTCGCGCACACCCGTGCCGTCCGGCGTGTTGTAATCATTGCCGAACACGGTCAGGTGATCGAGCTGTCCAGCGGCGACCTTGGTGATGTAGGGCATCAGGTTGTTCGGAATGCCGTTGGGATTTTCGCCCATGCGTCCGGATTCGTGCGCGCCGATGGGGTTAAAGTAGCGCAGCAGCACCACCGACCATTCCGGATCAGCGGTTACAATGCCCTGCAGGATTTTCTCAATCATGTACTTCGTCCAGCCGTAGGGATTCGTGCAGCCCTTGCAGAACATATCCTCCCGCAGCGGCACTTCGTCCGGCACACCGTAGACCGTCGCAGAGGACGAGAACACAATGCGCTTGCAGCCGTAGCGGCGCATGGTTTCGCACAGCGTCAGGGTGGAGTCAAGGTTGTTGCGGTAGTATTCCAGCGGCTTGTGGACAGACTCGCCCACGGCCTTGAGCCCCGCGAAATGAATCACGGCATCAAAGCGGTTCTCACTGAAAATCTTGTCCATTGCGGCGCGATCGCATACATCGGCTTCATACGCCTTCACCGGGCGGCCCGCGATTTCCTCCACGCGGCGCAGCGCTTCGGGCTGAGAATTCACATAATTATCGACAACAACCACATCGTGCCCCGCTGCCATCAGTTCCACACAGGTGTGCGTCGCGATAAATCCGGCACCGCCGGTCAGCAAAATCTTCATGGGAATCGCTCTCCTCTTTCCTTCTGATAGGGACAGATTGTCCCCATCCCTATTGTACGACAAAAACGCGCCGTAGGCAAGTGCTTACGGCGCTTTTCTGTAAAATTACAGGGATTCGGGGTACTGCCCCGCGTCATGCAGCTTCTTCAGTTCGCCCATGACATACGGCTTGTCCTCGCGATACGTCACGCCGAACCACACCGCGTCCGTGCTCAGCACATCCACCGTCAGACCGTCGGAGTGCATCAGCGCGTCAATTTCGGTCGGCAGGACGAACTCCTTCTTCATCGGGTCGCCGTTATCGGCGCGGAGGAAGGCAGCGAAATCACGCGCTGCGGCGCCAAAGAACCACGGGGTCAGCCCCCAGAAGTTCATGGACACCAGCGCTTCCGGATCGAGGATATCCCCCTCTTCGCGGAAGTTCACGTCGCGAATCGTGCCGTCCGGGAAGGGCTTAATCTTGTACGTCTCCTGCACCTTCACCAGATGATTCTTGTCGTCGCGTGCGCACACGCCGCGGGTCACATGCCCGTTCTCGGACACGGTGTTCTTCAAGCGGTATGCCACCATCGACGCGACGTTCGTCTTGCCCTGCATTTCCTTCAGACTCTTCGCCATCGTCGCGAAAGCGTCCTTGCCGTAGTAGTCGTCGGCGTTGATGACGGCGAACGGCTCGTGAATCAGGTCTTTCGCCACCAGCACGGCGTGAACCGTGCCATAGGGCTTCGTGCGCCCTTCCGGCGGAACAAAGCCGTCCGGCAGGGAATCATATTCCTGATAGGCGTATTCTACCTCGACCTTCTTGGCAATCTTGTCGCCAATCAGCTCGCGGAAGGTGTCCGCCATGCTGCGCTTGATGACGAAAACCACCTTATCAAACCCTGCCGCCACCGCATCATAGATGGAATACTCCAGCAGAATTTCGCCGTGCGGGCCGATGTGGTCAATCTGCTTGTTGCCGCCGTAACGGCTGCCCAGTCCTGCTGCCATAATCAAAAGCGTCGTTTTCATTGCTCTTCCTCCTGTGTTTTGTCGTGATTGGGAATGAATGATGAATCCTCCGGCGGAAATCCCTGCGTCGCGTCAGGGCGGAAAAAGACCGTCACTGTCCGCAGAAGCAGCTTCATGTCCGTCCAGAGAGAGAACCCCTCGATGTAGAATAGGTCGAGCGCGAGTTTATCCTCCGGCGAGGTATTGTAGCGCCCTTCAATCTGCGCATAGCCGGTCAAACCCGCCTTCATGCGTTCCCGGAACTGGAATTCCGGCAAGTCACGCTTATAGCGTGTGATGTTTTCCAGCATTTCCGGGCGCGGGCCGACCAGCGACATATCCCCGCGCAGAATGTTCCAGAACTGCGGCAGCTCATCCAGCCGCCACCGGCGCAGGAAACGCCCGACATGCGTCACGCGGTCATCCGCGTCCCGTGCGGACGCGCCTCCGCTGCCCCGCCGCATCGTGCGGAATTTGCAGATGGTGAAGGTCTTGCCGTCCGCCGTCAGCCGCTTCTGCCGGAAGATGACGTTTCCGCCGTCCTCCACGCGAATCGCGAGCGCAATCAGCAGCATCAGCGGGCTAAGCACCAGCAGCGCCAGCGCCGACAGCACAATATCCGCCCCACGCTTGATGATTTTCTGCCCCAGCGTCATGCCGTCCGCGCGCATTTCCAGCAGCGGCGCATCATCCAGTATCACCTGATTCGCACTGGACAGCATGATCTCCTGCACGCGCGGGCTGACCAGCACCGTCCGCTTCAGCGCATAGCACGCCTTCATCAGCGCCATCCGGTTTTCATCCGGCACATCCGATGCAATGAGCACTGCATCGTTCTGCGCCAAAAACGCGGGCAATTCCGCCGCTTGCCAGCTGCAAACATCATTCAGCTGCCCGAAGGTGCGCTCCTTCGCCAGCTTCTGCCGAATTTCGTCCGCATCCGCCTCGGTAATCAGCAGCAGCCGCGCGGGTTTCTGTAATTTCGGCAGCACACGCGCACCGAAGGACATTGCCAGCAGCACGAGCGCCATCTGCAGCGCGGCAGCAATCAGCAGATACGCGAAATCCGCCCCGAAGAGCGTCAGGTGCATGCGGTTATTGGGATTGACGTTCATAATCTGCAATTGCAAATACGTCACCGCGTCCGTGATGAGCACACCCATGCACTGCCCTGCCGCCTGCTGCTGATGCTTCCCGCGCCGCACCGTCATGCGCCCGAACACCGCCAGCATCGCCGCGCCCATGGCGACCCACGTCACCAGCGTCGTTGCGCTCGTGCGCGACAGATTCCGCAGCGGCCAGTTCGGAATCGCCATCAGCGTGTAAAAAATCACCAGACAGCCGCCGTACGTCAGCCCCTGCAGCAATCGGGACAGCGCTTCGCCGCGCATCCGACGCAGCTGCCGCTCGTCCCTGCCCATTCTGCCTGTTCGCCGCCTTTCCTCGTTTTTTTCATCATATCACGGGTAATCCGGTCTGTCAAGGACAGTTGCACATTTCCCAATCCTATTTCTGGAAGGTTCGTCGCCTTTTCGTGAAATTTCGTCCGAAAACGTTTGATGTAAGCGTTTGCACGGCTTGTCTTTTTCCTATCAATTGTGGTATAATGCAGGATGAAAGCATACGGCCACGCATTCCGCGTACCGTTTCGCAGGGCAATTTCCGGATTCGCCGGGCTTGCCCGCCATCATAACCTTCTGAAAAGGAGTGGAATGTTCCCATGATGAGAAAAATCGGCGTCTTGACTTCCGGCGGCGACGCGCCGGGCATGAATGCAGCCGTTATGTCCATTGCCCGCAGTGCTGCGGCTTATGGTATGCCCCTGATTGGCATCAAGCACGGCTACAACGGTCTGCTGCGCAAGTCCACCAGCATCAAGGATGACCTGCAGGAGCTGTATCTGGACACCGTGCTGGATATTGCCGACCAGCCCGGCACTTATCTGCGCACCGCGCGCTGCGAGGAGTTCAAAGACCCCAAGTGGCGCGAAATCGCCGTGCAGACGCTGAAGGCGATGGAAATCGACGGTTTGGTTGTCATCGGCGGCGACGGCTCCTTCCAGGGCGCAATGCGTCTGTGCGAGCTGGGCATTCCCTGCATCGGCATCCCCGGCACGATTGACAACGACCTTGCCTACACCGAGATGACGCTGGGCTACGAGACGGCTGTGCAGGTCTGCACCGAAGCCATCCGCGCCATCCGCGCCACCAGCCGTTCCCACGACCGCCCGCATGTGGTGGAGTGCATGGGCCGCCACTGCGGTGACATCGCCCTGAAGGCCGCCTGCGCCACGGGCTCGGAAATCGTGGTTGTGCCGGAAGTGCCGTGGAGCGTGGAAGAAGTGGCGTCCCGCCTGAACAAGCAGATTGCCAAGGGCAACTACCGCTCGACCATCGTGCTGGCGGAGGGCTGCTGGGAATCCATGGCGCCCTTTGACATGTACGGCTTCCTGACCAGCCACGGCAAGCAGTGCTTCGAGGGCGAACCCATGAGCGCCATGCGTTTCGCCTCCATCATGAAGCGGATGTGCGGCATGGTGGAAGCACGTTCGACGGTTGTCGGCTACACCCAGCGCGGCGCGCTGCCGGTTGCCAAGGACAGCGCCTTCGCCTTTGAAGCGGGCAACCTCGCGGTTCGTCTGCTGCGCGACGGCATCTCCAATCAGGTCATCGGCGTGCGGCAGGGCAAGGTTTTCAACATGCCCATCGTGGACGCGCTGAAGGTAGAAAAGCACTTCCGCCGCGACCTGTACGACCTCGTAAACAACCTGTAATGGTGTGATAAATGAAGCACCGTCCTGCTCGGCGTTGTGTGTCGGGCAGGGCGGTGCTTTTTGTTGTGACCGCATACATTCGTCTGTTTTCATTGTTCCCTTGCGCCCTGCCCCTGTCCCCCTGCAACAAAAAAGCACCGAGAGAAAGCCAAAACCTTCTCTCGATGCCATTCAGCCGCAGCCATCAGCGCGACAAAATTGAACATTTTTCCTTACTTTATCCGAATCGTTATCGGCGAATCCGCCAGCGCGTTTTGAATCGTCCGCAGTGCCTTCGCCATATATCCCTGCTGTTCCTCCGACATACCACTCGGCGCGCTCTGGTCACTCGCAACTACCCGATACTGATACGCGCCATCCACCTTCTGCCGCCAAATGTACGTCGGCGTATAGCTGACTTGCCCAAAGCTGATGTTCTGCCCATCCCACGAAATCTGCAATTGCAGCAGCATTCCAGCAACGTTTCCGTCCTTCCGGGACTCATTCAGCAGACTGCCCAGCGACCACGCACACAGCGTCTGCGCTGCCGTACCATCCGCATTCTTGTGCGTCAGCCATGTCACCGGCTGCACGACGCGCGTCCCTGCGCCGACGATGACGTCCGCGCCCGCATCGGCAATCGCCTGCGCCAGTTTCCGCTGCGCATTCGTCGGCTTCGACGTGCCAGATGTTCCCCAATTCAGCGATACAACGACCACCGCCGCTCCCTGCTCGCGTGCACGACGAATATCAGCGGAAATCGTTTCCGCATTCGCCAGCGGGACAGCATAGGATGCTCCGGAGGACTTCATCGCTTTCTTGCCCGTTCCGCTCAGCGCTTCGGTGTAGTGCAGGAACGCGACGGGCACGTTGTCCAGCGTCCGGATGCAGATGGCGCTTGCTTCCTCCTGCGTGTTGTACGCGCCGATGGTCAGCAAATTGCGGTCATGCAGGGCTTCCAGCGTCGTCCGAACGCCATCCGCGCCCTTATCATACACCTTCGGGAAGCCAACGGCAACGAGGTTCACGCCGGTGGTGCGGAGCAGTTCCGCCGCGGCGTCGGGAGCGTTCAGCGCGGAGACTTTCACGTCCGGCTGAATCAGGTTCTCCAGCGTCAGGAACGTGATATCGCCCGTCATTTCGCTCCGCAGGAGAGCAAGCATCTCCGTGAAATCGTACTTCTGCGAGTCGGAGTAGTAGCCCGATTTGCGCACCGCATCATCCATATTGACCGTGCCGCCGAGGGTAAGGGTGACCGTGCCGCCCAGCTTGGGGGCTTGGGTGGCTGTCGGAATGGCAAGCGCGGCGGTTTCAGCGGGCGGCTGCGTGGGTTCCGGCGCAGGCAGATTGCCAGTGGAATCGCCGCGGGTAATGGGAATATCGCTCAGCGTGAGCGAGGGCATTCCGTCGGTTTGGAAGATGGACAGCACCTGCCGGACATCCACCGTGCCGCGCGCCTGCCCCAGCAGACCGGGCAGAATCAAGAAGCAGCCCAGCAGCACCGCGCCCGTCACGCCAAGCATGACATATGTTCCCAGCGATATGCCGCGATGGTCTTTCTTCATGTGATGCCTTTCCGTCAGTTATAAATGGGCAGCAGGGTGATCAGGGAGGTCAGCAGCATGGCTGCGACGATGACGATGCAGGTAATGCTGATGGCAAGCTGACGCCTGTCAGACTTCTGCTTCCTATCTTTTTTGGTGGTTGCCATGGTGGTAGGCTCCTTTTTCTGATTGATATTTCCGCCTGAATGATGATTTTGCCGCAGCGGGGGAAATCACGCCTGTGCAGCGTGCCCGTCCGTACCCTCTTTGCGCCAGATGCGAACTTGCGTTACGCGGCGCTTTTCCATGCGCGTGACCATGCCGCGGAGGTGGTCCGTCTCAAAACGCGCACCGACGAACGGGATGCAACCCATGATTTCGCTCACCCAGCCGCCAACGGTTTCGGCGTTGAAGGTGTCCTTCAGCCCCATACCTTCCAGCAGCTCGGTCAGTTCCATGCCGCCCTCGACCACGCGTGAGCCGTCCGCCATCTCGACGCTTTCCTCGGACACATCGTCGTGCTCATCGTAGATTTCGCCGACGAGTTCTTCCAGCACATCCTCCATCGTGACGATGCCTTCAGTTCCGCCAAATTCATCCAGTACAATCAGCATATGCGTCTTCTGCGTCTGGAACAGTTTCAGCAGCTTGGAGAGCTTCAGCGTCGCAGGGGCATAAACCGGCGGTTTCATAATGTCCACGATGCTATCCACGCCCTCATGCTGACAGGCATAAAAATCCTTTTCATTGAGGATGCCAACGATGTGATCCATGTCCTCGTGGTAGACCGGGACGCGGGTATACCCCGTTTCGCGCAGGAGATTCGCGGCTTCTTCCATCGTCGCGGTGTCTTCCAGCGCCGTCACGTCCACACGCGGCGTCATGATGTTCAGCACGTCGCGGTCGTCGTTGAACTCAATGACGGAGCGAATTAGTTCTCCCTCATGTTCATCTATATCACCGTCGTTCTGTGCCTCATCCACCATCGTCATGATTTCCGCCTCAACAAAGCTTTCCGTGTGTGCGGGCTTGAACAGCTTTGCCAGCAGCTTCTTCCACTGCACAAACAGGGCGTTAATCGGCGTAACAATCGTCCGCAGCACCAGCAGCACAGGTGCAAACGCAGCGGCAACCGTCTCAGGGTTCTCCTTGGCAATCGCTTTCGGGCTGATTTCGCCGAAAATCAGCACGACAATCGTCATCACGATGGTCGAAACCGTTGTCGCAGCAGACTGATTGCCGCTTAGCAGCGCAAGAAACAGCCCCGTCGCCATGGACGAAGCGCCGATGTTGACCACGTTGTTGCCCACGAGGATGGTGCTGAGCAAGCGGTCATAATCCTCCGCCAAATTCAGCGCTATCTGCGCGCGCTTGTTGCCGCCCTGCGCCATCGTCTTGAGCTTGACGCGGTTGGCAGAGGTAAACGCCGTTTCCGAGGCAGAGAAAAACGCCGACAGCATCACCAGCACAACCAGAATCACAACAGTGCCATATAGTTCAGGCGTCATGGAAAATCAAGCATTCCTTTCTTTCAAAAACCCCTGCGTACCGGGAATGACGGCTTGCGGGGTATCGGACTACAAGGAGGCTGATCCATACGATGCCACCACTCCTTTCCACAAAATAAAATGTGACATTCTTATTATAGCATAAATATGGGGAAAATGCAATTCCTTCGCCCAGATTCGGCAAAACAGTTGATTTTGCTGAAAAAGCCCTCATCCTATTTCCAGATGAGAATGCGCCAAGATGCGAAGCGAATTTTTCTTTCTGGCTAACGGGAGTGGAACGCAGCGTAGCAGCGCTACGCTAAGTGGAACGACCGGACGCCAGAAGGAAAAAGGCGCGAGCAGATGGTGCAGGTGAATTTGGAAATAGTATTAGTCAATCTTCACGCCGTAGAGGAAACTCGTGCCCTTGCCGGTCGTGCCGATGACAAGCATGTTCTGGTAGACGGCGGGGGACGCTTCAATCGTGCCATTGAGCTGCAGGGTGTTGATGGTTTCGCCCGTCAAGCCGTCCAGCAGCATGAGCACGCCATCGCTCGTCGCCTGAATAATCCAGCCCTTGCCGTTCTCGTTGTAGACTGCGACGGGCGACGAGTAGCAGTAGCCGCCCAGTGACTTCGCCCAGACGACTTTGCCCGTCTGCTTGTTCAGCGCAACCAGCACGCCTTCCTGCGCCTTCGCGCCGCTGCCTAACAGCTTTTCACTGCCGGAAGCGGAAATGTAGGACAGCGTGTAGTACACCAAGTCGCCCAGCTGATATTGCCCGATGACGGGGGACGCCATCGCGCCCGCGGTGTAGTCCTTTTTCTTCGTCGCGTTCAGGGCAAGCGACCAATCCTCCGCGCCCGTCGTCGCGTCGTAGCGGCGGATGGTAACGTCGCCCTTGGAGCGGTTCAGCAGCGTGTTCGCCGTGTAGAGCCAGAGGCGTCCGTCGTTGTCAAAATCCAGCGCAACGGCAGACTTCACCGCGTCGCCCGTTTCGACTGCCCAGACGGTGGTCATCGTCGTCGTGTCAACGCAGCGCAGCACGCCCTCCACATCCGCATAGAACACATAGCTGCCATACATCGCAATGGGTGCTTCCACCGCCGTGTAGGCATCCTTCTGTTTCTTCGTGCGGCTCTTCATCATCGTGATGGTCGGGCTGACTTTCAGGTTGCCGGATTCATCCGTCGGCGTTTCGTAGACCGTGTTCATGTGCACGGTGTAGAGCATACCGTTCGTGCCGGCGGTGATGTATGTATCGCTGTTGCGGTCATAGAGCGCCGAGCCGTCGAACGCGCCAACATCGTTGTACGCGCGGTCTTTCTTGCTGCCGCCGTCCAGACCGTCGATGGTCAGGTTCTCCTTGTTCGTCAGCAGATCATAGAAGTGCTGACCGATGCTGCCCGTTTTGTTGGCGAGGAAGCGCGCGTACTGCCCGACGGACATCTGCGGATACGCCAGCGTACTGAGGCTGGGCGTGGAGCGCATCGGGTAACCGAGTTCAATCGGTTCGCGGGTTTTGCTGCCGTCTTCAAGGTCAAGGAAGTAGATTTTACCGTCCAAGCTGGCGGCGATAACTTCCTTCAATGCAGTCTTGTCGTTCTTGCCGTCCAGCAGGGGCATATCCTGGCGCACGCGGCGCGCCCACTGCTCAATCACGGGCTGATTCGCCCACGAGAAGCCGTAGTAGGTTCGGCTCTTGCCCTTCAGGCTGCCGGTTTCGACCGCCCACACCTGCGTCAGCTGCGTCGCGTCTTCCACTGTGCCGACGGCGGCGTTCTGGCGGAATGCCGTGCCGCGGTAGGTCAGCACACCGATTTTGCGCGTCGTGTAGTCGTCGCCTGCGGGCATGTCGATGATTTCCTTCTCGTCGCGGGTGTATTCCTTCACGGCGGTGCGGCTGTCATCCCGATAGACCACGGTATCGGCAATCAGCGACGGATCAGCGCTTGCGTCCGCCGAGAAAGTCAGCACAGGGCGCGGGGTAGCGGTCGGTTCGGGGGTCGGCTCTTCGGTCGGCACTTCCGTGGGAGCAGGTTCAGGCGTTTCCGTCGTTTCCTCCTCGGGCAGGATGATTTCTTCCGTTTCCTGCGGCGCGGGGGCCATCGTCGGGGTAACGGTCGGCACTTCCGTCGGCGCGAGCGTCACCAGCACGGGCGCCTGCGTCGGGGCTTCCGTCGGCATCTCCGTCGGGATTTCCGTCGGCACTGTGGTTGGCATCAGCGTCGGCGCTTCGGTCGGCGCTTCCGTCGAAATCGTCAGCGCCAAATTTTGCGTATTCTCCGCCATTGCAGGGCTGACCGTCGGTTCCGTGGTGGAATCGGCGGTCAGTTCGTGAGCATCCGGCTGAGCCGGATTGTTTGCGGCTGTGGAGAAATTCGTCGGCAGGTTGGAAATGGACGCAGGGCTATTGCCGCCCAGCGAAACCGTCTGCCGGAACCCGGTCGGAATCCACGCTTCATTGCTGAGCATTTCTGCCTCAATCACGCCGGAGTAAGCGTCAGCGGTTGTCAGCGTGAAAATCCAGACGACGGTGTTATCGGTGTTAGACTGGCTCATCAGCGTCACCGTGTCAAAGGGATTTCCGTTTTCATCCACCACGCGCACGTCCGTAACATTGTTGCTGGTGACGAGGTTGAAGGTAATCTGATACGGCGCGGTGGACGAGGTAATCGACGCAGTGAAGCTCGATGCCGTCGGTGCGACAGCCTGCGTCTGCGTGCGGCCGGTCAGCGGCGCGGTAATCGTGCGCTTCAGGTTGCCCAGGAAGCCGGTATTGCTGTCCGGAATTAGCAGAAGCCCCACCACGAGCAGACCAATCACCAGCACGATGGCAATCACCACCGCCAGCGCGCTCTTCTTGCCGCGCGGCGCTTCCTCTTCCACGTCCTCCTGCGGGCGCGCGAACTCGTTTTGCAAGTGATTCCGACGCGAGGACGCGCCTGCGTGCTCCATGTTCAGGTTTGTGCGCTGGCGGGCTTCCTCCTGCCGTTCCGCGGCGGATTTCACCTCGCCCATGCCGTCCAGCTTAACCGGGCGGCGGATGACATTCTGCGGTTGACGCATCGGCGGCAGGCTCGTGCGCGAGGCATCCGGGCGCGGCACACCGGGCGTCGGGATATTCGCACTCCGATTCTGCCCAAACGGCGCGTTGGGCTTTTCCGCTGCCGGTGCGACCGGTGCGACCGGCGCGACCGGCGCGACCGGCTTCACCTGTTTCGTCTCCCCAGCCTCCGCATTGCGCTGGAAGGTGCTGCGAATCGGCGGCATCTTCTGCGTCGTGCCCGACACATCTTCCACGGCGGGCTTCGCCGTTTCCGTGTTCGTCACATTTGCCGCGTTCCCCTGCTGCTGGTACATATCTGCGCGGCGGCGGCGCGGCGTGGTCTTTTCTTCGGCAGCTGGCTGCTGCACGGATCTATCCTGATAATTATTCTGATCCAAAGCGTCTTTACTCCTTTGCTCCGTTAGTTGCGCTCAGGCATACCCCCATTATACCCTAAACGGCGGATAATCTCAACCCCTGAAAGCCTGTCAATTGTAAAAATTGCAAGCAAAAATCAGGATTGCACCCGGAAAAGCGTGGATTTTTCTTTTCCCGCGGTGTATAATGGGGGCACTGCTTTTCATCAAGGAGGATTTTGCGCATGGAGAAGCATCCCGTCGCGCTGATTCCGATTGCCACTTATGATCAAGCTGCGGTGGATACCGCTGTTTTGCAGGGCGTTGATTTGCTCGGCGGCATTGCCCGCTTTGTGCAGCCCGAAGAGCGCATTCTGCTCAAGCCGAATCTGCTCTCCCGCGCCCTGCCGCAGAAGGCGATTACGACGCACCCCGCCGTGTTCTCCGCCGTCTGCCGCCTGCTGCGCGAAAGCGGCTATACGCATTTGTCTTACGGCGACAGCCCCGGAAACCCGACCACCTCGCCCGACAAGGCGGCGCAGGCATCCGGCATTGCGGAGGCCGCCAAGCGCTACGGCGTAGAAATGGCGGATTTCTTCTCCGGCAGTGTCGTTCCCTTCCCCGACGGGCACACGGCAAAGTCGTTTTACCTCTGCAAGGGCGTGCAGGATGCCGACGCGATGATCAACATCTGCAAGATGAAAACCCACGCGCTGGAGCGCATCACGGGCGCAGTCAAGAACCTGTACGGCTGCATCACCGGGGTCAACAAGGCGGCTGGACACGCCGCGTACCCCGACAGCTGGGTTTTCGCGGATATGCTGACCGACCTGCACCGCTGCGTCCGCCCGCGCCTGCACATCATGGACGGCATCATCGCGATGGAAGGCAACGGCCCAACCTCCGGCACGCCGATTGCGATGAACGTGCTGCTCTTCTCCGCCGACCCCGTTGCGCTGGACACGGTGTATGCCGCGCTCATCCACCTCGACCCGGCGACTGTCCCCACCTGCGTGCGCGGCGCGAAGGGCGGCATCGGCGTGATGGACGAAGAGCTGATTGATGTGCTCACGCCGAACGGGGTGCTGACGGTATCGCAGGCGCGGGAAAAGTACGGCAATGCGCAGTTTGACGTGTTCCGCGGCACGATGAAGAAAGGGCTATTGCCAAAGCTGATGCCGCTGCTGCCGTTTTTGCAGCACCGCCCGAAGGTGGATTTGAAGAAGTGCATTGGCTGCGGGGTGTGTCAGGAGGCATGCCCTGTGCCGGAGAAGGCGGTGCACAGCGGGCATGGGAAGAAAGCAAAATACGACTACAAGAAGTGTATTCGGTGCTATTGCTGTCAGGAGATGTGCCCGGCGAAGGCGATTTCGGTGTATCGCAGCCCTTTGAATAAATTGCTGGGTGGAAAATAAAAAGCCACTTAACCCAAGGTGAAGGGAAAAGCGACCAAGTATGGCTGCAAAAAAAGGGTCAAAGGGGGGACTTCGTCCCTTTTCGTCTGCCCCTTGCAGGGTCAAGGGGCGGAGCTCCCTTGTGGGGTTTGGGGCAACGCCCCAACTGTTTTTCGTGCGCTCAGCTCAAAGGGAACAGTCAACAAAGGCGCAGGCAGCGAAGCGTCCCTGCCAGTAGCTAAGAAACCTTCCAAGTACAGTTCAAGTAACATGGGAGGCGACCGCCGAAGGAGTCCAGAGGGCGATCGGAAAGCCCTCTGGAACTATGCCAACGACCAGTTTGATAGAAAAATCAACTCTGGCTGTTCAAAAAAGTAGATATTTTTCGTTGTTGCAGGGGGTTCGCCTCTGCGGAGGCGACAAGGGGGCTTTGCGGTCGCCCCCTTGACCCCTTCG
>OLIT01002507.1_pt1 | contig 13208 bp, 18 predicted proteins | sample 1601341 | NCBI WGS metagenome assembly OLIT01 (sample SAMEA2452121, study PRJEB22498) | human gut metagenome | biome: human feces; feature: human gut; material: feces | place: Australia | collected 2012
TTTTTTGCCTCTAATAATGCCATGATTATTCAGCCTCCTTTTTCACAGACTTCTTGAATCTGGCTGCCACTTTTTCTCTCCATTCAATACACTTCGGAGCCCAGTTGAACAGCATCATTACGATCAGTACGATGGAATAGATCAGCATACGATAATCGTTCAGACCACGCAGTAACTCCGGTAACAGGGTAAGGATTACAGAAGCAATAATGGAACCGCGAATATTACCGATGCCACCCAGTACAACGAATACCAGTATCATAATAGACATGTTATATCCAAAGTTCTTGGGTAATGCCGTCAGTGTGGACAGATTATGCGCATACAGTACGCCTGCTACACCTGCAAGTGCCGCAGAAATGGAGAATGCCATCAGTTTATACTTTGTAATATGAATTCCTACGGATTCCGCCGCAATGGTATTGTCACGAATTGCCATGATGGCACGTCCGTCTCTGGAATGGATCAGGTTCAATACAATAAACAATGTGATCAGCAATAACACAATACCAATGGTAAAGCTGGAATCATGAGGGGTTCCGGTGATACCCTGTGCACCTTTGATAATAACGTCTCCGTCCTCTGACATGTTCAGATCCATGGTGTTGGTAAAGGAAATGTGGAAGCCATTCTCATCCAGTCCCACAAACAGAATATTGACAAGATTCTTAATGATCTCGCCAAATGCCAGCGTTACGATGGCAAGATAGTCACCCTTCAGTCGAAGTACGGGAATGCCGATCAGCAGACCGAAAATACCCGCAAATGCAGCGCCGATCAATAGCGCGACGAAAAAACGAAGCCCGGAAGGCATTGCGCTATTCTCCATGACTTTTGAGAAAAAGGCGCTGGTGAATGCTCCGATACACATAAATCCTGCATGTCCAAGGCTCAGTTCTCCCAGAATACCTACGGTAAGGTTCAGAGATACCGCCAGAATTGCATAAGTACACAGCGGAACCAATAGTCCCTGGATCAAGCTGCTCACACTGCCGGCAGACACCAGAATCTGCATGATGACATAAGCTGCAATCACCATTCCGTAAGTAATAAGATTATCCCGGAAGGTTTTATTTATTTTCTTATTCGATAATTTCTTCATATTATGCACCTGCCTCTTCCCTTATACTTTTTCCTGAATATTCTTGCCAAACAGTCCGGCAGGTTTTACCAGAAGCACAACGATCAAAACTGCAAATACAATAGCATCAGCCATCTGGGAAGAAATATAGGCTTTACCAAAGATTTCGATAATCCCCAACAATATACCACCAACCAGAGCACCTGGAATGGATCCGATTCCGCCAAATACAGCCGCCACGAAAGCTTTAATACCGGGCATGGAACCGGTGTACGGTGTCAGGGAAGGATATGCGGAACATAACAGAACTCCCGCTACAGCGGCCAGTCCGGATCCGATGGCAAAAGTCAGTGCAATGGTTCCGTCCACATTGATACCCATCAGCTGCGCAGCCCCCTTATCCTCGGATACTGCTAACATTGCCTGTCCTGCTTTGGTCTTGTTGATAAAAAGCATCAGACCTGCCATAATGATCAGACAGGTAACAATCGTAACGATGGTCTCTCCGGTAATATTGATCTGTCCGTCTGCCAGCTTCACAGCCGGAACGGATACTACAGAAGTAAATGCCTTGGCATTTGCACCAAAGATCAAAAGAGCTACATTCTGCAGCAGATAGCTGACACCGATTGCGGTGATCAGAACCGCTAACGGAGAAGAAGCCTTTCTTAAAGGCTTGTATGCTACTTTTTCAATAGCCATTCCCAACAGGGTGCAGGCGATAACAGCTGCCAGAACACCGATCACAGGAGAAAGTCCCATGGTACTGCACATTGTATAAGTAATAAATGCACCGACCATAATGACATCACCATGTGCGAAATTCAGCATTTTGGCAATACCATATACCATGGTATAGCCTAATGCGATCAGCGCATAGACACTTCCAAGGCTGATACCGTTGATCAGATAACTGATAAAACTCATGTGAACTACCTCCATTCATGCGAATGCACAAATTATCATATAAAATAAAGTATAACAGAACATACCGGGAAAAACAACTGCTCTCCCATTATTGCAAAGTCTCTGACATTAAGCAAAGAGGGCTACCCTGCGGTAACCCTCTTTGGAAACTTTATCAGCAAAATTACATAGCCTTGTAAGCACCATTCTCGATCACAACAGCCTTAGGAGCCTTGTTAGCCTCACCGTCTGCGGTCCAGGTCATGCCGTTACCGGTCAGACCATCTACAGTGATCTCTGTCATGGCAGCCTTCATACCATCACAAATATCAGAAACACTCATATCAGGAGTAACACCGCTCTTCTCGATAGCAGCCTTGATCACATAGATAGCATCATAGCTGTCTGCTGCGAACTGGTTGGGAGTCTCACCGTATTTTTCCTTATACTTAGTTACGAAAGACTGGGTCAGATCATCGGTTGCATCAGCTGCGAAAGGAGTTAACAGCATAACGCCTTCGGTCAGAGATACATCAAAATTATCTACACCACCGAGAATACCATCCATACCATCACATGAGAACCACTTGGGAGCATAACCCATAGCAGCTGCCTGTGTAAGGATAAGTGCGGATTCCTGATAATAAATAGGAAGGAATACCATGTCTGCTCCGGCATCCTTTGCTTTCTGTAACTGTACGGAGAAATCCGTCTTGTTATCAGCAGTAAATGCTTCCGCAGCTACTACTTCAAAGGGTTGGTTTTCAGCTTCCTTTACAAACTTCTCATAAATACCGGAAGAATATACATCGGAGCTGTCATAAATAACAGCAATCTTCTCAGCCAGACCATTCTCACCAATATACTGTGCGGATGCAAGACCCTGGTTAGGATTGGAGAAGCATACGCGGAAGTTGTTATCATACTGAACACATTCTACTGCAGATCCGGAAGGAGTGATCTGGAACATATTGTCTTCTTTGGTCTTGTCGGTAACCGCAATACATGCACCACTGGTGGTAGAACCATCAATGATCTGAGCACCCCAGTCCTTTAATGCGTTATAAGCATTTACGGATTTCTCAGCATCTGCCTCGTCATCCTGGAATTTGAATTCTACCTGATAACCGTTGATACCGCCTGCTGCGTTGATCTCTTCTATTGCAATCTCTGCACCGTGCTGTACAGCCAGTCCATAAACTGCTGCGCCACCGGTAGTAGGTCCGATACCACCGATCTTAAATACGCTGCCGGATGCTGCACTGTCGGAAGCTGCTGCACTCTCAGTTGCTGCGTTTGTACCGGTTGCTGCAGAACCATTGTCTGTATTACCACAGCCAGCCATAGCCATTACCATAGCAGATGCTACGGCAACACTTAAAAACTTGTTAAATTTCTTCATAATATCTTCCTCCTTTTTAACAATGTATACAAATATACAATGTATAATTGTTATTTTTGTATATTACTCGCTTCTATTTCCTTTGTCAATGGATTTTATTTTCTAATTTGATGTTTTTTGACATTAAAATAGATCAACAAAGTTTAATTTTTATTTAAAAGTAGTATATTTTTTATTTTTGGAGGTAAGACTATCTATGAAACAATCATTAAATAGAAACTTCAAAAAAATGTCTGTATGGATTTTGCAGCAGCAAATTTCATACAGACAGGATAAGGAGATTTTATGGGTAATAAATATTTGGACGGAACCGCTCTCACCATTGCCATAATCGGTGCCGTGAACTGGGGACTGATCGGACTTTTCCGCTTTGATCTTGTAGCCTTCTTGTTCGGTGACATGTCCTGGCTTTCCAGAATTGTATATGTGCTGGTGGGAATCAGCGGGCTCTATCTCGTCAGCTTCTTTCTCCATCTGGGAGACAGCGAAGCTTAAAGTTCCTCTACGGGAATCTGTACGCCATCTCTCCAGATACGTTCCAGATCATAGAGCAGACGGTTTTCCTTGTCAAAGACATGTACGATCACATCGCCAAAGTCTAACAGTACCCAGTTGGCGGTTTCATATCCTTCGGTCTGTCTGGCAGGGAAGCCGGCTCTTCCCAGCTTTTCCTCTACATTATCACACAGTGCCTGGATCTGGCTGGAGTTATTGCCTCCAGCGATAATAAAATAATCTGCAATTACAGACACATTACTGATGTCTATTACTTTGATATCCTCTGCTTTTTTATCTTCCAGCGCCTCTACGGCCAGTTTTGCCATTTTTCTGGATTCTTCACTCATCGAAATATTACTCCTCACTCTTCTTATTTTCATTATAGTTCTTATAATATTGATAGGTCTCTTCCGTCATGGGATCCATCTCGCCATCCCCGGATCGCAGATAATCCAGAGTGTCCTCTAGGATCTTTTTTACCGCTGCATCCAGGTCTATAAAAGCCATCTGTCGGATTATCTTAAGATTCGGTGCCTGTTTTCTACCCGGTTCAATATAATCCGCCGTAAAAATGATCTTTTCCAGCAGAGTCATATTCGGATGTCCTGTGGTATGGTATAAAATAGCGCTCAGGATTTCCGGATCTTCCACCTTGTATTCTTTCTTCGCCAGATAGCTTCCCACCTTGGCGTGCAAAAGATAGGGATTGCGCCGTTCCACGTCCGTCACCGGAATGTGGTGTTTCTCGCAGGCTGACAACAGTTTATCATTTTCCATACATTTTGCGCAATCATGAAGCAGTCCTGCCACCTGTGCCCGTTCCACGTCCTCACCATAACGCATGGCCAGCGCCGCCGCAGTATATTCCACGCCCTGTGTATGAACAAAACGTTTTGGTTCCTGTACTTTTTCCATTTCTCTGGTCAGTTTTTTCAAAACATCACTCATCCTGGTAAAGCCCCTTTTCTTCCATATATTCCCTCACTGTTTCCGGCACAAGATAGCGCACAGAAAGACCTTCGGATCTTCTCGCTCGGATTTCCGAAGAAGAGATCTCAATTCTTCGAAAAGAGAGCAACTGTATCTTCGCAGAAAAATGTTCCTCCAACTGACTGATCTTCTCCTGCATTCCCTTCATATCCGCATCTCCCCGTACCGCAGCTATAATCTCGCAGGCAGCAAACAGGCGGCCTGCGCATTTCCATTGTTCCATGGTAAACAGGCAGTCAGCCCCACAGATGAAATAAAAAAGGTGCTCCGGATATTCTCTGTGCAGCTGCTCCATGGTCTCATAGCTATAGGAATTTCCGGGACGTTTTATCTCAATGTCCAGGCAGCGGAATCTGTCGTTATCTGCGATAGCACGCTGTACCATGTCATAACGTTCTGTCCCGGGCAGAACCGTAATGCCCTCTTTTGTCTTCAGATAAGAACAGCCCGTCGGTATCATCCAGATCTGGTCTAAGTGTGCCGACTCCAGCGCCTGTTCAGCCAGCATCAGATGTCCTATGTGGATTGGGTTAAAGGTGCCACCCATAATGCCTATTCTGCTCATGCTTCCTCATCCCTTTGCACGCAGTTATCATTCTTGATTGGTTCTCGTCGGCTATGCTCTGACCTTATCTGGGCAGTTCGATCTTCGGCTTGTCCTTGTCGGGCTTATACAATACGATCTTCTTGCCGATCACCTGTACGACCTGGGAATGGGTACGCTCCGCCACCATCTCCGCAATAGCTCTGGGGTCGTCAAAACAGTTCTTCAGAACACCGATCTTGATCAGTTCATTATTATTAAAGGATTCACCAATAGCTGCGGTGAGTTCCGGAGTCAGGCTGGATTTACCCACCTGAAAAATGGGATTCAGATTGCTGGCCAGACTCATTAAATAAGCTCTCTGTTTGCTTGTCATAATCTATCTTTTCCTTTCACAAACTTACTTATAGTAATCAAAGGACAGACCGTACATGCGTACCGTATCGCCCTCCTGGATACCCAGTGCTTCCAGTTCCTCTAAAATACCGGTATCCTTCAGGAAATTCTGGAAGAAGGTAAATCCCTTCTCACTGTCCAGATTGGTGTATCCCAGCATCTTCTCGATCTTGGGTCCTTCTACTACGTACTCGTCCTCTTCTTCATCATAGGTTACGGTGTAAGCATCATCCACAGATCCTGTCATACTCTCCGGGAAGTACTCCTGCGCAAAGACAGTGGTCTCTTCTCCGATGTTAGCAAGCATATCGTTCACTTCGTATAACAGTTCCTTTACGCCCTGACCGGTTACTGCAGACATAGGGAACACCTTGATGCCCTTCGGTTCAAACTCTGCCCGGATTGCAGCTACCGGATCGGATCCATCCTCCGTATAGATAGCGTCAATCTTATTCGCCGCAATCACCTGAGGTCTGGCTGCAATCTCCGGATTATAGGCTTCCAGTTCTTTATTGATGGCATAGATATCCTGAATGGGATCTCTTCCCTCCGTACCGGCCGCATCCACGATATGGATGATCACCTTGGTACGTTCGATGTGGCGCAGGAATTCGTGTCCCAGACCGATTCCCTCGGAAGCTCCCTCGATCAGTCCCGGAATATCCGCAATGACGAAACCACCGGTTCCTTCCAGATCCACTACACCCAGATTCGGATTCAGGGTCGTGAAATGATAGTTGGCAATCTTGGGTCTGGCATTGGTCACTCTGGACAGGAACGTGGATTTACCAACATTGGGAAATCCTACCAGTCCGACATCAGCGATCACCTTCAGTTCCAGCAGAAGTTCCAGTTCCTGTGCAGCCTGTCCCGGCTGTGCATACTTGGGTGCCTGCATGGTACTGGTAGCATAATGCTGGTTGCCGTTACCGCCCTTGCCGCCTTTTAAGAGAACAACCCGTTTGTTGTCCCCCGACATATCCGTAATTACCTGCCCGCTCTGTGCTTCTTTGATCACGGTTCCCGCAGGGACTTTGATAATGATGTCTTCTCCGTCCTTGCCGCGGCAGTTTTTCTTGCCGCCCTCTTCCCCGTCTCCGGCCTTGTACTTACGGATGTGCCGGAAATCGATCAGGGTATTCAGTCCCTCATCTACAACAAAGATCACGTCACCGCCGTGACCACCATCGCCACCGTCAGGGCCGCCACTGGGAACATATTTTTCGCGGCGAAAGGACACATGACCATCTCCGCCTTTACCGCTTCTTACGTAAATTTTAGCTCTGTCAGCAAACATTTTGTTCTCCTTTCCGACATAAAACTCTTTACGGACTAAAAGGGCTTCAAACAATCAGTATGTTTGAAGCCCTGGTTAAATCAACTTATTTCTCTACAGGATATACGGAAGCCTGCTTCTTGTCTCTGCCCTTTCTCTCAAAACGGAGAACGCCATCAACTAAAGCAAACAGAGTATCATCTCCACCGATACCAACATTGACACCGGGATGGATCTTAGTACCGCGCTGTCTGTAAAGAATATTTCCAGCTTTTACAAACTGGCCATCAGCTCTCTTCGCACCTAATCTCTTGGATTCGGAATCTCTACCGTTCTTGGTAGAACCAACTCCCTTTTTATGTGCAAAAAATTGAAGGTTAAAGTTAAACATGGTCTACACCTCCTCGATTTTTACTTGCAAATACTGTTCCCCGTACTGTCTGCTGAGCTTCTGCAGTGAAAACACCATAAAGTCCATCAGAAATACGGTCTTGTCCTGCGGAATGGAATTCTCGAAATCACATTTGATAAATCCCGTCTCCTCATTCTGCGTCAGCTGCATTTTTTCGTCGACCATCTCGTCCAACGCCATGATCGTACTCTGTACGGTCACGGAAATCGCTGCACAGAGGATATCCGGTTCCTTACCGAACAATCTCTTCTTCGCATATTCCGCATGCCCCATGCAGTAGAATCCACGATAGATCCCTTCATGGTTCTTACGAATGATAATAGTTGTCATAACGATTACGCGTTAATCTTTTCGATCTTAACCTGAGTGTATGCTTGTCTATGACCATTCTTCTTGTGGTAACCGGTTTTTCTCTTGTACTTGTATACAATAACCTTCTTACCTCTACCCTGCTCCATAACGGTTGCGGTAACAGTTGCGTTAGCAACGTCAGCACCAACCTTGAGGGTATTGTCACTTACTGCGATCACCTGGTCAAAAGTAACAGTGTTACCAGCTTCTGCATCGATTTTCTCAACTTTGATCACATCACCTTCAGAAACTTTGTACTGCTTTCCACCTGTTGCAATAATTGCGTACATAATAAGGCACCTCCTATTATTTACTCGCTAACTTTGGTGGTAAAGGATTCTAAAATCCGACACACTTATACCTAGTTATGCGGCATACCGTAGTATAATAACATGAGGCGCCCTAATCGTCAAGATATAATTTTATTTTTTTGAAAAATATTTCAGATATCTACTTTTCCAGAATATCTGCATTATTTTTCTTCTCGAAGTCTTCCACATACTGAATGATCAGCTTTACGGTTCCTTCGATGCCGAGGATGCTGCTGTTGATGCACAGATCGTAACTATCAGCTCTGCCCCACTTCTTGGAAGAATAATAGTTGTAGTAACTCTGACGCTGCTTATCCTTCTTCGTGATCATTTCCTTTGCCTTGGCTTCCGTCAGATCATATCTGGCCATGATACGTTTGGTCTTCACATCGTCATCGCCGAAGATGAACAGATTGATGCAGTTCTTGTAATCTGCCAGAGCATAATCTGCACAACGGCCTACAATAACGCAAGGGCCTTCATCGGCGATCTTCTTGATCGTATCGAACTGTGCAAGAAATACTTTGTGGCTGATAGGCATATCTACAAAAGAGGATGCATTGTAGCCGAAAGAATAAGTATCCATCACCAGATTATACAGGAAAGAATTGGTAGGTCTCTCATCATGGTTCTGGATCATTTCCTCACAGAAACCACTTTCCTGTGCCGCTCTGATAAGAAGTTCCTTATCATAGCATTTGATTCCGAAATACTCTGCAACCTTTTCCCCGATTTCACGGCCTGCAGAACCAAACTGACGTCCAATGGTAATAATCGTATTCATACACACACCCACTTTCTGCTGTACTTGATAACTAGCATTTTTTGTATTTTCATTATACGTGATATTTAACAAAAAATCAACCAATTATCAGTTTTTTCAGTCGTTTATTACTAATTTTCATATGATGCATGCATTTTTTCTGCTATTTTCATGCCTTCTTCCGTCTGTGCCAGGCCTCCTAACGCCGTTTCCCTCAGGGAAGCATCCATTTTATCCCCGACTTCTTTCATGGCATCCATAACCTGATCCGGTGGAATCCGGCTTACGATCCCCGCCATTGCCATATCCGCACAGGCCATGGCATTCACAGTACCGATCACATTTCGTTTCACGCATGGAACCTCCACCAGTCCCGCTACCGGGTCGCATACCAGTCCCAGCAGATTCTTCATAGCCATGGCAGCCGCTGTAGCAATCTGTTCGCAGTTGCCTCCCTGCAGATATGTCAGAGCTCCGGCCGCCATGGAACTGGCGGACCCGATCTCCGCCTGGCATCCTCCCGCAGCCCCGCTGATGGAAGAACGGGTGGCTATGATCTGTCCAATCCCCGCCGCTACATACATGGCTTTCAGAATTTTGTCGGTATCCCTGCACCGTTTTTGAAAATAGGGAACCAGCACCGCAGGCAATACCCCACAGGCTCCAGCGGTAGGTGCTGCCACGATCCGTTTCATACAGGCATTGGATTCTCCCATCTGTAACGCTCCTGCAATACATTCGTCTACATATTCCCCGCATAGTGACTCCTTACCGGTATTGTGTGTGTATTCCTCCATCCGTTGGCCATCACCGCCGACAAGTCCGCTGGAGGACTTAATATCTCCTTCATAAGTAGCCGCTGCCAGCAGCATGGCATCCCAGGTAGTCCGCATATGCTCCATACTGTCCTGCTTTGACACATTCCGCTCCGCCATATCATCTTCCAGAATCACCTGCCAGAATTCTTTTCCTTCCGTATGACATTTCTGTAATATCTGTTCAAATGACTGATAGGACATAGTTACTCCTCCACATTGATATAGGTCACCTTAATGATGCCGTCCAGCTGTTCCAGCCAGGCCACCGATTCCTCCGGCACTTCCTGATCTGTCTCTATGACCATAACGGCGTAGCCGCCCCGCTTGTCCCTGTAGAGTTGCAGAGTTGCAATATTCACCTGCTTTTCAGCCAGCATGGAGGTCACCTGTGCCACATGTCCCGGCTGATCCACATTGTGTACAATCAAAGTCGGCTTTTCCGCAGAGAAATTTACTTCGATTCCATCCAGTTTTGCGATCAGGATCCGGCCGCCGCCAATGGAAGCCGCCTGCACTTCTATTTTCCGCCCATGTTCTCCGGTCAGCCGCAGAACCGCCGTATTGGGATGGGCATCTTTCAGGGTAATGGTGGAAAAAGAGAATTCCATTCCATCCCTTTTCGCCAGGAAAAAGCTGTCCGGAATCCGGATATCATCCGGCCGCATTCCCAAAAGGCCTGCGATCAGCGCCTTATCCGTGCCATGTCCGATGCCCGTAGTAGCAAAGGAACCATGCAGAAGGATTTCCGCCTTCACCACATGGTCCTGAAGTAATTTTCCTGAAATATAACCGATCCGGACCGCTCCCGCAGTATGAGAACTGCTGGGGCCGACCATTACGGGTCCTAAAATATCAAACAGATTCATAGTCGCCTCATTTCTGTACGAAACATAAGCTATAAGTTTTATTTCTCCAACACTGTCAGAAGATGTTCAAAATATTCCGGCAGCGGAGCATCGATCTCCAGATATTCTCCGGTAGTGGGATGAATAAATCCCAGTGTCTTGGCATGAAGTGTCTGCCCCTGTAATTTGAAAGGACTTTTCCGGTTGGAGTAGACTTCATCCCCCAGAAGTGGATGCCCGATGCTTGCCATATGCACACGGATCTGGTGTGTCCTTCCGGTCTCCAACACACACTCTATATAAGTATATCCCTGAAATCTCTGTAATACCCGGTAATGGGTCACGGCACGTTTTCCGTTCTGGTGGTTCACCGCCATTTTTTTACGGTCATTCGGATGCCTGCCGATGGGCTGGTCGATGGTGCCTTCCTCCTGATTCAGCTCTCCGAAACAGATGGCACGGTATCTTCTGTTGATGGAATGTTCCTTCAACTGTTCTGCAATGCACCGGTGGGCTTTGTCATTTTTGCAGGCAATGACAGATCCAGTGGTATCCTTGTCGATACGATGTACAATACCGGGGCGCAGTACTCCGTTGATCCCGGACAAATCCCTGCCACAGTGATACATCAGTGCATTAACCAGAGTGCCGCTGTAATGTCCCGCCGCCGGATGCACCACCATCCCCTTCGGCTTATTCACCACGATCAGATCCGCATCCTCATACAGGATATCCAGAGGGATGTTCTCCGGTTCAATATCCGGTTCCACAGATTCCGGCACGGAGAAGACTACTTCATCATCACATTTGACACGACAACTTCCCTTTACCGGCGTACCGTTTACCAGCACATTTCCGTCTTTGATCAGCTTTTGGATAAAAGAACGGGACAGATTCTCCACAAGCAGACTCATACATTTGTCAAGCCGTTCGTCTTCCATCTCATCTGCTATCTGAAATCGGAGTTCTTCCATTATTTCATCTCCCGATAACGATTCTGCTTAAAGTTGAGGAATTCCAGATCCTTTTCCTTGTATACGAACAAAAACAGAATAAACAGGCCAATGGTAGCCACTACCACATAAATATCCGCCACATTAAAGATCGGATAATTGATCAGTACGAAGGAGATAAAATCCACTACATAATCCAGTCGGAATCTGTCGATCATGTTGCCGATACCTCCGGCAATGATCACTGCCAGCAATACATGCACGATTCGGAATTTCTTCTGTTCCGGAAGCTTGAAAAGGAAAAACAACAGCACCGCAAGAAATACGATTCCCACAAACAGAATAAATATCTTCTGGTTCTGCAGCATACCGAATGCGGATCCTCTGTTCTCCAGATATTGCAATTCCAGAACTCCGTCAATGATCACATAGGCCGGCTGGTTCTTCAGATGTACCACCGCCAGATGCTTGGTAAACTGATCCAGTACCAGAAGTACGGCTGCAATCAGGGCATCTATGATCAACATAACAACTCGACTACTTTTCTTTTCCTTATTCATGAGCATCCTCTTCACTAAAATTGATTTCTTCGATGGCAGCCAGAATTTCCTCATCCGTAACGGTTCTGTCGATAACTGCCTTTCCGATCTTCTTTAACAGAATAAATTTGATCGTACCGGCTTCCATCTTCTTATCGGATTTTGTAAGTTTCAAGATCTCCTGCGGATCGATATCGTCCACGGAGATTGGCAGATAAAACGGTACAAACATATCACGGATCTCATAAAATTCTTCCATGCTCAGCATTTCTTTTTTCCAGGAAATATATGCTGCAGCTACCGTACCCAGTGCCACACACTCTCCATGATACAATTCAAAATTCTTGTATTTCTCGATAGCATGTCCGATCGTGTGTCCAAGATTTAAGAGAGCACGGTCTCCCTGCTCGGTAGGATCCTTTTCCACCACCATTTTCTTGATGGAGCAGGTACGGATCACCATTTCTTCCAGGGTATTCAGATCCCGCTCGCAGATCTCATACATGTTCTCGATCAGCCACTCATAGAAGGGCGCATCCTTGATCAGTGCGGATTTCATTACTTCCGCAAATCCGGAATAAAACTGTCTCTCTTCCAGCGTTTTTAATACGGACAGGTTCATATATACCAGTCTGGGCATCTTAAATGCGCCTACCATGTTCTTATAGCTGTCAAAATCCACACCTGTCTTACCGCCAATAGAGCTGTCTGCCTGTGCCAGCAATGTAGTTGGAATCTGTACAAAATCAATGCCTCTTAAATAAGTAGCCGCCACAAATCCGGTCAGATCACCGCAGACGCCGCCGCCCAGTGCCAGCAGCATATCTTTTCTGTCAAAACCCTCTTCAATCAGGAAACGGTACACGTCCCTCACGGTATCCAGATTCTTGTGTTCTTCTCCTGCGGGGAACACATATTTCACAGCCTTACGGCATTTTCCCTCCAGAAACTTAAGAATCTGTGCCGCATACAGTCCGTCTACAGTGGAATCCGTCACAATACATAATCTCTTGTCTGCTGCGCCAAGCTCTGCCAGTTCTTCCCACAGGCCGTCAAAAGACTGCTGGAATACAATATCGTAGCAAGGCTTTTTGTTATAAAGCACCGGTAATCTCTGTGCCAT
>OLIT01002510.1_pt1 | contig 13198 bp, 4 predicted proteins | sample 1601341 | NCBI WGS metagenome assembly OLIT01 (sample SAMEA2452121, study PRJEB22498) | human gut metagenome | biome: human feces; feature: human gut; material: feces | place: Australia | collected 2012
TCCGTGAAATAGCTGAACGCCTGTTGGATGATGACCCCGAAGGCATGAAACCGGAAAATCAAATTATCTGGCAACAGTTGAAAGAGCTTCGTAAGAAAAATGTGAACTGGTCTGTAATATCTTGATTATTAATATTGTATGATTTATATAGACGTGGCTAGAAAACGCAAGTACGTTTGGAGGTAAACGCCTTTACGTTTGTATCTAAACGTACTTGTGTTTCAGGTAAAATGTACTTACGTTCCGTTTGAAATGTACTTGCGTTTTGGGAAGAATATAAAAGTTTTTCGTGTATCTGTTGAAAACGGGATAGTATGGTCGCAAAAAATTACATGTATTCCGTAAAAGATTCCATTTTTTCGTGTCTGTTGAGACGGTACTTTTGAATTGAAGATATTATGTCTCATTTTTTTACTTTAACTAGGAAAAACAATGAATCGATTTACGGGAACAATTATATGTATGATGACGGGAATGCTGGCTATGGCACAGCAGGTGTATGAACTGGATATGCCTGTCAAGGAAAAGACAATTTATAGTGGGCACCTGAAGTTGGGAGGAAGTAATCCTTCAGGTGAGCGTATTGAGGTAAACAGCTATTATATGTCGGTAGGGGGAAAGCCGGTTATTCCAGTAATGGGAGAGTTCCATTATAGCCGTTATCCGGAATGTCAGTGGGAAGAAGAAATCTTGAAAATGAAGGCAGGAGGAGTAACGGTGATTCCTACGTATGTATTCTGGAGTATTCACGAAGAAAAGGAAGGCGTATTTAATTGGGAAGGGAACCGAAATCTTCGTAAGTTTTTGTCATTGTGTCAGAAACATAATGTGTGGACGGTGGTACGAATTGGTCCTTTCTGTCATGGGGAAATACGAAACGGAGGACTTCCCGACTGGTTGTTTGCCAAGCCCTTGGAAATTCGTTCGAACGATGCGAACTACCTGAAGTATGTGAAACGGCTTTATGAAGAGATTGGCCGACAGTTGGAAGGATTGTATTATAAAGACGGTGGAACGATTATAGGCACGCAGATAGAAAATGAACACCAGCATTCGGCGGCTCCTTGGGGAATTACATATCCGGGCGAACCGAAGGACATGACGTCGGCCACTTATGATGCCAATATTACGATGATAGGAGTGAGTGTACAGGACAAGAAAATCACGACGGCTGATTTAGGTAACCTGCACATGAAAACGCTGAAAAAGATGGCCGAAGAGGCCGGAATTCAGACACCTTTGTACACAGCTACCGGATGGGGTAATGCAGCTGTAATCGGAGAGGAGGCCATTCCTGTGACGGCTGCCTATACATATCCTTTCTGGGCCAAACCGGGTATGTCTCCTTTTTGCATGTTCAAGGATATTCAGAAGAATCCCGATTATGCACCGGTGCGTTATGACACCGAGAAATATCCTTCCTTCTGTGCAGAAATGGGAGTCGGCATTCAGATGATTTATACCCGCCGCCCTATTGTCACGGCTAAGGCCGCAGAGGCGTTGATGGTGCGTACGCTGGGGAGCGGTGCCAATGGCATCGGGTATTATATGTATCATGGAGGTTCTACTCCGAAAATGGGACCTACGGCCTTTTTCAGCGATGAACCGATGGGAATGCCCAAGATATCGTATGATTTTCAGGCTCCCTTGGGAGAATTTGGTTTGGAACATGGTTCTTATCGTGCGTTGCGCCTGTTGCATCTGTTCCTGAACGATTTCTCCAGCCAGCTGGCACCGATGGAAACGGTGCTTCCGAAGGGATATGAACGGATGACTCCGGATAACCGGGAAACGTTGCGATATGCGGCGCGGGTAAGAGGAAAATCGGGTTTCGTGTTTATGGTGAACTTTCAAGACCACGATACTGCTCGGGTAGACCAGAAAGATTTGTGCTTACGGCTGAAGTTTGCGGATGAAACACTTCGTATTCCTTCGCAAGGTACGTTTACTCTGCCGAAAGATGAGAGCCTGATTCTGCCGTTTAATTTTCAGATGGAAGATGCCTTGTTGAAGTATGCCACCGCTCAGTTATTGCTGAAACTGGATGACAGGGGGACAGACCATTACTTTTTCTTTGTGCCGGAAGGTATTCAACCGGAATTTGTGTTTGACAAGACTACGGTAGCCGGAAAATATTGTTATACTCCGGAAGCAGGCTTAAAAAGTACGTTTACGGTGAAGACATCCTGTGGAAAACGGTTTAAAGTAACCACGCTGACCCGCGAACAGGCTTTGAATGCTTGTAAAATCAACGGTAAGTTGTTGATAACTTCTTCCATGGTGCTGCCGGAAGCAGGAAGAGTACGGTTGCTGAATATGGGAGACCCGGTGTTCCGTTATGTAGAATATTCTTCGGCAAAAGGCTTTAAGGAACAGATGAAAGAAGTTCCTTCCGTGCAGCCCGAATATACCTTCCGTAAGGTTGGAAGCCGTCGGTTGGCAGTCCGTTTTTCCGGAAAGGAATATCCTCAGGTAAATGACTATTTCTTGCGGCTGGATTATACAGGCGACGTGGCCATGGCTTTCTTGAAGGGTGAGCTGGTGTTGGATCACTTTTATTATGGAGCCCCTTGGCAGATTAGTCTGAAACGTTTCCAGCAGGAGCTGACTGATGAGGAACTGAGTTTTTACATTCGTCCGTTGCGGAAAAATGCACCTTTCCTGTCTGATTTGCCGGGAGAAGCTGTTCCTGATTTTTCCAAAGGTTCGGTAGTTCGGGTTGATTCAGTGCAGGTTGTTCCGCAATATGTGACTACTTTGCAATGGTAAGCTGGTAGGAGAAAATCTAGAAAATTGCTATTGCGCTTCATTAGGGGATGCTTCTTTTTTCTTTCTGTATTCCGTAGGAGTCATTTTATATTCTTCCTTGAAATAATGTGTAAAGATTTTTGGAGTATTAAATCCCACTTTGTAAGCTACTTCTGCGACTGTCATCTGGGTTTTCTCCAGTAGTTTCAGACTTTTCTTAAGCCGTATGATGCGTATGAATTCGCTTGGAGAACTTCCTGTTATAGACATGAGTTTATTGTATAAGTTACTTCTGCTCATACCAATAATGCTGCTTAATTCTTCTACCGAGAATTGAGGATTTTCGATGTGTTCTTCTACAGTCTTGATGGTTTTTTGAATGAAAGATTCGTCCAATGAGCTTGAGGTGATGTCACTCACTGGTATATCTGCAATAGAAAACTTTCTATGGCATTCTTGTTTCCATTTAAGTATTTTATTGATGCGAAGTTTTAAAATATCTAGGTTGAAGGGTTTGGCAATATAATCGTCTGCTCCTTCGGTTAGTCCTTTCTTTATATGTTCAATATCATTCTTAGCTGTCAACATGATAACAGGTATATGTGAAATTTTGATGTCACTTTTTATGGCATGGCATAGTTCAATTCCATCCATATTAGGCATCATAATATCCGTAATGACCATATCAATATGCTCTTTCTTGAGAATAGATAATGCATGTAGTCCGTCAACTGCAGAAAAAATATGATATTCCTTTTTTAGAGAATCGGATAAAAATAAGCGTAAGTCTTGGTTGTCTTCTACAATGAGTAGAGTGTTTTGATCCAGATTTTCGTTTTTCCCTTCTGATTCTAAAGATACCATTTCTTCTTCGGTCGGCTGGATGTGAAATTCTGTTTCTACAATTTGCTCCATGGGAGTAATAGGAATATAAAATATAAATTTAGCTCCTGTTGGCAGGTTGTCTTCTATATGTATGTCTCCATGATGTAAAGAGAGAAGCTCTTTTACAATATGCAGTCCTATGCCACTTCCATACGATGATTTTTCATCAGCTATTTGATAAAAAGCATCAAAGACCTTGCACTTCTCATTATCTTCTATCCCTTTTCCGTTGTCGGCTACACTAGTAAATACTTTTTCGTCTTCGGTCCATATTTTAACTGTAATTTTACCAGGAGTACCTGCATATTTTATAGCATTGGATAAAAGGTTCATAAGAACCTTATGCATTTTGTCTTTATCAAATGCCATAGATAAGGTGTCAATCTCTTTTTCGAAGGTTAAAGTAATCTGATAAGTGGTTGCATATACGGAAAAATGTTTGATAATATCGTCTATAAACTCAATGTAGTCTCCTTTCTCTGGATGCAGTTTCATTTCTTGTATTTCAATTTTACGGAAATCCAATATTTGGTTCACTAAATTCAGAAGAGACAAGGCATTTTTATGAATAATATTCAAGTTTGATGTTATATCTTCGTTGTGATGAGTTTTGAGCACTTCTTCTAGTGGAGCTATAATTAAGGATAGTGGGGTACGGAAGTCATGGCTTAGATGAGTGAAAAAGTTTAGTTTCATTTCATCTATTTCATGTTGTTTTTTAGCTTCAAACTCCATTTCCTTATAGTGCATTCTTCGTTTGTGCTTTTGTTCCTTTCGATACCATACATAGGAGAATAGTGTGATAACCAAGAGTAAATATAAAATTTTGGCATAAATACTTAACCATATAGGAGGTTCAATATTGATGAGAAGTGTGGAGGGATTACTCCATAGTCCTCCAGAATTGGTAGCTCGAACTTCCAGCTCATATATTCCTGGAGCCATATTGTTAAAAGCAATATAGTTGCTTTCGAGTGAAATCCATTGATTGTTCGTTCCGCTCAATCGGTAGGAGAACCGAATATCATGAGTACGTACGTACTCCATGGTTGAGAAACTTAATTTAAAAGTATTTTGATTGTACTTGAGCGTTATTTTGTCTGTAAGTTCAATATTCTGGCTTAATATTTTGTGATGATTATATAAGGAATCTACATTAATAGTTGTGTCCAGAACTTTTAATTCTGTAAAGATGACTTTGGATATGTTTTTGTTATATTTTATATTAGGATTAATATCGTAATATCCTCCATTTCCTCCTACTATGATATGGCCATTTTGCGACTTATATATGGAGTTATGTACGAAATCAGAGGTTTGTAACCCGTCGTTTTTGGCGTATGGGAGGCAATGAAATGTATAGCTATGTCCATGTTGATCTACTTGTATCTCTATTTTAGTAACTCCATCTGTAGTTACTACCCAAATATTTTGGTTGTTATCTTCGGTGATGCCTCGTACAAAATTTCCTTCCAGTCTGTGGCTCTTATTCAAATAGTAAATCGTATCAAGACGTGTGTCGAATATAGTAAGCCCTTCTCTTCCTCCCATCCACAAAAGATTTCGACTGTCTATGTAGACGTTATTCTGTATTGTATCTTGGATGAATTGTGAGTTCTTATAGTTGTGGCGTATATTTTTTATTTCATGATTCTCTGTATTTATGACGTGAACACCATTACAGGTTGCCATATATACGGAGTTCTTTTTGTCAAAAAATACGTTCATGATATGCGGATCAACAAGACTGGAATTTTGTGGAGTAAATGTGTGAAAATATCCTGTTTTAGGATTAAATATATGCAGGCCACATTTTAAGTTCCCTAAATAGAGATTTCCTTTATTATCTTCAGTGATGCTCCATATACTGTTGTTGACGGGATTTCTTGGGAATTTATCGGAAAAAGGTTGTTGATGGAAACAATTATTCTGATAATAGCCGAATCCATCCAGGTAGGTGCCAATCCATATTCTGTTTTGGGCATCTACGTGCATGCAAATAATCTTATTGCTAAATGAATTATTTTGCTCTTTCTTAAAAGTGGTAATATTCCCATTAGGATCTACTTTATAGATTCCATCTCCGTCTGTACCAATCCATAAATTATGCTCATGATCTTCCACCTGACATGAAGTATCGTAAGTGGAAGGGAGCATGGTTTTAGAGAAAGAGAAGAAGTGTGGGTTGTAGTAGGATATTCCGTTTCGCATTGTACCTACCCACATAGTGTTTTCATCATCATAGTAAAAACACCAGACTTTGTTGCTTCCTAATGAGTAAGGGGACAGGTTTTGCGAGATATGGGTATGTTGTTGTTTCTCTTTATCATAAATACTGATACCGTCATATTCTAATCCAATCCATATTTTATGGAAGTTATCTTCACAAATACTGATAACCTTATTTTTTAGAAGGAGGGTATTTTTTCCTATTGTACTTAACTTCCATGTGTTATTTGTATTTTGAGAGAACAGCCAAAGTCCTTCTGTGTTGGAACTATATACCCAAATGTCGAGGTTGTCGTCTACATAAAATTTATAGCTCAAGAATTTTTCTGCACCTAATGCTTCGTTTAGTGGAATAATGGCATTTGTATGCTTATGTAATAGATCTGTTATATGAAATTTATTCTCTCCGTCGATGTAAAATAGTTTATCTTTTTTTACACTGAAAAAAGTTATGTTCTCGGGCAAATCTTTTATGGTATGAGATTGTTGGGTACTGAAAGAATATACTTTCATTGTTTCTCCATTGTATGACCATAAATTATTGTGATCGTCAGTAATAATTGTTTGTGGATTTGCGCCGCTGTGCAATTGATATTTCTGAAGTAAGGGTTGTGCATTGACAAATAAGTCTTTTTCCCTATTGTATGTGAAGTAATAGCCAAAACGTTCTATCCAGATATTATTATCTTTATCAATTAAAATCTGACTGACAGAAGTTGATAAATCTGTTCCATCTTCAGTTTTTAAATATTGCTTTACATTGTATCCATCAAAACGGTTTATGGCACTGCTTGTCACACACCAAAGAAAGCCTTCGTTGTCTTTTAGCATATCTATTACTTCATTATCAGCTAAACCGTCAGAAGTAGTGAGATGTCGGAATTGATAATGCTCTTTCGCAATTGTTACATTAAATATAAAACAAAGTATGAACAATATCTGTGCTTTCATTTAATTGTATCTTTAATATAGAATTACTAGGTTTAAATAAAGGACTACTCATTTTAATTAATCATATAACAAAAATAGTAAAATATTCTTGTTATATTTTATTTGCAAAGATAATATTCATTTGAATTCCTGCTATATAGTCAGGGGTGTCTTATGTCTAAAAATAGGGTATGAAATGTTGATTCTACAATTGAAGGTATACTGTAATACATATCAGACCTTGGAGTAAATTGTTTGTATTTACATTTGCATGTGTAAAGAATCTTTGTTTTCTGTGTTCTTGGTAGTTTCTGTTTATCTATAGGTAAATGGTTTGCTTTTTGGGAACAATAAGTTTTATTAAATTCATAAATCTATGAAAACAGTAAGTAAAAAAGTTTTAATGTGTGGAGCTTTGTCCTTATCTATGTTGGGAGGAGTTCCGTATGTACAGGCAGATGCTCCAGATTGTTTGTTAGCGGTTCAGCAAGGAGCTAAAATTTCAGGTGTTATAACAGATTCCGAAGGTCCGATTATTGGAGCTTCCGTAGTTGAAAAAGGTACGAGTAACGGAACAATTACGGATTTAGATGGCCGTTTCTCTTTAGATGTAAAACCAGGTGCAATTCTTGTAGTCAGCTATGTGGGATATGCCTCACAAGAAGTAAAAGCAACGACTGGAACGATGAGAATTACCTTGAAGGAAGATAACCAGGTATTGGATGAAGTTGTAGTGACAGCTTTGGGTATTAAGAGAGAGAGAAAGGCTTTAGGATACGGAGTTGCAGAAGTTAAAGGAGAATCTCTTACTAAGGCGAAAGAAACGAATGTAATCAATTCTATGGCAGGACGTGTACCTGGTTTGGTAGTAAGCCAGACAGCCAGTGGTCCTTCTGGATCTACGCGTGTTATTTTGCGTGGTAGTACAGAAATGACTGGTAATAATCAGCCATTATATGTGATTGATGGGGTACCTTTGGATAATACCAATTATGGAAGTGCTGGAACTTATGGCGGATATGATTTGGGTGATGGCATTTCGAGTATTAACCCGGATGATATTGAAAATATTTCTGTCTTGAAAGGTCCTGCTGCTTCAGCCTTGTATGGTAGCCGTGCGAGCCATGGAGTTATTCTTATTACCACAAAGAAAGCGGATGGGAAAGAAAAATTCAGTGTAGAATATAATGGAACTTTAACTATTGATACACAATTGTCTAAGTGGAATGATATTCAGCAAATATATGGTATGGGTAGCAATGGTACATATAGTATTGATGCAATATCAAATACCAATACGAGTTGGGGACCAAAAGCAGATGGAAATAACATGCTGACTTATTTTGATGGGGTATCACGTCCGTATTTGATTATTCCAGACAATACTTCAGGATTTTTCCGTACCGGTTTGACTGCTACTAATACAGCGGTAATCAGTGCTAGTCATGGTAAAACGGGGGTACGTTTTTCATATACAGATATGAGAAATAAGGATATTGTTCCTAAAACTCATATGAGCCGTAATAATTTCTCTTTGCGTGCAAATACTTCTTTATCAAAAGTTGATTTGGATTTTAGCGTGAACTATACACGTGAAGATGTGAAAAACCGTCCTGCTATGGGAGACAGTAAAGCTAATATCGGAAAGAACCTGATGACATTAGCCACAACTTATGATCAGGCATGGTTAAAGACTTATCAGGATGAAAATGGAGAATATAGCAACTGGAACGGAATGGACCCTTATAATGTAAATCCATATTGGGGCGTATATAAAAATCAGAATATTTCCCAAAAAGATCAGTTCCGTTTGAACGGTAAGGCTATTTGGAATATTAATCCCCACTTGAAGTTGCAAGGTACATTGGGTACTGAAATGAACTGGTTCACTTTTGAAGATTATCAGGCTCCGACTACTCCAGGATTCGAGGCTGGCCGTTTGCAGAATAGTACCTTCGAAAATCGTATGTATAACTTTGAGTTGTTGGCCTTGTATAACAATACATGGGGTGATTTTGATTTTAATGGAACTTTGGGAGGTAATATCTTTAAAGTGGATAATCTGACTACTATTACTACAGCGCAGGATATGCAGATTCGTGATGTAATCGCTTTACTTAGTTTTAATGAAATTAGTGTAGAGCAAAATACATATCGTAAACAGATTAATTCACTTTATGGAGCTGTAAACCTAGGTTGGAAGCACATGGTTTATTTTGATGCAACTTTACGTGCTGACCAGTCTTCTACCTTGCCTTTGAATAATAACTCTTATTTGTACCCTTCATTCTCAGGTAGCTTTATCTTCTCAGAGATAATCAATAAGAAGAACGCATTACCTTATGGAAAAATCCGTATGTCGTGGGCACAAGTTGGTAGTGATACCAATCCGTATCAGTTGGGACTGGTTTATACAAAGTCTAAATATACATATCCAGGTTATACAATAGGTTATATAAATAATAATACAGTGCCTAATAAGAATTTGAAACCCACTAGAACGAATTCTTTTGAAGTAGGTTTGGAAACAAAATTCCTGAATAACCGGATTGGTTTGGATTTCACCTATTATTCTCAGATTAGTAAGGATCAAATTATGGGTATGGCCAGCTCCTGGAGTTCAGGCTACAACTATCGTTTGATTAATGCGGGTGAAATAGAGAATAAGGGTATTGAAATAGCTTTGAATACTCGTTTGATTCAAACAAAAGACTTCTCTTGGGATTTGAACTTAAACTTCTCTAAAAACAAAAATAAGGTAAAAGAGCTGGTAGATGGAGTGGATATGTTTGAACTTGAAAAAGCGTCATGGCTTGATGTGCAGGTAGCGGCTAAGGTGGGTGAAAATTATGGATCTATCATTGGCCCGGACTTCCAGCGTAACGAGAATGGAGATATTCTTATTGATCCGTCGACAGGCTTGCCTATGTATGATAAGAGCTCACATATATTAGGTAATGCATCATGGGACTGGACAGGTGGTCTTGTTACAACTTTGGCTTATAAGAATTTATCATTGTCTGCTGTGTTTGATGTGAAAGTGGGTGCAGATCTCTATTCTATGTCTGCTCGTTCTGCTTATGAGTCCGGTAAGGCTTTAGAAACACTACAGGGCCGTGAAGAGTGGTATCGTTCTGAAGAACAGCGTAAGGCAGCCGGATTCCCGAAAGGTTCTCCTGACTGGAAACCTACTGGTGGATTTATTGCTCCGGGAGTAATAGACAATGGCGATGGAACTTATCGTCCGAATGATATATACATTAATCCTGAAGATTATTGGATGAGTGTTTGTCGAAATGCCCCTTCAATGTTTATCTATGATAACTCGTATGTGAAATGCCGTGAACTGACATTAACCTACCAGTTCCCGAAAAAGCTTCTGAAGAATGTAGTAGATAACTTGACCATTTCATTTGTAGCACGTAACCCGTTCATCGTGTATAAAAATATTCCTAACATAGACCCAGACTCTAACTATAATAATACTACAGGTATGGGATTGGAATATGGTTCTTTGCCTTCACGCAAAAGTTATGGATTCAATGTGAATATTAAATTCTAATCTGAGTAGACTCGTTACCTAAAATAAAATAGATATGAAATACAATAAATCAATTTTGGCAATGCTATTGACCGCATGTACTTTTTCATTTAGTGCTTGTAGTGATAGTTATATGGAAGATATGAATACAGACCCTTCTAAAGCAGATATAATTGACCCTAATGCCCAGCTTACTACTGCGGAATTACAGACGTATGGTAGATTGGATATGGTCGATATATTCAGAAACTATTTATATGCTTTTAACCAGCAGTTTATGGGATGCTGGAATACTACATTCCATGGTGGTCGCCATTTTATTGATAATAATATTATGGGATATGGCTGGACATTAGGTTATACAGGAGCTGTTTCAAATTTGGTAGATGCAGAATATCGAACAAAAGACGATCCGGAAAAAGTGAATATCAATGCGGCATTGAATATTTTTTATGTATATACAATGTCAGTTATGACAGACCTGTATGGAGATGTTCCTTACAGTGAGGCAGGAAAAGGTTATCTGGAAAGTATCTTTACTCCCCGTTATGACGAGCAGAAAGATATATATGATAGTTTCTTTAAGGTGTTAAGTAAGGCTGTTGATCAGTTTGACCCTGCTAAGGATGAGATAACAAGTGATGTGATTTACGATGGAGATATTCAGAAATGGAAGAAGTTTGCAAATTCTCTTCGCTTGCGTTTTGCAATGAGAATCTCCAATGTTGATCCGGAAAGGGCAAAACAAGAGTTTGAAAGCGCGTTGCAGGCAGACGGAGGAGTCTTTGAAAGCTCAAGTGATGATGCTTTGATTAAATATATGGAAATTTCATATAGCTTCGGATCAGAATCATATACAGATTATAGAGGAAATGCTTTGTCAAAAGTCCTTTATGGAAATGACCCTGCCAATAATCCGACTTATCTGTGTTCCACTTTCTTTAATCAGTTGTATAATACCGGTGACCCACGTACATTTAGAATAGCCCGTTGTTATTATGATGGTCTTATGAGTACTTCAAGTCCTGACAATCGTATTGACTTGACTGAAGAAATGATAGAAAAAGGTATTGCATTTCAGCCTTGTGTGCCCGGAGCATTCTCATGGGAACCATGGCCTACGGGATATGATAGTGATATTTTGAAGGAAATGGCTGAAACCAATCCGAATATTGTGTATTCAGTAGCACGTGAAGTAGAACCGAAGCTGGCAACAACTTTCTTGATGAGTGATAATCCTGGAGTGGTAATGACATATTCAGAGGTTATGTTTTTAATGGCTGAAGCTGCATTGAAAGGATGGAATGTAGGGTCAGCATCAGTAGAAGAGTATTATAAGAAAGGTGTAAGAGAAGCAATGAATTTCCTTTCAAATAATTATGATTGTGAGGAGATTACTGATGAAGAGTTTGAAACTTATTATAATGCTAATCCTATAGGTTATACAGACGAACAGAAAAAAAGTTCTATCAATACCCAAGCATGGATTTTACATTTTCTGAATCCGGCAGAGTGCTGGGCTAATGTACGGCGTTCTGGTTATCCAGTTTTAAAATCGCCTGTTGAGTATGGTTTTGAACAGTATCTGACAGATGGTAAGGAAATTCCAGTACGTTTCTGTTATCCTACTCTTGAGTCTTCGTATAATAAAGATAACTATGAAGAAGCTTTACAAAGAATGGGAGGTAAGGATAGCTGGTATACTCATGTATGGTGGGATTCTGTAGATTAATTGTAGATTAAATAAAGAGAAGAATATGAAAAAAATATATTTGATGCTTATGGCTTTTGTTGCTGTAAGTTTATTGGGAGTTTCATGTAAAGAGGATGAGCCTTTTTCAACTATTACAGAAGATGATTATCCTAAGATATTGGATCCTGTATTTCCTGATTGGGTAGATGGAGAACCAGCTGTGGTCTCACAGATAACTCATGATGCCAATTTTACAATGAAATTGACTGTTACTCCTTCTGATTATACAGAAGTAACTTGGTTAATAGACGGAGTGGAGGTTCAAAAAGGAAATGAAATAGATATTCCACTGGAAGCAGGAACTTACTCTTTAAAGGTTGTGGCAACGACTACAAAAGGACAATCCACTTCCAGGGAAGGAAAGATTGTGGTCAGTCCTCTTCAGGGCGAACCATGGTCGGAGGCTGTCGGCTTTGAACGAATTGTATCTAATGGGGCTCGTGCTCGTCTTTATGGAAATAATTTGTCTTTGGTCACAGGTGTAGTGATAGGCGAACAGACGGTTCCTATTGTATCGATGGGAAGTTCAGATTTGGGTAACTATGTAGAATATGAGGTTCCTTCAAACTTGGAGGTGGGAGAATATCGTATCAGCCTTGTAGATGTAGAAGGAAATAGCTATGGTGGAAATCTTGTAACGGTAGTTAATGTCCCGGTCATCACTGGCGGATTTGCACATGCAACCTCACATAGTGAATGGGTTATGACTGGCATCGGATTGGATAAGATAGCCTCTCTTAGTATTAATGGAACCACAGTGACTGAGTTTATCAGACAAAGCTATGACGAAATAGTACTTACTTGTCCAGAATTAGAGGATGGTATGTATGTATTGAAAGGAGAGAGTGATAATGGAGCAGAAGTCTTGTTCTATTCTTCACAAAAAATGGAGTCTGAAATCTCGTTCGCTGTTTCTTCAGAAACATTGCTCTGGGAAGGACATCATTATGTATCCTGGGATTTGCCAGACGGTGATCCTCATAAGACTTTTAACCTTATTCCTTTGGAAACTTTTGAATCGATTTATCCGGGTACAACAATGTATGTAAGTTATTCGATTAAGGCTGACGATGAATATCATCAGATTCGACTGACACATGCAGCTTGGGAAC
>OLIT01002520.1_pt1 | contig 13165 bp, 13 predicted proteins | sample 1601341 | NCBI WGS metagenome assembly OLIT01 (sample SAMEA2452121, study PRJEB22498) | human gut metagenome | biome: human feces; feature: human gut; material: feces | place: Australia | collected 2012
AAAATAATCATAGAATCTGGATACTAAGTCTGAACCATTGCTTTTCTAGATATTTACATTATATATTGTTGCATGTGTCATGTCAAGCATCGTTTCGCGCCACAAAAAGTCGCGAAACGACTTCTTTACAGTAGCATTTTATGTTATAATAATTTAGTAAAAATACTTCACAAAGAAAAGAGGAATAAACATGGCTTGGTATGACGAATCAGTATTTTATCATATTTACCCTTTGGGATTAACGGGCGCACCGGCGCAGAATGATTATGGCGAGGTTGTCCACAGGCTTCCTAAGCTGCTCCCATGGATTGACCATATAAAAGAAATCGGATGCAATGCAATTTACATCGGACCGCTTTTTGAATCCGTAGGACATGGCTATGAAACAACGGATTACCGAACACTCGACAGACGTCTCGGCGACAATGACGATTTAAAAGAATTTGTCCGCACATGTCACGAAAAAGGAGTGCGGGTTATCTTTGACGGTGTTTTCAATCACACAGGAAGAGATTTTTTTGCTTTCAAAGACCTGCAGAAAAACCGTGAGAATTCACAATACAAAGACTGGTACTGCAATGTGAATTTTGGTGGAAATAATGAATACAACGATGGATTTTCCTATGATAACTGGGGCGGTTATAATCTGTTAGTAAAACTGAACCAGTGGAATCCACAGGTAAAAGATTATATTTACGATGTAATCCGCTTCTGGGTTTCTGAATTTGACATTGATGGCATCCGGCTTGACGCAGCAGATGTTCTTGATTTTGATTTTATGAAGGGAATGCGTCAGGTTGCCAATGAAGTAAAACCGGATTTCTGGCTGATGGGCGAAGTCATTCATGGCGAATATACACGCTGGGTTAATTCGGAAACTTTGCATTCTGTAACCAATTATAACCTGAATAAAGCTCTTTGGTCCGGCTGCAACGAGCATAACTTTTTTGAAATTGCACACACAGTAAAGCGTCTTTATGACATGGGTGGATGCCATTACCGGAACTTGGAATTGTACAGTTTCGCCGACAACCATGATGTTGAGCGAATTGCAAGTAAGATAATAAACAAAGACCATCTCGGCGTAATCTACACTTTGATGTACACACTTCCGGGGATTCCGTCTATTTACTACGGCTCCGAATTCGGTATCGAAGGAAAAAAAGAACAAGGTTCCGATGCTTCACTCCGACCACACTTAGAACTTAGTGACTATGCCGATGCAATGACTGACAATCCGCTGACTGCGCTGATTGCCAAACTCGGTTCTATCCATCAAGCGCAAAAAGCATTGTGTTATGGTGAATACAAAGAACTTCTTCTTACGAACCGCCAATATGCTTTTGCACGCTGTTATGAAAATGAAGACGTGATTACAGCCGTCAATAACGATGAGCAGTCGACAACTCTCCATATTCCGTATCAGGGACCAAAAACACAGTTTAAAGGTGCACTATCCGGCAAAGATTATATGGTGCAGAATGGTTCAATTGAAATTACACTGGATGCATGTGGCGGCGATATTCTTATTTAGAAATATTTTTTGGTTCACGGTTGACTAAATAAATTCCTGCACATACAAGCAAAAGTGCAAAAAGCGTATTTACATTCCATAGGCTGTCTTTCAGAAAAATAACTGATAAGAGGCTTCCAAATACCGGAATTAAGAAATTAAAAACTGTCACTCTACCCATCGGATTATATTTTAACAAAACAGTCCATAGGGAAAAGGCTACTGCCGATAAGAACGCTAAATACAAAAGCAGCAGCCAGCCGGTGGCAGGTACTTCCAAAATCGAAATTCTCCCTCCAAATAAAAAACCCACACCAATCAACAAAACCGCACCCAGAATAAGCTGCCACCCACAAAGAGTAACCGGTCCCATTTTCTTTGCCGCCTCTTTGTTACACAGCGAGCCAAGTGCCGATGACACAGCAGAACAAAGCATAAAACCTTCTCCTAAAAAGGAAAACGAACCGCCAATACTCCCTTTTCCGAGATTTACCACAAACACGCCAAGAAGACCCAAAAGACACCCCGCAATTTTTCTTCCATTAATTGATTCATGATAAAAAATGCATGCCGTCACCACACAAAAAAACGCTGTACTCCCATTCAAAATTGCACCTTTTACTCCTGTCACGTGCGCCATACCAATATAATAAAAAACGTACTGCAAAGCAGTCTGGACAAATGCCACAAGTACAATCTGTCCTTTCGGCCACTGCTTTCTCCGTTCCTTTTTATGCTCCTTTTTCTCCACAAAAAAAGAAATCAAAAGAGTCAAAATACCTGCAATCAAAAATCTCGCACCGGCAAACATAAGCTGGTCTGCGGTGTCCTGACTAGCAATCCGAAACATACGGTATCCGGTTTTTATACCGGGAAATGCACTTCCCCAAAGCAGGGTACACAACACCGCCGTTGCAAACACAATCCATTTTTTTGAAAATAACTTCTGTGCGTTCATAAATATAATATTACCCTTTCACCTTTTTCTATGCAACAAAATGGCACCCCCTCAGGAAGACAGGATGCCATAAACTATCTCATTCATCAGTATCCGTAAAAAGGATTACCGGTTTGGACAAATGATATTGATAATATTTAATTACATTACCACTATACATACGCATCGGATTCCAGTTGCACAAATCATAATCCTTGTGATATGGCAAATGATAATAAAAAGAATCATTCGAGCGACTGGTTTTATCGTAAGTAACCAAACTCTTTGCAAAAATTTCTTGTGGTGTCATTCTCTATCCTCCGGCCTTTCTTTTCTCCATTATATGACGGAACAAAAAATTTGGCAAGGAAAAATGAAGAAGGTTTTTGTTCTATGGCTGTTTCCTCCTCTTACTCTCCAATCCTATACTCCTGTAACAATTCTTTTTGGTAGTCTGTATCCATGATTGCTTTTTGTATATCTTCCATTCGGTTATCCGCCAACAAGCATTGGTATAATGCGTTAATTTCCTCGATTCCCTGTGAAATTCCTTGTAAAATCCCTTGCGAAATCCCCTTTGCCATTCCACGCGCCTCTCCTTGAGCAATCCCTTTCTCTATTCCACGTGCCTCTCCTTGAGCAATCCCTTTCTCTATTCCTCGCGCTTCTCCACGTTCTTCATACATATCTAACAATACACACATATCGATTTTTCCTCCTTTTCCTTCTGTTGTCTCAATTAATTCTTTTGCTTTCCGATATCTCCTGTCATTTGTCACCGCAGACAGCCAATCTAAAAATGCTTCCGGGTGGTCTAATTGAAACTCCGTTGTTTGGAAATATTCATCCAGTTTTCTTCTGTCATTTCCGCAGGACAGGTAACGGACTATGTATTTAAAATCCGATTGATACTGGCGAATTGTCGTTTCCGGCTGACTGGCAAGGTTAATAATACAAATGGGATGCTCAGGAATCCATTTTGTAAGTTCTTCACCAATATCTTCCGGAAACTCCAGCATATCATTCAGACATCTTGGCTTTCCCCATTCATTCTGACTGTAATTCAAAACCAGAGTGATGACCGGACTTAATTTCTGTGAATCGTTAAGTTCTTTTGTCATCGGGTTTGGATAATTGCCGGTTTTCCGATTACTTTCTTTTGCTTCCTTGATCTGCTCCATATATTTGGCGTGCTGGTACCCCATATCACGCACTGGCATAACATTATTTTTGTCACTCTGATTTTCCAGACATAAGAAGAAATTTATATTATCCTTCTTACACTTCATTGGCACATCCATCTGTAACTGGCAAAGTTTATCATCTGAAACGGCTTTCGTAATCAACTCGCCGGGTTCTCGCGACAACTCTTCTGCTAACACATAACATCTGCCACCAAATAAGTTTACATTTACAATGTCTGAAAATACATCTTTGTATTGTAATAAATTTTTCTCTGCTAAATCTTTTGCTCCCAAATAATATCCTCCTTAATTAGTCAAATTCTTCTGTTTCTATCATTACAAGGAGAACATCTTCGCCCCACCCTTGTTTGTATATATACTAGCACAATCAAAGCGCGAAGTCAATACATTTGCTTACAATTGTCAAGCGACTTACGCCCTTCAAAAAGAGTTCTAAATCGTACCAAAAACGCCAAATTCCGGCATATAAAAAGAGCGTAAAACGACACCGCCAACAGGAGGGACGTTCTACGCTCAAAGTTTTTTCAAAACCCGTCTTATATTACTTCCTTATCCGTATGTATCGTCGGCGTTGTCATTTCACCATATGCACCAATATTTCCAGAAGAAAAATTAGATCTAACAACACCCCAATATGGTGTATAATTCGTGATATATGCCGGACTATTATACGCAAATGTCTCTCGTGTAACTTTCTTTTTCCCATTATAATTCTGATGATATGTAATATGGTCCGATTCATATATTGCCACATGACCATACCCACCGGTATACACCAAAATATCGCCTTTTTGTGGCTGTGCTCCCTTTATCCTTGTCCATCCGCTCGGAAGTTGATTCGTTGCATAATCGCATCCATTTCCTCTAACTTGTGCACCCCTAAAAAATTATAATATGCCCGAATCAAATCCACGCATTGGACACCGTAAGCACCATCCGCATCAATCGAATTACCCACTTGTGATTTCACCCAATTGATTGCTTCATCTGAAGTTTTGCTCGGATTTCATCCGTTTAAAATCACCCTTAATCCTAGGAGGTTTTTTACATGAAAATGCAGCGTATTCGTGATCTGCGAGAAGACCACGATTTAAAACAAACAGACATTGCAGACTACTTACACATTAGCCAGCGTACATATTCACATTATGAGACAGACAGCCGGAGCATGCCGATTGAAGTACTAAAGCGACTTGCTGTCTATTACAATACAAGCATGGATTACCTGGCGGAACTTACCGATGAGAAAAAGCCCTACATAAGAAGCAAAGAAACACTTCCAAAATAAAAACACATCGCTTCCCTTTGCAATGTGTTTTTATTTTATATGACCTGCATAATTTTTTCACAGCGAACTCACATCCACCAAATACGCTCTCTTTTTGTTTGTAATCAGAATTTTCTTCTGCGTTTTCACCAGATGAATTTCCATATCATTTCTTAATTTCCTCGGAATATTCATCTTCTTCCACGTATGATTTGTGAGTTGAATGAGATAAACCGCCTGTTTTTTCTCCTCCAGATTTCCAAATAATACATAATCACCACTTACATCAATTACATCGCCACTATCCTTAACATCCGGAATGGTAAATGACTGATTTCCGGTAATTTCATAAAATTCCAGTGATTTCTTTTTGTGGTGGTAACGGTAAGACCATTTCATATTAACAAGGCCGACACCTGAATATTTCTTCTCAATTCTCATGGTCTGTAAATTTACTACGCATGTAGAATCCTCTTCTGTACTGTTTTTAAAAATTGACTCACCGTAGGTTAAAATTCGGTTTTCATCCAAAAACTCAATTTCTGTTGTTCTGGCATATCCATTCACGAGTTTCTGACTTATTTTTTTCTCCGTCTGCGAAGCAATATCAAAGACTGACCAGTAGCCGTCTCCCCTGTGATTGCACAAAATTTTACTACCTTCCGGTGACATAACAAAATTGCATATCATGTTACCGCCGGATATTTTTTTCAGCGTTTTCTCTGCCAGATTGATTTCCACCAAATAACCTTTTGTCGCATTTTTTTCTTCTCTTACACCGTAAATTATGCCGTTTTTATAATAAGAGAAAATCTCGGTAATTCCTCCCGTGTAATTAAAGGCATAAATTTCGTTGCCGCTTGCCACATATTGAAAACCGCATTTTTCCCCGTCAAGTACACTTTCAAAAGCAACCGGTGTCATTTTCTTTAATCCGTCGGAAATCACTGTGTACACATGGTCTACTTTTTCCTCATCTCCCTCAAAATGATATTCACTGATAAAACTTTCTTTCTCTCCGACCACCATCATGTTTTCCTGTAATTGTATCGTGCCATCTTTTTCCGCCTTAACGTCTGCCACCTGTTTCGTTGGTTCTGGATTTAACTCCACCTCGGTGACATTTTCCTTGCCAAACATATTTTCCAAAAGCGATTGAAACACATTGGATTTCGTTGCCGCCACAGTTACAAAAGTTCCGCACAAAAGGAAAATCACTACCGCCGCAGCCGCTGTCCGAAGTTTTTTCATTGAATTTCTCCTATGGGAAATACCCTGTATCTTTTCCGGATTCAGTGCCTCTTCCACCCAGTCTTCCGGGGCTTTAATCTTATCTATTTTTTTAATATCCATCATTATGCCTCCTGTTTAATCCCTGTTAATTTTTCATGATAGCAGCGAGTTTTTCTCTGCCTCTGCGAAGTCTTGATTTCACCGTATTCACACTTGTATGCAGCATTTTTGCAATTTCACCCGTGCCATATTCTTCATAATAATAAAGCACAATTACTTCACGGTATCGAAAAGGTAATTTTCGCAGAGCCACAACAAGCTGCTCTGTTTCTTCATCTTCTATTTGCAAAGAGCCAGCCTTTTGGTTCTCCTGTGGCACATATCCAATATCCACTTTTCGATTCCAGAACTGCCTGTGGTAATCTCTGCATTCATTTCGCGCAACTGTATATAGCCACGCTTTTATATGTTCTTCCTCTCGAAAGGTTTGTTCGGTCTGGTAGAGTTTCAGAAACGTATTTTGAAAGCAGTCCTTTGCTGCCTCCTCATTCTGCGTCCAGACAACACATAGTCTCGTTATGTCATCTGCATACTGCCGCACGACGTCCTCATACTCCATCCCGGCATATTTATTTATCATTGCCTGATACTCCTTTACTACAATTTCTTTTGCATGCATGGTAGAAAATAATTACTTTCTATATAATACACGATTTGGATGGGAAAATGGGTGCAGGATTTTAATAAGAGAAAACCTCACCCCATAATATCAAACAAAAATGAAGTTCAATTCGTGAGAGACTATAATGCGAAACATTATCTTGTCTCGATACGAATGAACTTCATTTTTTTATTCCCACACTATTTTTCTCACTCTTGCATGCCGACATGGGTCATGCAGAGGGTCATTTTCCGAATATCCGCATCTTCCCTCAAAACATTCCAGACTTCTGGCATGATATACGAAAATATCATTTCCATCCTTATCTTTTGTAAATGAATTGTGTCCGGGTCCAAATTCCTCATGTAAATCTTCGGATGTAAGCACCGGTGTATTCTGCTTAGTCCATGAATCCCGCTTTAGCAAATCACTTCCCTCTTTGGCAGAAATTACTCCTACACAATACTCCGGACCAGTACCGGACGCTGAAAAGAAAACCATTATTCTGCCATCATGTTTGACAACCGCAGGTCCCTCATTTACGGCATAGCGGACTTTTTCCCAATCATACTCCGGCTCCGTTAAAAGCATCGGCAGTGAAATTAGTTTCCATGGCTCCTCGCGATTAACCTCTCCCAAATACAGGCATGAAATTTTCTCCGGACTATGCTGCGCCCAAATCACATAAGAGCGTTCACCATTTTCAAAATATGTCATATCCAAGGAAAAACCGGTGAAAGAAAAATCATCGTCTTCCCGCTTTTGGAATTTTCCCTTTTCACTCCAAGTTCCGGTATATGGATCATCGCTGTCGCAGACAAGAACGTGACAGTCAAATGCCCAGTTATTTTCCTTGTCCTCACTTCCGGCATAAAACACATACCAGCGTCCTGCGATATAATGCAGTTCCGGCGCCCAGATAAAACGATGTGTTAATGTTGTATCTGCCACTTTCCAAATAGTAATTTCTTCTGCCGATGCAAGTTCTGAAATATCTTTTGCCCGCCGCAAAATCACACGGTCATATCCATCCTTGTCGTCTGCACTTTTCATTGGATAAGAAGCGGTGAAATAATAAAATCCATCCGGTCCCAATGTAATGTATGGATCGGCACGCTCCTCAATAAACGGATTTTGATAACACTCTTTAAACTGCATTTCTCGGTCCCCCTTATTTACTTCCTGATTTAATAAGTGTACAACAATACCCCCGTTATCGCCATGTCATTTTGTGACCTTGTTTTGGAAAAATGTTACCAATTTTCTTTGACACAAGAAGGAGTAACATGGTAAAATCAAGCAAAAGGGGGACTATTCATGGCTGCAAAAACATTTGACGAAGTATATCTGGTAAATTATTCATCCTACGATGATGTCAATCTATATGAGGTCGGATGTCAAAAATGTGACCCATCTTACGGATATGGTCCAATTATCCGCAAATTATATATTCTGCATTATGTCGTAAGCGGTGAAGGTCTTCTCCGTATCCAGGACAAAGAATTTGCCGTAAAAGAACATGATATCTTTGTTATACCGGCTCATACACCATCCTATTACGAAGCCGACGAAAACAATCCATGGAACTATATCTGGATTCAGTTTGATGGCTTCAAAATCAAGGAAATGCTGAATCGCTGCGGTTTATCAGAAACAAATCCCGTTCTCTCCCTGCGTGAATATTCCCCAAAAACAGAACGTTGTCTGCGGAATATTCTTACAAATCACGAGGATGAATACGCCTGCATTGGCAATGTATATCAATTATTCCAACATATGGTTCAAGCAGCAAATCTAGATAAAAAGATGAAGAAAAAGAAAACAGATGCGCTGACTTATATTCAAAACACCATCTGTTTTATCAGACAAAAATATTCAGACCCAATCCGCATTCAGGACATTGCGGATTATTGCGGATTAAACCGCTCCTATCTGACACGGTTATTTAAGCACACCACCGGTTATACTCCACAGGAATATCTTGCGCAGTACCGCATTAATCAGGCAAAACAATTGTTGGAAGAAAGCTCTATGTCTATCCATCATATTGCCTACTGTGTCGGATACAATGATGCTTTTACTTTTTCCAAACTTTTTAAGAGACAGACTGGATTTTCCCCATCGGATTACCGTGATTTTTCCCGTAAAAAAAATCCGATTACGGAACACACACTGCATACCGTAATCGGAGACAAAATCGAGTAATTCTTATCGACGGAACAATCCTTTTTTCTCATAAGGCTCACTTGTATGGGAAACTAATTCATAACCAATTTCTTTAATTTCCTTTTCCAGCATAGGAATATCTAACGATTCCTCGCTGATTACAACAGTTTCTCCTTTTTTTGCAGAGGAAGAAACTTTCTTCACCTTACAATGGTTACGAATCAAATCATTCATATGCGATTCACACATGCCACACATCATACCGTCAATTTTTAACACAGTTTTTACCATTGGAATCATCTCCTTTAACACATTTTCATGTCTATTATAGCAAGAGATTCACCCTTTGTAAAAGATTATTTGTTTGTTGATAAAAATGGTTGCAGAACACCTGCCATCTGGTTAATCGGCATCGACTGCAGATAAATCTTACCGGGACCAGTCACTACGGTGTTAAAGAATCCTTCTCCACCAAGCACTTTATTTTTCAGTCCCTTAACGGTTGTAATATCCATCGTACAGGTTGCATCCATCGCAGCTAAGTAGCCGGTATCAATAATCATCTGCTGCCCTGCTGCCAGCTCATATTCCTTTACATAGCCATCAATTTCTACAAAAGCCGTACCGTTGCCGGAAAGTCTCTGCATAATAAAACCTTCGCCACCAAACAGACCGCCACCTAATTTTTTCTGGAACGCAACCGATAATGTCACTCCATCCGTAGAAGCAAGAAATGCGCTCTTCTGTGCAATTATCTCATTTCCATTTCCAATTTCAAATGCCAAAATCGAACCCGGAAAACTGGAAGCGTATGCAATCTGTCCAGGTCCGCCTTCTGCTGTATAACGGTTCTGAAACATATTTTCGCCGCTAAACATACGTCCAATCATTTTTCCCATTCCGCCGCCGGATGTCTCCATTTTCATATTTGGTGTCATCCACGACATAGCTCCTTTTTCGGTAATCATAGACTCGCCTGGCTCCAAATCGCAAATAACAACCGGCAATGGTGCTCCTTCAATTGAATATTTCATATGTATAAAATCTCCTTTCACAAATCAAAATTTGTTTCATTTTAACATAATCACTACGCACTTTCTATCATCACTGTAGAAACGGTTGGAAAAATGTCACAACTGTTTGTAATCTACTTAGACGCCGCATCAATAAATGAATAAAATGCTGCTTTCGGATCATCCAATCCACTGCCAAACAAAAGACATGACGTAGGTTTTCTCCATGATACGGTATCATAAAGTCCCCACACCGTAACGCCGGTAATACCGCGGGCATTTACGGATTTATCACGATTTTCCTGCTTGGAAATAAGCAGTTTCATAATATCGGAATAATGATTTGCCAGATCCTCTTCTGTCTGTCCATCTTCGATTCCGATATCCAATTCTGTAACCTGAACCTGAAGTCCGGTTGCCAAAAACTTATCCACTGCTGTTCCATATTTTTCAAGAGACGGATAATTCACGGTAATATGGCTCTGCATACCGATTCCACCACAGATTTTTGCTTCTTCTCCTTCATTAATGTAATTGATGAGTTCTACAATTTCATCTGCAACATCATACTCATTATAATCGTTGTAAAATAACGTAACATCCTCTTGCAATCCATATTGTTTTAACTCATCATAAGCAATTTCATAAGCTTTTTTCACATAAGTCGGTTTCAGACCCATGTTACCATAAACGTCCATCCAGCTTGTAGCTGCCGGATCATTGGTACGGTGTGTATACTCATTCGTAATGTCCCAGCAATAAACAAGGGACCCTGCCTTACCGGTCAAACTCTTTTCCTTATCCATGACATGTTTCATTACAGAACGGATATAAAATTCAAGTCGTTTGTCCATCACTTCTTTCGAGACATTAGCGCCATTGCTGCTATATCCTTCCTTGAAGAAACGCGTTGATGTCTGCTGATGCCACTGCATCACATGTCCACGCATCTGAAGTCCATACTGATTGGCAATCTCAAGAATTTTGTCCACACTGTCAAAATTCAACTTGCCAACCGTCGATTCGGTGTAACCATCCGGAATCACATAACCAAGTTTTTTCGCTTCGCTCACAGAAATCGTACCACTCCAGTCAGACAAAATCTGCGCCGGTTTCAATTCATTTTCCAGTGTGTAACTATTGTAGTGATGTTTCACGAATTTCATTGTCTCGTCACTTTGCATCTGATAACCATCGTTCCATGATGTATTATAGCTCAACACATTGCCCATGCGCTCAAAGATGCCATTGTAGGTAGCTTTAATACTGGTGAGACTTTCCGGATTATAAGGCTCTTTGCCTGCAGAAATCTGTTTAATCGTGACATCATCCACAAGGAAATCAAAGGTATCAGACGGTCCTTCCACATAAAAGGTCAGTTTAGTAAAGGAAGCCGGCACCGTGTAAATGCCTTTTAACTCTACCCACGAACCACTTGGTACTGTTGTATTGTCTTTAATTGCCGGATAACTATCCTGTTGACCAGACACAGCTAAGTTTCCGGACAATTTCATCGTCTTGTCAGAATCTGAAGTCTGTTTTACCCATACCGAAATCGAATACGTTGCACCCTTCACAATCGAATCCGTTACATTCAATTCAGCTCCGTTCCATGTGCTCGTACGTCCGGTTACAGAAAGACAATTTCCACTTCTTCCGCCGGAAACCACTGCTACTTTTGCTGCTCCACGTCCGGTAAATCCATCCGTTCCGTCTTCAAAACCAGTAGACAAATACGTTTTTTCTACAAATTCACCTGCCGGTGTTGCCGTTGGTGTTGCTGTCGGTGTTACAGTTGGTGTTGCTGTCGGTGTTACGACACCATTTGTTGCCACCGGCGTACGGACAAGCGTAGCCTTTTTGACTTTAACTTTACACCTGTAACTCTTCCACTTGCCATTTTTCACCTTGCAGGTAAGGGTCGTTGTTCCCTTTTTCTTTGCGGTCAGTTTTACAGCATACTTACCGCTCTTTTTGTAACTTGCAATGCTTTTTTTCTTAATACTCCATTTGATACGCTTTCCTTTTGCGTTTTTGATACGAATTGTCTTCTTCTGTCCCACTGTCATCGTAACACTCTTTTGGGACAGTGCAATTTTTCTTCTTGCTGCTTGACCGGAAACACCTTGCAACGGTGTCATAAGGGAAACAGCTAAGGACATACTTAACAATCCTGCAAAAACTTTTGCCTGCTTCTTCTGCATATAAATCCTCCTTGATAGCATATAAATTTTCCTTATAAGAAAAACGCTATATTTTACACTCAAATTATACGACGTTTACTACCAAGTGTAAAGGAAACTTTATCTAAAAATGTACTAAAAAACCTGAAATACCACAAATGATGCAAGCCATGCCATAACCAGCTGAAATCCAGCTGCTAAAAACATAAATTTAGTACTTCCGCTTTCCTTACGAATCGTTGCCAGCGTAGCAAAACAAGGGATATACAGCAGGCAAAAAATCATAAGACAATAGGCATTTACCATACCAAATCCGGCCGCACCAAGTGCCTGATGCAGCGCTCCCATACCGGCTGCCGAATTTACATTTGCTATTCCAAACAAAACAGCACAACTTGATACGACAACTTCCTTTGCCGATATTCCGGCAATCAAGGCCACGGCTATCTGCCAGTAACCAAGACCAATCGGTTTTAACACAGGCACGATAAAATGTCCGATTGCTGCTCCAAAACTTTCCGACATCTCATTTGTGTAACCATGTATTCCAAAATTTAAAAGAAGCCACATAGCAATAGAAGCAAGGAAAATTACGGTTCCGGCCTTCGTCAAATAATCTTTTACTTTCTCCCAAACATAAATCCAAATCGTACGGGCACTTGGTGCTTTATACTCCGGCAATTCAATAATAAGCATTCCATTTGCTTCTTTTTTATCTACAATATGAAGAATAAAAGCAACAAAAACAGCAACAACTAACCCAATGACATACATTGAGTAAGCTGCTATCATTGCATGTTTCCCAAAAAACATCTGCGAAAACAAAATGTAAATTGGAAGCCTTGCGCTGCATGACATAAAAGGCGTGACTAACATTGTTTTCATACGATCCTTGTTATCTTCTAATGCCCTTGACGCCATGACTGCCGGCACCGAACACCCAAATCCGAGAATCATCGGAATAAAGGCACGGCCGGATAACCCAAT
>OLIT01002535.1_pt1 | contig 13083 bp, 7 predicted proteins | sample 1601341 | NCBI WGS metagenome assembly OLIT01 (sample SAMEA2452121, study PRJEB22498) | human gut metagenome | biome: human feces; feature: human gut; material: feces | place: Australia | collected 2012
TTCTACCCATTGAGCTGGACGGTGGCAAGGTCAATAAGGATTTCGTACAGCAGATCGTACAGACCCTCGGACTGGAGAAAAAGCTGGATGCTCTGCCTAATCAGCTTTCCGGTGGTCAGCAGCAGCGTGTGGCAATCGCTCGTGCATTGGCGGCAGCTCCGGCTATCATCCTTGCTGACGAACCGACAGGCAATCTGGATTCCAAGACCAGCCAAGATGTATTGAGTCTTTTGAAAGTCACCAGTCAAAAGTTCGCCCAGACAATCGTAATGATTACACACAACGAAGAAATTGCACAGATGGCAGACCGCATTATCCGTATCGAAGATGGACGGATCGTCACCAAGAACTAACAGGAGGTGGCGAAGATGAATGTCAAGAACAGAAAATGTATCAGAAAATTAAGCTGGCGTTCTCTATGGGCATCCCGTAAGCGTAACATCATTGCAATTATTGCCATTGCCTTGACTGCGCTGCTATTTACCTCGCTGTTTACCATCGTAATGTCCATAAATTCCAGCTATGAAATGTACACGTTCCGTCAAGTCGGTGGTTACTGCCACGGAACCTTTAAGGAAGTAACAGAAGAACAGATTGAGAATATATCAGCTCACTCAAATGTAAAAGCCGCTGGCAAACGCATAACCATTGGCTATATGAACAGTGGGATTTTCGCAAAAACTCCAGCCGAAGTTAGCTTCATGGACGACAACTGTACTGAATGGAGTTTCGCAGAACCCACTACAGGACATGCCCCACAAGGAAGAAAGGAAATCACCATGGACACCCATGCTTTAAAGCTATTGGGTGTTGAACCGGAAGTAGGAGCAGAAATTGAACTGACCTATACCGTTGGTGCTTTATCCGAAATACCTTATGAGAAAACAGATACATTTACGCTGGCGGGATGGTGGGAATATGATGATATAAGTCCCGTTCACTATATCAATATCAGCGAAGAATACGCAAAAGAAATGGAAACGGAAGCTATATCCAAGGGACTGGACCCGTTCCGTATTGATCTGAATGTGATGATGGCATCCAGCATGAATATCCGTGGTCAGATGGAACAAGTGGATCTAGACTTGGGATATGCTTGGGACAAAACGGATGAAGGAGAGCTTGTACGCATCGGTGTAAACTGGGGTTACACATCCTCTCAACTTGGCGAAAGCATGGATGCAACAACACTGATTGCAATTCTCACTTTCCTTGCATTGGTAATCTTTACAGGCTATCTTATTATCTACAACATATTTCAGATTTCCGTTACTGGGGATATTCGATTCTATGGCTTGCTGAAAACCATTGGTGTTACGCCCCGGCAACTGAAACGTATTATCCGCCAGCAGGCACTGTTTTTGTGCATTGTCGGCATTCCCGCTGGATTATTATTGGGATATGGTGTCGGTGCAACTCTGACGCCAGTCGTAATGGCACGAACCACTTTTGGTGCCGGCGTTTCCACCGTCAGCACTTCACCGTTGATTTTCTTTGCGTCTGCTCTGTTTGCGCTAATTACAGTTTTGCTGTCCTGCTCCCGTCCGGGTAAGATTGCTTCAAAAGTTTCTCCGGTAGAAGCAACAAAGTATACGGAAACTGTTAAAAGCAAAAAGAAAAAACGCACCACCCGTGGAGCAAAAATACATCAAATGGCTTTTGCTAACTTGGGGCGCAATAAAAGGAAAACTGTTCTTGTAGTGATCTCTCTTTCGCTTTCTGTGGTGCTTCTCAATATCTTGGTCACTTTTACAGGGGGCTTTGATATGGAAAAGTATCTGGCAAAGCAGACTTGTGCAGATTTCGTGGTTAGCACTACAGACTATTTTCGTTATAGTCACTCTGGCAGCTTTATCGCTCGGGAACAAATTGCGCAAATCGAGGCAAATATTTCTCCGTCCCTTTCTGGTTGTGGTTACAAGCTGACGGGCTCTGTGCCGTATGGCTGGATGAGCGAGAAACACTGGCTGCAGGACATGATGCATTATACTTCCGAAGAAAATGCAAAAACTTTATTGGAACAGAAAAACCGCCGTGGTAATCTGGTGAGCCAAAGTGCATTGATTGAAGGTTTGGATGATTCCTTGTTTGATAAACTGACTGTGGTAGAGGGTGATATATCTCCGCTGTTCCAAGATGGCACAAATGCAATCGCTGTAGTAGTCAGTACAGATGATTACGGTAATGTGAGTAATCTTGATTATTATCCTCCTATAGGCTCTGTGCAAACCATAACCTATATTGATGAAGGTTATTATATCGACAGCCGCAACGGAAATCTTTGTGATGAAAATACGCCTACAGAATATATGCAGTTTCAGCTTTCAGAAAGCCACGATGTAGATTATACAGTATGTGTTTATGTCACAGTGCCACACTCTATGAGCTTCCGCTATTATACAACAGGATATAGTTTTGTGCTTCCTATTGAAAAGCTCAATCATGACAGCCGGCAGGAAAGTATTCCGATGTTTTACCTGTTTGATACTCCCGATGATATCAGCGAAGCATCTGCGGAGAATTACCTTGCTGATTTGACTGCTGATAATTTGTCAGGATTGATGTATGAAAGCAAAGCAACACTGCGGGCGGAATTTTACGGTTTCCAGAATATGTTCCTGCTGTTGGGCGGATTGCTCTGTGCCATCATTGGACTTGTGGGTGTTCTGAATTTCTTCAACGCCATGATGACCGGTATCCTTTCCCGCCACAGTGAATTTGCTGTGCTTCAGGCTGTAGGAATGACGAACCGGCAGCTCAAAACCATGCTGATCTACGAGGGATTGTTTTACGCAATGTCCTCCGTAGCGGCGGCCTTTATTCTGTCACTGGTGGTTGGACCTCTTGCAGGAAAAATGCTGGGCAGTATGTTCTGGTTCTTTGAGTATCGATTCACCATTCTGCCTGTCCTGCTGACAATTCCGGTATTTCTTCTGCTGGGGTGGCTGATTCCTTGCATGATGTATGATAACGCAGCGAAATGCAGCGTTGTAGAGCAATTAAGGGATGCTCAATAATTTTAAGCAAAAAACGGCCCTCTGCCAATGAAAAGGCAGAGGGCTGAGTTTTAATCTAAGGGTTCACATTCAGTTACAGTTTTTAGATAAATTTCGGGGTTTCCGTTCAATATCAAGTCTGCATATCCAATCGGATCATTGTAGATCAGATAGTCCAATTCTGACCGCTGATACATATTATCGGCAACCTCATTCTCCACGGCGATGGTATCAATGGCAATCATGCTGCCATTTGCAAATTTTAGTTCCACACAAGCATTATCCATGTTGAACTCACAAGAAATCAATCTATCCATAAGCAACCTCCATAATATGGGATATTAAATCATCCCAAAATATTTCATAGCTTCTCGGATTGCTTTCTCTTTTTCCGGCGGACACTGGGGCTGTCTGGAATCTTCGGATTTGGGCAGATTGTAGTTCTTGCCGACCTCAATCCCACATTTTCGTTTAATCTGCGAGATATAAAGGTTGGATACCTTTAACCCGCTATGCTCCAGCACATAGTCCTTGATCTGGGTGTAGGTTGCCCCATCCTGAAATTCGGACATATCCATATCTTCCAAAGAGAACTCAACCCGAATCTTTTTCGAGTCGACCTCACCCTTGGAAAGCAAGACAACCGTCTCGACATTTGCGGTCCAGGGGAACTGGTCCACGGCCACGGCCTTGTCCACGCGGTAACTGTTCTCCAGAAACACTTCCAGATCCCGCACAAGGCTGGTGGGTTTGCAGGAGATGTAGACAATATGATCCACGCCGTAAGCAATGATCTTCGGCAGTGCCTTGGGGTGGATGCCGTCTCTGGGGGGATCCAGGATGATCATATCCGGCTTCTCTTCCACTTCGTCCAGAACCTTCAGTACATCTCCGGCGATGAATTCGCAGTTATCCAGTCCGTTGGCAGCGGCATTTTTCTTTGCTGCCTCTACGGCTTCCTCCACGATTTCCACGCCGATAACCTTTCCGGCCGCCGGTGCCATGAGCTGTGCGATGGTACCGGTGCCGCTGTAGAGGTCGAACACAGTCTTGTCACTGCCGCCCAGGTCGCCCACATAATCTCTTGCCGTCTGGTACAGTACCTCCGCACTGTAAGAGTTGGTCTGGAAAAAGGAGAATGTGGAGATCTTGAATTTCAACCCCAGCAGTTCCTCATAAAAATACTCCTGTCCGTATAACAGCTCCGTACGATCACTCTGCACCACATCTGCAATGGAATCATTGGTAATATGTAAGATTCCTGCGAATTTTCCGGCTAGCTTCCTATCCTGTTCCAGGGAAAGCAGCAGATCCTTAAATCCTGTGATCAGCGCATCCACATCCAAGCTTCCTTCCACCGCCGTCTCTCCCTGCCAGGGATCCTGGGAGGTCGTCACCAGTGCCACCAGAATCTCTCCGGTGCGGGATGCCTTACGTACCAGCAGGTGACGTAAGTACCCCTCATGGCTCATTCTGTGGAAAAAGCTTACCTTCTCCCGGGCAAAGTAATCTCTCACTATCTGTAAGATCAGGCGGTAATCCGCATCCACGATCTCACAGTCCGCTACGGTCACTATATCGTAGAAGCTGCCTCTCTTATGCATGCCCAGCGCCAGCGGTCCGTCCTTGTACTCGTCTCCGAAGGAAAATTCCATCTTATTACGGTATTCATAAGCCTTCGGGCTGCCCTTGATGCCCTCAAAAGCCCAGGCTTCCTCCTGCTTGTTTAACACACTGTCCAGCAGGCGTTTTACCTGTTCCTCCTTGACTTTCAGCTGTTCTTCATAGGGAAGAGACAGATAGGTACATCCGCCGCATAACCCAAAAAGGGAACACGTCCGTCCGGTTTCCAGAGGTGACTTCTCTGTCACCTCTAAAAGCCTTCCTTCCGCCTTCCCTTTGCGTACTTTATTCACTGAGAACTTGACTTTCTGTCCGGGCAGGCTGTTCTTGACTACAGCAGTCTCTTCTCCCACACAGACGATCCCTTTGTTGGGAAAATCGACCCTTACAACAGATCCTTCATATACCTGTCCTTTTTTCATGGGTTAGTTCTCTCCTTCATCCTCGAAGAAGTCGTCGTCATCCTCTTCCACGTCATCTGCTTCATCTTCGAAATCATCCTCGAAGTCTTCCAGATAATCCTGTGCAAAGAAGAAACGATATACGGCATAAGCTACAGCTGCAACAGCTGCTACAGCGCCAATGATCGCCAGTACCCATACCAGGACATTGCGCTCCTTCTTCTCTTCCACTTCCTTACCCAACAGCTTGTTAAGCTTCTTCAGTTCGCTGACTTTCAGCTCATTTAATTTGTCAAGATCTACCAGATTTTCAATTCTGTTCATATTATTTACCTGCCTTTCCTGCATCTATTCGTATTTATGGATGCAAAGCATTTTGTTTTCATTCCTTTATATGATACCATATTTTCATCAAAAATACTATAGAAAAACCATATTTGAGGAAATACATTTCTTATTCTTATATTCTTATAATTTTTTACAACTGCTTTAGTTTTGCAAAAGACGCATACATAATCTTCTGCCCTGCCTGGTCAAACGCTACGGTGACTTTATAGTCTCTGGGTTCTCTCACGATATTTAGTACCGTGCCCTCGCCGTATTTGATATGGCGCACTCTGTCACCTACCTCGTAGTCCAGTTTCTCCGGTGCCTTGAACTCCGTGCCCTTCTGCAGTCCGGCCAGCTGGTTCAGTCCGCTGATGCCCTTGGAAATATAAGGTTTATCCGCCTTTGCCGTAACACGGGGTTTTAAGGTCGCCTTGGGTCTTGGATCAAAGCCGGTATTACCGAAGCCGCCAAAACCACTGTCCGAGCCGGATCCAGACCGGGGAGATGCAATCGCCTCCAGTCCCATGGCACGAAGAGCTGCTTCATTGGCTCTTCTCGCCTGAAAATCTTCCAGATCATCGTCCCGGTATCTTCTGCTGGGCGGCAGAGTATTATCCAATAATTCCTTCGGAATCTCCCTCACAAAACGGCTCACCGGATTGTACTGGGTCTCCCCACGCAGCATTCTGCTCTTTGCACATGTCAGCGTCAGATCCTCCTTGGCTCTGGTGATTCCCACATAAGCCAGTCTTCTCTCTTCCTCGATCTCCAACGGGTCATCGGAAGCAATGGTCATAAAGCTGGGGAATAATCCATCTTCCATGCCGGCGAGATACACCACCGGGAATTCCAGGCCTTTGGCACTGTGCAGCGTCATGAGCAGCACCCGGTTGTCACCGTTCTCCACATTGTCAATGTCTGCCACCAGCATGATTTCTTCCAGAAATTCCGACAGAGAAGGCTCGTCGTGAGTCTCCTCATATGCGGCCGCCTTGGTGATCAATTCATCTACGTTCCCCAGACGATCCTCAGCGGATTCCTCATCCTGATCCCGCAGATATTCTGCATAATCGATCCGTTCCAGCAGAGATTTGATCAGATCCGGCAATGTATACGAAGATAATCCGCTGCGAAGTACCTCGATCAGATTCACAAATCCACGGATCTTGGGCTCCGCTCTTCCCAGTCCCTTGATCTGATCTGCTTCACACAATGCATCAAATAAAGTAATATCCTTCATCTGTGCATAGTCTGCTACCTTTTCCAAGGATGCTGCACCGATGCTTCTTTTCGGCACATTAATAATTCTGCGCAGAGCCACTTCATCCCTGCCGTTATCAATAGTTTTCAGATATGCCAGAATATCGCGGATCTCCTGTCTGGCATAGAAGTTCACTCCACCTACCACATGATAAGGAATGCCCTCCACTACCATACGTTCTTCCAGAAGTCGCGACTGGGCATTGGTACGGTACAGCACCGCACAGTCCGCATAGGCAATGCCGTCATTTTTCACCTTGTCGGCAATATCGTCCGCAATGTATTCCGCCTCTTCATAGGCATTGTCAAACTGCCTGAAATGTACCCGGCTGCCTGCTCCTTTTTCCGTCCAGAGGGCTTTTTCCTTACGGCCTCTGTTGTTACGGATCACCGCGTTGGCCGCATCCAGGATGTTCTGGGTGGATCGGTAGTTCTGTTCCAGCTTAATCACCTTTGCATCGGGATATACCTTCTCGTAGTCCAGAATATTACGGATATTGGCACCGCGGAATTTGTAGATGGACTGGTCATCATCACCTACCACACACAGATTGCGATAACCGTCCGCCAACAGACGGATCAGTTCGAACTGCGCTGTATTGGTATCCTGGTACTCATCCACCATGATATATTTGAAACGTTCCTGATAATTATAAAGTACTTCCGGGCAGCTTTTGAACAGTTCCACAGTCTTTACAATAATATCATCAAAATCCAGTGCATTACTCTTTTTCAAGGTCTCCTGATACTCTCTGTAGACCTTGGCGATCACGGATTTCTTGTAATCTCCCACGGATTTTACTTCAAATTCCCGCACATCCACCAGCTCGTCCTTGGCGGAGGAAATTTCCGATAACAGCGTCCGCTCTTTGTACATCTTCGTGTCGATGTTCAGGCGCTTGCAGACCTGCTTTATCACAGATTTCTGGTCATCCGTATCATAAATGGTAAAATTCGTATCATAGCCCAACCGGTCAATATGTCTTCTGAGGATCCTCATGCAAGTGGCATGGAATGTCGCTACCCATACCTGATCCGCACCGAAACCTGCGATCTGATCCACACGCTCCCGCATCTCCTGGGCTGCTTTGTTGGTAAAAGTGATGGCCAGAATGTTCCATGGATTTACTCCCATCTCATCGATCAGATAAGCCACTCTGTGGGTCAGGACACGGGTCTTGCCGCTTCCTGCGCCCGCCAACAGAAGGAGCGGTCCTTCCGTATGAAGCACCGCTTCTTTTTGTTCTTTATTTAAGGTATCATAAATACTCATGAATTACGCATTATCCCTTTCATTAAATTCCTGCAAAAACTTTCGGAAATCATCGATTGGCATAGGCTTTGCATAAAAATAGCCCTGTACGATGTCACAGTCCGCCAGACGCAGCATGTCTAACTGTTCCTTCGTCTCCACCCCCTCTGCCAATACCTTGAAGCCGAGATGCTTCAACATTTTAGTCAGATATTTGATAATTGTCAATGCCGTTTCTTCCCGTTCGCTGTTCATGGTGTCATCCAGGAACTGCTTGTCCAGCTTCACCGTATCCACCGCTACCTTGGACAACAGATTCAGGGATGAATAACCGCTGCCGAAATCATCTACTGAAATCTCTACCCCTTTATCCCGGAGAGTCTCCAGATTGTTGGTCAGTTTATTTAGATCCGACATGAAAACAGATTCCGTCACTTCCACTTCCAAAAGTTCACTGGGTACTTTGTAGTCTTTCAGGCGTTTTAAAATATTCGGTACGAAGTCTGTATATTCATTATGCCTTCTGGAAAAGTTCACCGAGATCGGCACCACTTCTTCTCTCTGCGCCAAAGCATCCTGCAAATATTCCAGTACCTGATCCAGAATGGCAAAATCCACCTTGGTCACAAATCCGTTTCTCTCAAAGACATCAATAAATCTCCCCGGCATTACCATAGAACCGTCAGCCCGGATCCATCTGACCAGTGCTTCAGCACCCACTACTTTTCCGGTGTGCAAAGAAACTTTCGGCTGCAGATACGCCCGAAATTCCTTATTATTATATGCAGCTACCATACCAGATACGATCTCTCTGGTATTCTCCAGATTCTTACGGATCTTCTCTGTATAGATTTCCACCGCACTGTCTACCTTCTGGGTCTTGCACTGTTTTCTGGCCTCATTGGCATTATCCATCATGGAAGACACCGACCAGTCATTCTCCAGGATTTCATACATTCCCGTGGCAATGACCAGATTGCACTGGTCGTAGCGGCTGTTGGTCTTCTGCACAAAAGTATTGGTGAATTCCAGATATTTGTCTCTGGCCTTCTCCACCGTATCTTCCTTCAGCACTCCCACGAAATGATCCGAAGTTACACGACAGAACAGTACGCCGTTCTGGCACTTTTCCTGCAAGGCTATCGCAAAATCATGCAGGATCCTATCTCCCACTTCATAACCGTACATTTCGTTCACATACTGGAAATTTGAAAAATCAGATGACACAAAAAACAATCCTGATTTCCCGTGGGCAGCCATATAGGCCTCCAGCTTATCCACAAACTTGTTATATATCGGCAGTCCGGTCAGAGCATCATAATTCAGTTTCCGGTTCAGCTCACGCTGATCCTTCTCCGCATTCTTCAGCGTGCGCAGTCGGTTAAAAATCTGGTGAGAAATTCTGCACAGTGCATTTTTCTCCTCCTGCCAGCTTCTGTCTGTGTGGCGATTTGAGAAAATAACGCTGGCCTTTAATCCCTTAGCGGCCGTGGACATTACAATCATCACGGACTCCGCCTCTTCCTTGTAGACATCCGGAGTCTCTGACTGCCGGTAGATCACAGCACCGGATTCATCGGCCTTTTTCCGGATCCTGTCCCATTCGAACACACCGGGATTCAGGATTCTTCTGGCAAAATCTTTCTTCTCTTCACGATTCCATTGATAACGGATTGTTGGTCCAGCCTCGTTAACTTCCACACAGATCATGTCATCAATTCCAAAAAAGCTACAGGTCCGCTCACAGATCACCTTTAGTGCACTGGTCAGATTCGGCACATTTTCCAACAGATCCATGCAAAATAATACCAAATCTTCCGCACTCTCAAACTGTGCCTCTTTATGGGCAATCTCGTCCTCCTTGTTCTCTTCACTGTCCAGATAACTCTTGCCGGGCAATGCCACACCTTCCTTGACATCCAGCAGGTAATAAGCACCCTTTCCTTTGCTCTTTACCTGATACAGGGCTGCATCTGCCCACTGGAACAACATATTGTAATCCGTCACCGTGCCGTCTGTCACCGCCGCGCCCAGGCTACAGGAAATGTGCAGCCCTGTCTTGTCATCATCATAACGGTCAGACATGCAACGGTTCAGCTGTTTTAATTTCTCCTCCAGCTGTTCTCTGTCCATGTCCTCCACATAGAAGACAAATTCATCCCCACCGATCCGGCCTTTTAACGCCTCGGGGAAAATATTACTGAGTTCATCCGCAAAGGAACACAATACCGCATCCCCAAACAGATGGCCGTTGGTGTCGTTGATCTTCTTAAAGCTGTCCACATCCTGTACGACCAGATACCCAGTCTGCCCGCGTTTCAGGCTCTGTAGCCTGGCACCGATCTGTTGTTTGATGGTAGAATTGTTCAGCAATCCGGTCAGGGAATCTTTCTGAGATTTTTCCCGCAGTTCCCACTCTTTTTTCTTCTGGTCATCAATGTCACAGACCTTTCCCAGAACCCGCTCCGGTTCTCCCTTTTCATCATAAAAAGTCTGTCCGATGACCTTCACCCACCGGGGCTTCCCCTGCGCATCGGTCTTGCAGAGTTCGATATAAATATCCGGCTTGCCACTGCGCAGTGCTTCTGCCAGCTGTTGTTCTACCGTTTCTGTCCGGTTCCCGGCTTCTTTGAGCAGCTGATCTGTATACCCCTCCGTGATCTGCCAGGAATACAGAATTCCCTCTCCCGGACCGGCATAATACATCTTGTCATTTACAATATCATATTCGAAAATCAGATCTCCGGACATACGGATCACAGCCATCAGCTTTTCCCTCTCCCGGTGCAGTTCTCTGGTGGTCTCATCCAGCTGTCTGTCCACATCCCCTGTCTGTTTTTCCTGCAATGCAACCTCGTTTTTCAATCCCATACATTTTTCTTCCATGCAGACCCTCTTTTGCTTTCTCTATACCTCTTCCACCCGGCTGAAATTCCAGACACGGAGATTGTATTCCACGATCGGCGTGTCACAGTAAATACATTTCTTGGCTCCCAGTCCCGGAAGCGGTGCTCCACAGTTCGGACAGTTCAGTCCCAGACCGGCATCCTCCTGATTCTCGATCATATCCTGATCCTGGATATAGACCAGTTCCACGTTATACTTGGCCTGTTCTTTATGCTCTTCACTGCCTCTTATTACTTTTCCGTTCTCTTTTAATGCATGAAAATACTCCACTGCCGTCTGCAGGACAATACTCTGTCTTCCCCTCTGCTTCCGGTACTGGTGGATCTCCGTTCTGTGAATATGGATATTTTCAAAGCTCTCCTTCTGGGACTGGTTCTGTAGCATTTCCAGCCGCAGTCTGAGCTGTTCTTTCAATTCTCTGGTTCCCTCCGACAACAGGGCCGGATTCTGTTTCGTAATACTCTGCAGATAGGAGGTCAGCACATTCTCCGCTCTGCTCTTCATCTCATCATAATGAAATTCCGGGAAATCCCGCATAATGGACGGCATGTACAGGTTGGTTGCGGAAGAGACCGACTTCGGTGTCATTTCCACTTCCTTTTCTCTCTGTTTCATTCCCTCAATCATGGAGTCCGTTCCGAATAACATCCGGGAGGTATCCCGCAGTTTTTTCCTGATGTTGCAATAGGCATAATAAATGATTCCTGCAAGCACCAGAAGTAATACCAATATGACGATAATTGCAATCAGATTTCCGCTCATTTATGTTTCTCTCTGTTTTTCATTCTGTTGTAATGTTTGTATAGCATAAGTTTCAGGAACGCAGGTGCCAAAGTTGCACCACATATCTGAACTGTTAACAGTTCAGCGCGCCATTCGCAAAGCCGCACTGTTACAGCAAAGTACAGCAGACGCCTAAAGGCATCCGCTGTACTGCTGTTTTGTAGAAATATTCTGCTGAGTATGTATTATACTCTGTCGTTCTCGTCAAAAGGATCACCGCACTCCGGGCAGAACTTGGGAGGATGTGCAGGATCTTCCGGCTCCCAGCCACACTTGTCGCATTTATAGATCGGTGCGCCGTCCGGCTTCTTTGCTCCGCATTCGGAACAGAACTTGCCCTGGTTTACTGCACCACAGCTGCAGGTCCAACCTGCATCGGAGGGCTTGGGTGCGCCACACTCGGAACAGAATTTGCCCCGGTTATCCGTAGCACCGCAGCTACAGGTCCAGCCTAGTACCGGTGCCTGCATCTTAGGAGCCTGCCCCTGCACAGGTGCTGCCTGTGCCTGCTGCATACCCATACCATTCTGCTGTGCATCCATCTGGTACAGTTGGCCGGCATTAATACCACCTACCATATTCGCCATGTTCATACCGGCAAATGCCATCATAGGTCCTGTAGAAGTATTAGATGCTGCCATCTTCATAGCTTCGGCCTGTGCAGCAGTCATGGTAGCTGCAGCCATTCCGGTATTGCGCAGTACTGCGGTTCTCTGCAGATCAGCAATAGTCTTCGCATCCTCATCGGGAATCTTTGCAGAGTTGATATTGATAGTAACGATCTCGATACCGCGAAGCTTGGTCCACAGATCGGAAAGTTCATCTTTTAAAGCCTCCGTCAGTTCCTCAGTGTGTGCGGGAATCTCACTGGGACGGACGCCTTTTGCGGAGATCTTGGCCAGTGCGGGCTGCAATGCAGTCAACAGCTCTGCCTTCATCTTCGCTACCAGTTCACTTCTGGTGTAGGACTCTGTTACGTTACCACATACATTCTTGTAGAATAACAGAGGATCTACCAGATGGAAGGAATATTCACCGTTACAACGTAAAGAAGTATCCAGATCCAGTCCGATATTCTGATCGATCACACGGAAAGGAATGGGGCTTGCAGTACCAAAGAGATTGTTCATGATCTCCTTAATATTAAAAAAGTAGATTCTCTGATCCTTTGCCGCATTACCTCCGAAGGTAAAACGCTTCCCGATATTGGAAAATGTATTCTTAACGCTCTCACCAAGATTTCCGTAGAACAGGCTGGGCTCGGTGGAAGAATCATATACGAATTCACCTGCATCGGCACAGAACTCTACAATTCCGCCCTGATCCACGATGATCATACACTGTCCTTCGTTGACTGCCACGATAGAGCCGTTGGAGATAATGTTCTCCACACCCTTGGTGTTACTGTTACGTCCATTGGTTACACGCTGCTGTCCTTTTACTACCAGCACATCATTGGAAAGGGAATCACAATAGAAATACTCTCTCCACTGGTCAGCCATCATGCTGCTGACTGCATCTTTCGCTGCTC
>OLIT01002537.1_pt1 | contig 13078 bp, 8 predicted proteins | sample 1601341 | NCBI WGS metagenome assembly OLIT01 (sample SAMEA2452121, study PRJEB22498) | human gut metagenome | biome: human feces; feature: human gut; material: feces | place: Australia | collected 2012
GGTATGAGCCGTTCGGCATGGATAGCCGTTGCGGTTTCTGGAATATGGGTATATGGTATACACTGTTCATGGGGAACTCGTTTAAGAAAGATAGGTAAGAGGTATAAGAAAAGGGTATTTCTGGCTATGATAACAGCAGGAATAGTGCTGATAATAATTAGTTATGCTCTTTTTCAATTAAAAGTAGGTTCGGCTAATGGCCGTCTGTTAATTTGGAAAGTGAGCGCTATGACTGTTGCGGAAAAGCCATTTTTAGGACATGGTATTGGAAACTTTGCATCGGCTTATGGAATGGCTCAGGAAAATTATTTTGCTAGAACAGAGTTTACAGCTACAGAGGAACAGGTAGCCGGAAGTCCTGAATATGCTTTTAATGAATATCTGCAAATAGCTGTAGAATATGGAGTTTTATTTCTATTGGTTGTGTTGTTGATTATTAGCTTTTGCCTTTGGAAAGGGATAACTGAAAAAAAAATAAGTGCGTGTGCAGGTTTGATTTCTGTTTTAGTTTTTGCATTTTCGTCTTATCCGATGCAAATACCCGGATTTGCGATAGCATTTTATTTTTTGCTGGCTGCTTGTGTGGTAGGAAAGTCACGAATACATATTTATCTTTTTACTGTAATGATTGCTCTGTTGGGAAGTTACTATTGGAAATATAATCAGTATAATGCCTGTGAAGAATGGCTTAGATGTAAAATGTATTATAATATAGGTGCATTTCGTTTAGCCAAAGAGGGGTATGAGAAAATTTATCCGGAATTGAATGACCGGGGAGATTTTTTGTTTGAGTATGGTCATTCTTTACATAAGTTGAAAGAATATGATCATTCTACGGAAGTTCTGAAAGAAGCAATGATGCATAGTTGTGATCCTATGATTCTGAATATAATAGGAAAGAATTATCAGGCTACAGGAGAATATGAGAAAGCCGAAGAATATTTCATACGATCTACTCATCGGCTTCCGGGACGGATTTATCCGTATTACTTGTTAGCGAAACTTTATGTGGAACCGGAATATCGACATCTGGAGAAATTAAAACAGGCGGTTCAGATTGTATTGACGAAGGAACCGAAAGTGCAATCTACTGCAATAAAGGAGATGAGAGAAGAAGTGAAGAAACTTATAAAGAAATAATTTGATAATGATAATGTTTTCTAAATATCAGAATTTGATTTTGTGGAGTGATTTACTGTTTTCGCAGTATTATTTAAATAATCATCCTGTATCTCTTTTTATTTAGAAAGAAATATGTATTTTTGAGTGTGTAACTAACAAAATAAAAAATGAACAAACACAAGTTAGCATGGATCTGTCTGTCTTCTGCATTGATTATGATGACAGCTTGTAGCGGCAAGAAAAATATGGAGGATGAATCGGAAAAGGGTGTTTCCACCGTTCTTCCTATGTCTAAAAATGAGGTGACTGTAGAAATACTGAAAAGAAAGGCATTTAATCACGAACTAATGAGTAACGGCAAGATCAGTGCCCGTGGCAAAGCCGATCTACGCTTTGAAACCAGTGAAGTCATCGCCCATATCTATGTGAAGAATGGCGATCGTGTACAGAAAGGGCAGAAGCTGGCTGATTTGGATAAATTCCGTCTGGAGCAGAAATTGTCTCAGTCTGAAGATGCTTTATTGAAAGCCGAACTGGAATTGAAAGACGTACTGATCGGACAGGGGTATTCTCCTGACGATTTTAATAAAGTTCCTGTCGAAACGATGAAAATAGCCAAAGTAAAAAGTGGTTATGAGCAATCTAAATCCCAATATGAACTGGCGAAAAGAGAGATGGAACATGCTACATTGATTGCTCCTTTTGACGGCGTGGTAGCCAATTTATTTTCAAAGCCCTATAATCCGGCAAATACTTCTGAAGCATTCTGTACTATTATTGATTCCAAAGGAATGGAAGCTGATTTCACGGTGCTGGAAAATGAACTTGCTTTTATCAAGGTAGGAGATAAAGTGGTAATTACTCCTTATGCCGGTGGGGGAGCATTTGAAGGAAGTGTCTCTGAGATTAATCCGTTGGTGGATGCCAATGGTATGGTGAAAGTCAAGGCTGCGGTAAATGCGGGAGGAAAGCTGTTTAGCGGTATGAATGTAAAGGTAAGTGTCCGCCGTTCATTGGGAGAGCAATTGGTTATTCCCAAAACAGCCGTCGTATTGCGTTCCGGCAAACAAGTGGTATTTACCCTGAAAGAGGGCAAGGCTATGTGGAATTATGTAAATACAGGATTGGAGAATGCAACGGAGTGTGTGGTCTCCGATAGGTCGCAGAAAGGTATTGAGGATGGTCTGCTGGAAGGAGATACGGTTATCGTCACCGGAAACTTGAATTTGGCGCATGAAGCGGAAGTTGATGTAAAATGAATAATTAAGAATTAAATAATGAATCTATGATAAAATTCTTAATACAGCGTCCTATTGCCGTATTGATGGCCTTTACCGCCTGTTTCATTATCGGGGTAGTGACGTACTCTACGCTGCCTATATCGCTGCTTCCCGATATCGCTATTCCTGAAATTACGGTACAGGTATCTTCTGCCAATACCTCTGCCCGGGAATTGGAAAATACGATTGTCAAACCTTTGAGGGGGCAATTGATTCAAGTTTCTACCCTGAAGGATATTCATAGTGAATCGAGAGATGGGGCGGGCATTATCCGCTTGTCATTTGAATATGGAACGAATACCGACCTTGCCTTTATCGAGGTAAATGAGAAGATAGATGCCGCCATGAACTATCTTCCGAAAGAGGCGGAACGTCCGAAGGTAATCAAAGCGAGTGCAACGGATATTCCCGTATTCTATCTGAATCTGACACTGAAGAATGACAGTGCTTACGGAGCTACGGAACAGCACTCCTTCCTTGAATTGTGTGAGTTTGCCGAGTCTGTCATTAAGCGCAGGATAGAGCAGCTTGAAGAAGTTGCCATGGTGGACGTGACCGGAATTTTGGAACGGCAGGTACAGATTGTGCCCGACAAGGACAAGCTCGCCATGATGGGACTCTCCATTGGAGATATCGAATCGGCTTTATCTTCTAATAATGTGGAACCGGGCAGCATGACAGTGCGAGACGGGTATTATGAATACAATATTAAATTCTCGACATTGCTGCGTACGGCGGAGGATGTGGAAAATATTTATCTGCGTAAGGATGACCGCATCGTACAGTTAAAAGACTTCTGCAAAGTAAGCGTCGTACCCGTAAAGGAAAAAGGAGTATCCCTATCCAATGGCAAACGGGCGGTGAGCCTTGCCGTCATCAAACAAGCGGATGAGAACATGGATAAGATGAAGCAGGCGCTGGTAGGCACGATGACCTATTTTCAGTTAGTATACCCGGAGATTGATTTCAGCATCAGCCGTAATCAGACGGAACTGCTGGACTACACCATTTCTAATCTGCAACAGAATCTCTCCCTTGGTTTTCTCTTTATTTGTCTGGTAGCGGTTCTGTTTCTGGGAGATGTAAAGTCTCCGCTGGTCATCGGACTCAGTATGGTGGTGTCCATCGTGATCAGCTTTGTCTTTTTCTACCTTTGCAATATGTCTCTCAATATCATTTCACTTGCTGGATTAATCCTGGCATTGGGAATGATGATTGACAGTTCGATTATTGTGACCGAGAATATATCGCAATACCGTGAACGGGGATACTCCTTGCGCCGTGCCTGTGTGACGGGAACCAGTGAAGTGGTCACCCCCATGCTGAGTTCTTCTCTGACGACTATTGCTGTTTTTGCCCCACTGATTTTTATGAGCGGTATTGCAGGCGCTATTTTCTTTGATCAGGCTTTTTCTGTCACTGTAGGACTAATGGTGTCTTATCTCACCGGTATCATGCTGCTTCCTGTGCTTTATCTGCTGGTTTACCGGACAGGTGTCCGCACCCGGAAATGGAAGTGGCTTTCTTTCAAATTTAATAACCCGATCAAGGATCACACGCTGGACCGCTTCTATGATGCGGGTGTTGACTGGGTATTCCGCCATAAAACGTTCAGTGTACTGTTCTGTGTGATTTCCATTCCGCTTTGTGTATTCTTCTTTTTCTTTATAGACAAAGAACGGATGCCCGATATCGAGGAGAATGAACTGATCGCCCGGATAGAATGGAATGAGAATATCCATGTGGATGAAAACAAACGACGGGTGGATGAACTTTTCAAGGAACTGAAAGATGAAGTACTGGAGCAAACAGCCTCTATTGGCAGACAGGATTTCATCCTCAATCGGGAAAGGGAACTGTCTTCTTCCGAAGCGGAACTTTATTTCCGTACGGAGACTTCCGACGCTATTGCTCCTTTGGAACAGACGGTATACCGGAAACTGAAGGAACGTTATCCACTCTCTGTCATCTCTTTCTCTCCGCCGGAAACGGTCTTTGAGAAACTCTTTGTGACGGGTGAACCGGATGTGGTGGCGGAATTTTACACCCGTAATAAAGCGGAAGCCCCCAAAGCGGAAGCAATCCGCAGCGTGGAACAGGAACTGGGACGAAAAACCGGAATCAATCCGACAGGTATCGCCTTCGAAAACCAGTTGAATCTGAGTATCAGTAAAGAGAAACTCTTGCTCTACCGTGTTTCCTACAACGAACTGTATCGGGTATTGAAAACGGCTTTCCGGGAAAACAGTGTGACGATGCTGCACTCTTATCAGCAATATTTGCCGATCAACATTGCCGGGGATGAAAAGACTGTGAACGAGGTGTTGCAGGAAACACTGGTGCAGACGCAACCGGACAACCGTGGGAATGTCGATTTTATCCCGCTTCGGGAATTGATCAACGTAGCTCCCGCCGAAGACTTGAAAAGTATTACTTCCGGACGTAATGGCGAGTATGTCCCGTTCGACTTTTACGGCGTGCAGGATGCGAACCGGCTGATGCGTGAAGTGAAACAGGTGGCGGAGGAAACAGGGGACTGGGATACGGGCTTCTCCGGCAGTATCTTCTCCAACAAGGAGATGCTGGATGAACTGGTCGTGATCCTGTTGATCTCACTGCTGCTGATGTATTTCATTCTTGCCGCACAGTTCGAGAGTTTTCTGCAGCCGTTGCTGGTACTGGCGGAAATCCCGATTGATGTGGCATTTGCTTTACTCTTGCTCTGGATATGCGGGCATACGCTGAATCTGATGTCTGCCATCGGTCTGATTGTGACCTGTGGTATTGTAATCAATGACTCTATCCTGAAACTGGATGCGATCAATGAACTGCGCAAGGCAGGCGTTCCTTTGCTGGAAGCTATTCATGAAGCAGGCCGCAGGCGTCTGCGTCCGATTATCATGACTTCGCTGACGACCATCTTTGCCATGGTGCCGTTGCTGTTCTCCTCGGATATGGGATCGGAACTGCAAAAGCCGTTGTCTATCGCCATGATAGGCACGATGTCCATCGGTACGGCGGTCAGCCTCTTTATCATACCGCTGCTTTACTGGTTTATCTATCGGGGAAAAAGCGGGAATCACAAACCAAATGAAAAACATGTTGAATTATGAAGAAATCATCCGTTCTTTTTGTATTGATGGCAGCATCGGGGATATGTTTCTCTTCAGTATATGCCCAGAAACGTCTGGTGCTGGACTTGAACCAGACTATCGCTTTAGCTAACGACAGTTCGCTGGAGTCATTCCGCACACAAAATATGTATCTGTCCGGTTATTGGGAATACCGGACGTACCGGGCAAACCGTTTGCCGAGTCTGACAATGGACCTTACCCCGGCACAATATAACCGGGATATCACGAAACGTTATGATTCGGGACAGGACCTGGATGTCTACCGTACGCAACAGTCATATTATGCCTATGGAGGATTAAGTGTCCGTCAAAATCTGGACTTGACCGGAGGTACGTTCTATCTGGAGTCGAACCTTGCCTATATGCGTAATTTCGGGGATAATAGTGCGACGCAGTTTACCAGCGTCCCGATACGGCTCGGTTATTCGCAGAGCCTGGTCGGGTATAATCCTTTCAAATGGGACCGGAAGATCGAACCGCTGAAATACGAGCGTGTGAAAAAGGAATTTCTTTATAATGTGGAAAAGGTTTCGGAAACGGCGACGAATTATTTCTTTTCGCTGGCGATGGCGCAGGCGGAATACAAACTGGCAAAGGAGAACCTCGCATCTACGGATACTTTGTACCGCATCGGACAGCAACGGCACCGGATCGCCGCTATTTCACAGGCGGACCTGTTGACTTTAAAGCTGGATAAAGTGAATGCACAGAATACATTGCAGAATAGGGCAAGCGCCTTGAAACGGGCAATGTTCTCACTGGCATCTTTTCTGAATCTGGATAAGAATACCCAGATCGAACTGGAGCTTCCTTCACGCCCAAGTATGATGGAGATTCCGGTGGATGAGGCTTTGAGATGGGGAAGGAGCAATAATCCGCAGTTGCTGGAACTGAAGCAGAATGTACTGGAAGCGGAGCGGAATGTGGACAGAACAAAGAAGGAATCCCGTTTCAATGCCAGCGTGAATGCCAGTATCGGTTTCAACCAGGTGGCGGAAAACTTCGGAGATGTGTATCATAAACCGATGCAGCAGGACTTGGTAGCGGTCAGCGTATCTATTCCGCTGCTGGACTGGGGCGTTCGTAAGGGCAAATACAACATGGCACGGAATAATCTGAATGTAGTGAAGATTTCGGCACGTCAGGATGAGATCAGTATTGAGGAGGAAGTCATCATGACGGTGAGTGATTTTAATATCCAGCAGCAGTTGATTGCCAGTGCGGAAGAAGCGCTGGACCTGGCGATACTGGCTTATAATGAGACAAGGCAACGTTTTATTATCGGTAAAGCGGATATTAATAGTCTGACGCTTTCGCTCAACAGGCAGCAGGAGGCGCAGCGCAACTACATTTCTGCCTTGCAGAACTACTGGCTGAATTATTATAAAATACGTCGTCTGACTTTATTCGATTTTGCTACGAAGCTTTCTCTTTCGGATCGTTTCGACTTTAATGGAGGGAGACTGATCAGATAGTAATTTCTTTTGGGATATAGACAAATGAATCATGCAAGATATAGGTTCTGAAATTAAAAAGTCATCAAAGGCTTCCGCTTTTACGCTCATTGTCGCTTTTATCAGCGTGGCGTTGGTCGGGCTGGCACTTGTTCCGTTGCTGCCGGTGAAGCTGAATCCGTCACGGACCTTACCCGGATTTTCTGTATGGTTCGGCATGGGAGGGACTTCGGCGCGTGTCGTGGAGATGACGGCTACCAGCAAACTGGAGGCGATGCTTGCCCGTGTCAAGGGAATACAAAGCATATCTTCGACTTCCGGCAATGGCTGGGGAAGTATAAATGTGAGTCTGGACAAGCATGCAGATGCGGCTGTCGCACGTTTTGAGGCTTCGACCATCATTCGTCAGACTTGGCCGGAATTGCCGGCGGGAGTTAGTTACCCGTACATTCAGATGGCAAGTCCGGAGCAGAAAAGTCAGGGACCTTTTATCGCATTCACGATTAATGCGCCTGCCACTCCCAGTCTGATTCAGAAGTATGCGGAGGAACATATAAAGACACGCCTTGCGCAGCTTCCGGGAATCTATAAGATAAACGTCAGCGGAGCCACACCGATGGAATGGCGTCTGGAGTATGATTATGAGCAGTTGCGTGCGTTGGGGGTGAGTACGGATGAAATTAGTCAGGCAGTCGGTCTGCATTATCAGAAAGAGTTTCTGGGGACTTATGATGTGGAACAGGCGGCTTCGGGCAAGGAATGGATTCGGTTGGTGCTGATGCCCGAACATGATAACCGGGAGTTTGACGCCGGGCAGATACAGGTGAAAGTGAAGGATGGGAGAATCATCCGCTTGGACGAACTGGTGAAGGTCGTCCGTATGGAAGAGCAGCCTCAGAGCTATTACCGGATCAATGGGTTGAATTCGATTTATCTGTCTGTTGTCGCTGAAGAGGCAGCTAATCAGCTGGAACTGAGCAAAAAGGTACAGGCGTGCATGGATGACATCAGACTGTCGCTTCCGGCAGGATACGAGATTCATACCAGTTATGATACTACAGAGTTTATACATGACGAGCTGAACAAGATTTATTTGCGCACGGGAGTGACGGTGGCTATCCTGCTCTTGTTTGTACTGCTGATTACTTTCAGCCCCAAATATCTGTTTTTGATTGTCACCAGTCTGACCGTGAATATGGCAATAGCCGTTATCTTTTACTATGTCTTTGGGCTGGAAATGCAGTTATATTCTTTGGCGGGTATCACGGTTTCACTGAACCTGGTGATTGATAATACGATTGTGATGAGTGATCATTATCTTCGATGTAAAAACCGGAAGGCGTTCATGTCTGTATTGGCGGCTACACTGACAACAATGGGAGCGTTGGTCATCATCTTCTTTCTGGACGAGAGGATTCGTCTGAATCTGCAGGATTTTGCCGCAGTGGTGATGATTAATCTGGGAGTTTCATTATTGGTTGCTCTGTTCTTTGTACCTTCTTTGATTGATAAAATCGGGTTGAAACGACGCAGGAAGTCTTCTCTGACCGGAGTGAAGAGAAAATGGAAAATGGGGAATACCCGTTTCTTTAGATGGCTGCGTTCGAAGATGCGAAGGGGACCGGTCTACTTTAGTCGTTTCTACAGGTGGCTGATACAGAGGCTTTGCCGCTGGAGAGTAGCGGTTTGCCTGCTACTGTTGCTGGCATTCGGATTACCGGTTTTTCTGTTGCCGGAAAAGATGGATGGGGATGGCAAATGGGCAGAGATTTATAATAAGACACTAGGGACTCCTACCTATAAGGAAAAGGTGAAACCGATAGTGGATAAAGCGTTGGGAGGAAGTCTGAGGCTGTTTGTGCAAAAGGTGTATGAAGGGAGCTACTTTACCCGGAATGAGGAGGTAGTACTTTATGCCAACGCCAATTTGCCGAATGGCAGTACGCTTGAACAGATGAATACGCTGATCAAGCGGATGGAAACTTATCTGAGCGAGTTCAAGGAGATCAAGCAGTTTCAGACATCGGTGGAAAGTGCCCGCCGGGCATCTATCAGCATCCATTTCACCAAGGAAAATCAGAAAAGCGGGTTTCCGTATACGCTGAAAGCTAACATGATCAGCAAGGCACTCCAACTGGGAGGAGGAGACTGGAGTATTTATGGATTGCAGGATCAGGGATTCAGTAACAATGTGCGCGAGAATGCGGGATCATTCCGGGTGAAAATGTACGGATATAATTATGATGAACTTTATAGCTGGGCTACCAAACTAAAAGAGGTATTGTTGTCTCATCGTCGTATCAGGGAGGTGACGATCGGCTCCAATTTCTCGTGGTGGAAGGATGATTATCAGGAATTTTATTTTGATCTGGATAAGCGACGGATGATTGGAGCAGGGGTCGGAGCCGGAGAACTCTTTGCAGCCATCCGACCGATATATGGACGGAATCAGGAGATTGGTTCTGTGGTCACTGAAGACGGCACGGAAAGAATCAAACTCTCTTCCCGGCAATCGGGGCAACGGGATATATGGGCTATGCAGTATGATCCTTTCAGTGTAGGCGAAAAAGAGTATAAACTGGCAGAACTGGCTAAAGTGGAGAAGGGACAGATGCCACAGGAAGTGGCAAAGGAGAATCAGCAATATCGTCTGTGCCTGCAATATGAGTATATCGGTGCGTCGGAACAGGGACATAAGTTGCTGAAAAAAGACTTGGAAGGTTTTAATAAACTTCTCCCGCTGGGATATAAGGCGGAAGCGGAAAGTGATAACTGGTCATGGGGCGGGGGTGCCAACAAACAGTATCGTTTGCTCCTGATTGTGATTGCTATCATTTTCTTTATTACAAGTATTCTGTTCAATTCGTTGAAGCAGCCGTTAGCGATTATTTTCGTCATTCCGATATCTTATATCGGCGTATTTCTGACGTTCTACTGGTTCAAACTGAATTTTGACCAGGGCGGTTTCGCTTCGTTCATCTTGCTTTGCGGTATTACTGTGAATGCCAGTATTTATATTCTGAACGAGTATAATGCGATTCGTAAACGTTTTACCCGCCTTTCACTTCTCCGTGCTTATGTGAAGGCATGGAATACGAAAGTGATTCCTATTTTCCTGACAGTCGTTTCTACTATTTTAGGTTTTATCCCTTTCATGGTGGGAGCAGAAAAAGAAGGCTTCTGGTTTCCTTTGGCAGCAGGTACTATCGGAGGATTGGTGATGTCCGTGATCGGAGTGTTTGTTTTCTTGCCGGTGCTGACTTTAAAAAAACTCACAAAATTGTAAGATCTGATAAAACTATTGAAAGATGAAAAGCATATTATTAACGGTTGGGCTTGCCTTCATAGGCATGTATGCCACAGCACAGACGAGAGTCATTGATTATCCGGTAATGGGACAACGTACTACTGATGCATTGGAGTTTTATCAGGCGGAAGTTTCGGATACGGCAGTTATCCTTAGAGGAGATATGTATAGCCGCCCTAACTATTGGGTCCGGATAGCTTCTTCTTCTGTATTGAAAGGGAAAGAAACGGGAAAAGTCTACCGTTTGATACGTGCTACGGGGATCAAACTGGATCACGAAGAGTATATGCCCGAGTCTTGGAATCGCTCGTTTTCGTTGCAGTTCGAGCCGGTAGATAAACGGGACAGAATGGTTGATTATGATGAAATGATTCCGGAAGGGAATGGTTTTCGGGTAAATGATATTTGCTTGGAAAATAAGCAGATAAATAAGAAAATTCATTGCCGTATTGAAGGGACGGTAGCCAACTGTCCGGCATACAGCCGCTTGATGTTAATGCCGGAAGGAACCGATCCACGTGTGCAGGGATGGATTTCCATTCCGGTACGTGACGGGAAATTCTCGTATGACTTGTATACTGATAGGGAAGAACCCTATGAACTGTATGCCTGGAGTGATAACCTGCAGGGGGCTTGGTATCCGACTTCTTTCTTTTCAGAGAACGGGAAAATTGAAATTATCCTGCATTCGTCCCAGGCACCTGAAGTTTACTCGGACGCACCATTGACCAAAGAATTGCTCCGTTTCAAACAGGAAACTGATAAGCTATTCTTTGACTCACTTCGGGAAGAAAGGGAAAAATTAGAAAAAGAGAATAAAATATTGACTCCTGCAGCGCTTGCTTTGCAGGCAGAGGTAGAAAAAGCTCAGAATGAAGAGGAAAGGAAGGAAATCTTTCAAAAGATGCGCCAGTTAGATGATGACGGTAAGGCTTATACAGAAGATTATAAGGTATTGGAAAAAAAGAGTCAGGAAGTTAATGGCAAATACAAAAATTATGAAAAGGAATATATCCGGTCGAACCCTACAATCGTAGGATTGTATCTGTTGAAGCAACAAATCAGAAGGATGCATGACACTGAAGAAGCCTCTGATATCATGCATATATATAAGACAGGATATGCAGGCAAGTTTGCTGATAATCCTATGACGGACTATATGAAACTTTGGATTGCAAGCCGGGAAATAAAGCTGGGTGGCAAGTATATCGACTTTACAGCTCCTGATGCAGAAGGACTTCCTCATACATTATCCAAGGAAATAGAAGGAAAAGTAGCGTTGATTGATTTATGAGCTTCCTGGTGTGGCCCTTGTCGGCGGTCGTCTATCAGCATGATTCCTGTTTATGAAGCTTATAAAGATAAAGGTTTTACTGTTGTCGGTGTTGCCCGTGAACGTCAGGCAGACGATATGAAAAAAGCTGTAGCCAAAGATAAATATCCCTGGCTGAATCTTATAGAATTGAATGACGCAGGAAAGATATGGGAAAAATATGGAATCGGCAATGCCGGAGGAGGAACTTTCCTGGTTGATAAAGAAGGGAAAATTCTGCTTATCCAGCCAACAGCCGAGGAGGTAAAAGCCTGTTTGGATAAGTTATTGCAATAACATATAGAGGATAATATATCCTATTAGCAAAAACAAATTAGCTATTAGCTAATTTGTTTTTGCTAATAGCTAATTGAAATAAGCTATAGGGGAGATCTCATTTACCAGTTATTTCCTGCATTACTGCTGCCGATAAGCATTTCTATCCGTTGTTTATACTGATTAGCTCCTTCGGCGATGTTCTTTCCCGCATCTGCGGTTCCCATTCCATAAACAACAATAGGTGTTTGCCAGGACATCCCCGAATGAATGGCGCTCACTTGATAAGGGCGTAGAAGCTCGTCTGTTGTGAAGCGGTTCCTGCCTCCACTGCGGTATGCTTCGTATTCGGAACCTGTGGTGGTCACTATAGTCAATGGCTTTCCTGCTACTGCCGGGGTTTTGGAGAGAAAAGTAAAGACTTCGTCCTGCCATCTTTTGAGTAGTGACGGTGCAGCCATCCAATGAAAAGGAAATTGATAAATAAGTGCGGAAGCGTCGGAAATGATTTTGCTCCACTCATCGACATCAAAAGCAGCATCTTGCTGGTCGTAAAGATTGAATACCGCTACACCTTCGATGTCACTCACTGCCTCAATCAATGCTTTGTTTGCTTGTGATTCTTTCATGTTGGGATGCGCCAGGAGAATCACTACTTTTCTTAAATCTTTATTCATAATCAATCGGGTATTTAGGATGAAATAACTACTTATATGAAATAAAGGTCTAAAAATAAGAAAAAGTTCTCGAAATTCAATGTCTTAATTAAAAATAAAAGAATCTCTCTTTGCTTTTGAATTTGTATTTTTGCAGTCGCGTCCGTAAGGCGTGACTTTAGATAATAAATTTGTATATGATAGATTTTACCCAATTTCCTTCTCCTTGCTATATCATGGAAGAAGAGCTCTTGCGAAAGAACCTGTGTTTGATAAAAAGTGTGGCCGACAGGGCAGGAGTGGAGATTATTCTCGCTTTCAAGTCATTCGCCATGTGGCGCTCTTTCCCGATATTCCGCGAATATGTAGACCATTCTACGGCAAGTTCCGTGTATGAGGCACGTCTGGCATTGGAAGAATTCGGCAGTAAGGCACATACTTATTCGCCTGCATATACCGAGCAGGATTTTCCGGAGATCATGCGTTGCAGTAGCCATATCACCTTTAATTCGATGGCACAGTTCCATCGTTTCTATC
>OLIT01002546.1_pt1 | contig 13054 bp, 9 predicted proteins | sample 1601341 | NCBI WGS metagenome assembly OLIT01 (sample SAMEA2452121, study PRJEB22498) | human gut metagenome | biome: human feces; feature: human gut; material: feces | place: Australia | collected 2012
TTGATATGGGAAAGAATAAATTAGAAAAGTTTGCCGATATGGCGAGTTATCCGCACGTGTTCGAATATCCTTATTCGGCGGTAGATAACGTGCCTTTTGGCATGAAAGGGAAATGGCACAAGGAGTTTTTTAAAAACGATCATCCGATTGTGCTCGAGTTGGGTTGCGGACGTGGTGAGTATACTGTTGGCCTGGGTAAGATGTTTCCCGAAAAGAACTTTATAGCAGTGGATATAAAAGGCGCCCGTATGTGGACGGGAGCAACGGAGTCATTACAGGCCGGAATGAAGAATGTCGCTTTCCTGCGTACCAATATTGAAATCATCGAGCGTTTTTTTGCTGAAGGCGAAGTGAGTGAAATATGGCTTACCTTCTCTGACCCGCAAATGAAGAAAGCAACCAAGCGACTGACTTCTACCTATTTTATGGAAAGGTATCGCAAATTTTTGCAACCGAATGGTATTATCCACCTGAAAACGGACAGCAACTTTATGTTTACCTATACAAAATACATGATTGAGGCGAACAAACTTCCGGTTGAGTTTATGACTGAAGATTTATATCATTCTGATCTGGTAGATAATATTCTCGGTATTAAAACCTATTATGAACAACAATGGCTGGATCGTGGTTTAGATATAAAGTATATCAAATTCCGGCTTCCGCAGGAAGGTAAACTGCAAGAGCCGGATGTAGAAATAGAGCTTGATCCCTATCGTAGCTACAACCGCAGCAAGCGTAGCGGTCTAAGTACAAGCAAATAGCTTGCCGGGACAATCACCCTAAAGTGAACCGGCAGCCATCTGAATAGTGACTTTAAATAGTAATTTGTAAATCGTCAAATAGTAAATAAAATGACTCTCTATCCTAAATTGATATTGGATGCATTGGCAACGGTGCGTTATCCCGGTACGGGAAAGAATTTGGTGGAAGCGGAGATGGTTGCCGATAATCTCCGTATTGATGGTATGACTGTCAGCTTTTCATTGATCTTTGAGAAACCGACTGATCCGTTTATGAAATCAATGTTGAAAGCTGCGGAAACAGCTATTCATACGTATGTCTCTCCTGATGTGCAGGTAACAATCACAGCAGAGAGTAAGCAAGCCGCTCGTCCGGAAGTTGGCAAGCTCCTTCCACAAGTGAAGAATATAGTCGGTATATCTTCCGGTAAAGGTGGAGTAGGTAAGTCTACGGTGTCTGCGAACTTGGCAGTTGCTTTGGCTAAATTAGGCTATAAGGTTGGCTTGCTCGATGCTGATATTTTCGGTCCTTCCATGCCTAAGATGTTTCAGGTGGAGGATGCACGCCCCTATGCTGAACGTATAGATGGTCGTGACATGATTATTCCGGTAGAGAAGTATGGCGTGAAATTATTGTCTATCGGTTTCTTTGTCGATCCGGATCAGGCAACTTTGTGGCGTGGCGGAATGGCAAGTAATGCGTTGAAACAGTTGATAGCTGATGCAGCCTGGGGAGATTTGGATTATTTCCTGATAGACCTTCCTCCCGGAACCAGTGACATTCATTTGACGGTTGTTCAAACATTAGCCATGACAGGAGCGATTGTTGTCAGTACTCCGCAAGCGGTTGCTTTGGCAGATGCCCGTAAGGGAATCAATATGTTCACCAACGATAAGGTAAATGTACCTATTCTCGGTTTGGTTGAGAATATGGCTTGGTTTACTCCCGCTGAACTACCCGAGAATAAATACTATATCTTTGGTAAAGAAGGTGCCAAGAAACTGGCTGAAGAAATGAATGTTCCTTTGTTGGGGCAGATTCCTATCGTGCAAAGCATCTGTGAAGGAGGAGATAATGGTACTCCCGTTGCATTGGATGAAGACTCCGTGACCGGACGCGCTTTCTTATCCCTGGCTGCCAGTGTTGTTCGTCAGGTAGATCGCCGGAATGTAGAGATGGCTCCGACTCAAATCGTGGAAATGCATAAATAAATGGAATCTGGAGTTGGATAGCTTTGCAGTAAGTTATCCATAGGATATAGAGCGAGCCTCTGTAGTCTTTTCAAAGACTATGGAGGCTCGTTTATTTATTAGGATCATATAGAATCCGTTGTTGGCGGATTCTCTTCTACAAAATAGTGACGCTATCCAATATAAATAGTGACGGTATATGACAACGATACCGTCACTATCCTAAGCATATACCGTCACTATTTTTTCTATATCAATCAGGGGTCTTGCATTTATTTATGGCGTATATCAACAACGATTTCTGCTTGATCTATTTTTTACGTTTGAATTATTTATTCAAAGCTTTCATGAGTTCTTTTTTCATGGTGTCTACTCCGGGAAATCCAGTTTGTTTGAAGGTGATATTACCCTCCGGATCAACAACAAAATAAGTGGGAACTCCTCGGATATTGAAGTTGGACATTAGAAAGCTCCATTGCTCATTTGTCACACGGAAATGCTCACCATGAATATCGGTAATCATGTTTTCCCAGGTACCTTTGGGGGAAGTTTCGCCTGTGATGTAGAGGTAGATAATATCCTTGTCTTTTAATTCCTCTTTCATTGGAGTGATGGCTTTATTAGCTGTGCGACAAGGGCCACACCATGTTGCCCAAAAATCAACTAACAGTGTGTGTCCCCGGAATTTAGAGATAATGGATGGGAATAAATCTTCATTGGAGACTTGTCCTGTCTCGTTAACAGTGAAGCCTGTCTTTCTTTTGTTTAATTCTATCTTTTTTATTATCTCTTTGTTAACTTGAGTAAGCATCTCTGCATATACCGGGGAAGAAAAAGTCTTTAATTCAACATTCTGTTCTGCTGTTAACGGGGTAAAATCCTTAATGGATTGATATAGCTTATTAAATTTAATGTTATCGAATAGAGGTCCCTGTCCCGTTCTTAGTGTCTCTTTAAGTACATCTAAAGAATTCGGCAGAAAGTTTATTAAATATATCGTTGACGCGTAATATTTGCCGTATAAAGCTTTAAGAGTGTTGATAGAACTGAATTCCTTCAGTATGTCATAGTAGCCTTTAGGAGTATCGATGCGGGTATTATAAAAATAATCATCAGCCTGCTCTCTATTCAGTTTGTTAACAGCAATATGTGCTGATTTTAGTTCTCTCTCCGTCATGGCGATTTTGCCGGTCGCATCCAGGTCTACCAGGATATTTAATAGCTCTTTGCACGCATTGCTGTATGGGGATTGCGCAATTTCTTTTCGAACGGATGGAAGGCGCTCAAGTACATAAGCTTTATATTCATCTGCACTTTTCCCGACAATGTCATTGTACATATCCATGTAATAAACGCTTTTTAATACAATATCTATATCTACTGAAGCTAATTCTTGTTGTAGGCTAGCCAGATAACCATTGAAGTATACAGGCTCTCCATACGTTTTATCTTTTCTTTGTAGATGTGCTTGTCTGCGGCAAAGTTCCTTTGTATTTATAATGAGTGATGTCTCTTCATTGGGAGCTATCAGACATTCAATCCAACCAAAAGGAAATTCCAATGCTACGCTTGTGACAGATGCAACCTTTACTTCCGCCAGGAAAGTGCCGTCCTCCTTGATTTTTATGATATTCTGTTCGTTGTGGATATTCAGTGCAGGACTTTCTATGTGCATCTTCACTTGCTTTATCATCTCTTTTTGATAGTCTAGTATTTTTCCTTTAAGGGTGGCAGTTCCATAGACTAACTTAGGAGTCGGCAATATCGCTTTCTTATTTATTTTGTGCACGACTGCTTCTTTGGGAAGTTTCTGTTTATAGAATGCGTCCTTATCCAGTTGTATGCCCCATATCTTATATGCTCCGTCAAAATCCCCTTCTGAGAAGTCCAGACTGGTTACATTTTCGGGTATGGGAGGAAATTGTAATTGGAATTCCGCTTCTCCTGATTCCGGCATCCAGAACTCTTTATCTAATGTGATTCCAACTCCTCTTCGAATGGGATAAAGCATTCCATTGTTGTCTTTCAGGAAACTGCCCGTAGCTATTTTTATCCAATATTTAGGATGATAGAAAGCCTTTATATACACTGTTGTCACTGTATCACTCATGACAATTTTATCGACCTCAATACTATTGGAACTCCATGCAAGAAAAGGAGGACGCTCGATCACTCTGTCTTTGGCTTGTATGGTGCAGGTTATGCAGAATATCAAACCGATAATCCATACGAATCTTTTCATGTGAATAATGTTTTATTACACGAACAAATATAAGGATCTTTTTATAACTATCCTTGTAAAAAACTAAAAAAGAAATGATTTTTTTGTACTGGAGAAGGATATATCCGGCTCCGGGGAGAAAGGTGTTTCCCACCGATGAACGCCCCGTTCCTCACCGATGAGGAAAGGGGGCGGCACCGGAGAGAGAAATTACTGTAACCTGAATACGATAGGAATGGTATACTTGACAGAAACAGGTTGTCCTTTTTGCATTCCTGGTTCCCATTTAGGCATATTACCCACTACGCGTACGGCTTCTGCATCCAGTGACGGAGATACACTGCGTAAGACTTTGATATTCGACAAACTTCCGTCTTTACTAATAACCATCTGTATGATGACTCTGCCTTGCTCCTTACTTTTTTGAGCGATGACGGGATATTTGATACTTCTAGCCAGATATTGGAACAGACCGGCTTGTCCTCCAGGAAATTTAGGCATTACTTCTACCATGGTGAATACTTCGTCTTCATTTTCTCCTTTTACACTGCCTCCCTCTGGGGTTGGATCATCTTTTGCAGCATAGCCCACCACCACTACTTCATCCATGTCGGACTGCTTTACTTCTTCTGCTTTGGGAAGTTCAGGACCGGATAGCCGAAAAGCAACAGGAACTGTAAATTTCACGTTCACTGCTTCCCCCCTTTGTTTGCCGGGTTTCCATTTGGGCATGGCGGCAATTACACGCATGGCTTCCTTGTCGAGATACGGATTGACACTTCGCTCCACTTTCGTATCGGCTATGCTTCCGTCCTTTTTGACAGTAAAGCTTACAATCACACGTCCTTGTGCACCGATTGCATGTGCTTCAGCCGGATATCTGACGTTCTTCGATAAGTAGTCCATCAGTGCCTGTACTCCTCCCGGAAAATCCGGCATTTCTTCTACAACCTGGAAGACAACGGAATCTGGTACACTTTTGATTTGAGTTTCCGCCATTTCCTTTTCTTGCTTATCCCGTGGAAGTGTAGTTCCTTGAATATCTTCTGTAGGAAGTTCCGGAATATCCGTAGTTTCAGCTTGCATGGCAACTTCTTCTGTTGCTTGTCCCATCATTTCTTTGGCAAATTTTTCAGTGGTACGTGCTACCATTTCGATGTTACTGACAATCATTAAGATAGCAGCCAAGGGAAGAAACATCAGATATTTTGTCCTTCCTATTTCTTTCGTTCTTCGTTTATTCATCATTTTAATACGATTTTTGAGTGGTAAAACATTGAAACTATTTGATAAATTTGCTGCAGCCTTGTGATGTGCCAGTCCCAACAAATGGTACTGGTATGATTTACTATCATGCCCCGTCTCTAATACACGGTGATCTGCCATGTATTCGAGGTTTCCTCTGACTTCCCGTTTCATCAGCCAGATAAATGGATTGAACCAGCAAAAGATACACATTATCTCGCTGATAAGCACGTCTACCGAATGGTATTGACGGGCGTGGGTCTCTTCATGAGTAATAATTTCACTGATTTCAGATTCCGTATGTGATTGTGGGTGTATGAATATCCAGTGGAAGAAAGAAAAAGGGCCGGTTTTTTTCTTTAATAGATGTACGCGTACTCCTTGTATCTTGCTTTTTGAGCATTGGAAGTGTAATCGGATGATGCTGCCCAGTTGTACGAAGAAACGTGTGGCTAGTAATAACATTCCGCTCCAATAGATAACTTTCGCGAGCTGCATGATAAACTCTTGCCAGTTCATTACAGGCTCTTGTAAAGGAGTAACTACTTGCTCCGGAAGGATGATGGTTGCATAAAGATCTGCCATTGCCACCATTGGTTCGTGAGCTTTTATCCATCCCTGAATATTCAGTAAAGGATAAAGCATGGAGATGGCAAAGAAACATAGCAAAGCCATCCTACGCCAATGGAAGAAGGTGTCTTTATGGAAAAACAACCGATAGAATGCATAGAACAGAGCTATCGCTACATTTATCTTTAGAAAATAAGCTAGTTCCGGAGTCATGGTGATGAATGTTTTCTATTAATTTTCTTTTCCTTTTTCAATGAGTTCGATAATATCTTTGAGATCATCGGTCGAAATTTTCTGGTCTTTGGCAAAGAAAGAAACCATTTCTTTGTAAGAGTTCTCAAAGTAGTTACGAACTACGCCACTCATAAAATGGCGTTTATATTCATTTTCGCGAATGGCAGGAGTATATTGGTAGGTATTACCCACACGTTTCGGTGTGACATATCCTTTCCGCTCGAGGTTCTTTACGATAGATGCTACTGTGGTATAAGGAGGTGTCGGTTGCGTATACTTTGCAACAATGTCTTTTACGAAACAGCATTGTAACTCCCAAATGTAGATCATTACTTCTTCTTCTTGTATAGTTAACTTTTCCATGGAGATGTTGTTTAATTACGAATACTTCGCAAATCTACGAATATTTCGTAAACAAGCAATAGCTAGTCGGTTAATAATTGTAAATGTATAAATCTTGCAAGAATATTTTAATTGCATTGTTATTCGGAAATTATTTAAGCATAAAAAAAGACCGGATGAACATTATTTTTTTCTATATAGTCACTCTTTAATAACCTTTATGCAAAAAATAGACTATCAAGGATTTTTTTATATAAAATAAATGAAATATATTTGCGGACACGAAACAGACGTTAAATATGGACAGTGTGTTCCGATACGCTGGTAAAGTTCGGAAAATTCCCCGCACTAGACAATGGAACTATTTAATTAACAATGCTGCCCGAAGGGAAGAGGGGAGCAAACTAAAAAAATAATGATATGAAAAAAGGTTTGATTTTTGTGCTATTCGCACTTGTTTCTATCGTTTCTTATTCTCAGATTTCCTGGAATGCTAAAGTAGGTATGAATATGAGTAACTACACTGGTGACATGGATACTGATATGAAGATTGGTTTCAATGTGGGGGTAGGTATGGAATATCAGTTTACTGATATGTGGTCTATTCAACCTTCTTTGATGTTTACTCAAAAAGGAGCTAAAGCTGGTGATGAAAAGGTTAAGCCGATGTATCTTGAAATTCCGGTACTTGCAGCGGCTAGATTTGCTGTTACAGATAATCAGAATGTTGTAGTTAAAGCAGGTCCTTACTTTGCTTTTGGTGTAGCAGGAAAAGGTGGTGATGTGAAATGTTTTGATAAAGACGGATGGGATATGAACCGTTTTGATGCTGGAATTGGTGTAGGTGTGGCTTATGAAATCAATAAATTCTTTATTGCTTTGGATGGAGAATTTGGTTTGACAAAAGTTCTTGATTTTGAAACTGATGGTGTAAGCAATCCGAAGAACATGAACTTCTCTATCGGCGTAGGTTACAAATTCTAAAAGAATTATACTCTCTTTATAATATCTCTGAAAATCCCTCGTCCTATACTCTCTTCGGACGGGGGATTTTTTTATCTTTCTTTCCGAAAAAGAAAAAACGGCATATCTTAATATAAGAATATACCGTTCGTTTCTCTCTCTTGTGTTATATTTATCAATCACTTACCTGCTTGGATAAGTTCTCTTTTTCTTTTAGTTCCTTATATCTCTCTATGGCATGTTTACGACTCATAAGTATTTGCCAGCGATATACCCAACAGGTAGTAAGGAAATAGATACCCGCCTGTAACCACAAAGCTTTGTATTCAAAAGCCACTTCACTCAAAGTTGCTCCCATATTATTGATTTTTACAAAACCATTGATTCCGAAAGTAGACGGGAATATGTAAGATACATACTTCCAGAACGGAGGAATCGCAGCCCCTGGCCAGGAAATTCCTGAGATAAATAGCAAAGGAACGGATGTGAATACAAAAATCAGCATACACGTTTCCCGGTTGCGAATGGCAATGGACGTTGTCATGGCAAAGAAAATGCAAGCCGCCAAATAAGGAACAACGAATAATACTAATGAACCGGGTTGTCCGATTTGGTTGAGGCTGAATAGTCGTGGTACGATATGTAGCACATAGAAAGCCACCAATACATAAACCATAAAATAACTCAGTCCTTTTCCGAGTACGATTCGCAATGTACCGTTATAATGCCGGTTGATGGGTACGAGATCCTTGAACCGGTTATTTTCACGGGCTGTTCCGGCAGCAAGACCGATGCCGAGCAATAATGTCTGTTGAATAATCAATACCAGTACGGCAGGAATCAGGAAAGCGGCGAATCCGGCAGTAGGATTGAATATCGAAATCTCCTCATATTCTATCGGATAAGCAGTTATCTCATCTTGTCGGTCGGTCGTATTACCGCTACGGGCAATCTTAATATCCTGATTCATATCCAATGAAACGGCGGTATTGGCTATCAGCATGGACTTATAATAAAGTAATCCGCTCATATCACAATAGATGCTGACTTGCGTCTGCTTTCCTTTTGCGATATTATCACTGAAATCCGAAGGAATGTAAATGATGCCATACGCACGCCTGTTCTTCAGCATCTGCTTGGCTTCTTCCATATCGGCACAATAAGATACGATTTGAATATCGGGCGTAGCATCTACTTTCCGGAGATATTCGCGACTCAAAGAGGAATGGGAATCGTCCACAACAACGGCAGGAACTTCACGCACCACTTCATTGTCATAGATAAAGCTATACAGCAGTGGATAGCCTAACGGGACGAGTATGAAGAATATCAGTACCCCCTGGTCGCGGAAAGTTGTCTGAAACTCCCGCTTCCAGATATAAAACAGGTCATTGATGCCTTGGGCTATCTTATCTTTTAATTTTATATCTTTCATTTAGGGTATGTATTTATAGTAAACCAATGCTTCTTTCAAGCGGTGAACCACAAAGAAAGGAAGCATCATGAATATTAATAAGGCCATATAGTTACTCCATGAGTAAGCCATGCTATATCCGTTGAGCGCCTGATCTACATAAATCAGGAAATAGTGACGCAGCGGAAACAGATTGCTCAAAGCCTGCAAAACAGGATGCATCGCCATCACCGGAAATGAGAAACCGGAAATAGAGAACGATATGACACCCCATAACGAAGCGAAGCTTAGTCCGAGCCGCAGAGTAGGCAGAGTCCCTATCATGAGAATTCCGCAACACTGTGATGCCAGCACAAGACAGAGCGTGGCGAATATCATGGGAAAGATACCGCTATTGCAAGGGAAATGCAGGAAACCATATAAGTATACATTATAAAATATACCCATAATGAAGAAGATTACCGTGTGTGGAAGCAGTTTTCCTGCCAATGCTATATAAATGGAATTGTTACTCATGCGCAACCATTCACGGGCGGTGCGATCTTTGATTTCTACACCGATAGAATAAACGGTGACCATGAATATAAGCAGCATGAGTACTCCCGGTATCAGCGTATTGCATAGATATACCGAATAGTTCAGCCACGGATTATTCAACGGATGCGTATCTATCACGATAGGTTGCAGAAATCCCATAGCCTGGTCTTCCGTAGCTCCTTTGGCATATAGCGTGGTACGTGTGGCAGAGCCTGCTGTCAGTTCCCCCATCATTTTCATATCCCTGAAAAGCAGGGAACCTGCAATCAGATACGAATAGTTGGTATAGAAAGAAATCTTGGGTTGCCGCTGGCTTTGTGCTTCCGCCGACAAGCCTTTGGGTATATAAAAGAACCCGTAGATTTTTCCTTCCTGTACGGCGATACGTGCATCCGTCACATTACTGTAATGGGCGACGACACCCGTCTGCGAAAAAGCATCCAGATTGCGCACGATATTGCGGGACGTAGACGAATCATCCATATCCACAACACCGGCAGGAAGATCCTTCGGCAGTCCCGAATCCATTAAAGTGGTGAAGAAGATATAGCAGAAAAGTGGGGCGATGACCATGCAGAAGAGATAAAGCGGTCGTGATACCAACCGCCGGCATTCTCTTTGCATGACCTGCCACAATGCTATATATTTCTTTTCTCTCTCTTTCATGATTACTTATCAATGACAACTGACATGCCCGGACGAAGATTCTCTACTTTTTCCATCGGAGATGCTTTCACTTCGAATGTTTTCAGGTCAAACTGGCCGGTCGTCTTGGTAGCCTTCCAGGCTGCGTAACTACCCAAGTCCTTCATATAATACACTTTGAGTTTGATCGCTTTATTATCCAAAGCCGGAACGACTGCTTCAAATTCAGTTCCCATAGTCAGGTTTTTAAGCAGGTCTTCGCGTACATTGAATGTTATCCACATGTCATTCAGTTCGGCAATATTCATGATAGGTGCGCCGGTACCTACCAGTTCTCCTACCTTCGGGAAAATCTCCGAAGCCTCTCCGGCTGCCGGAGCGATAAGATAAGTCTCTTTGATGTAAGATTCAACTTCGGCAACGGCTCCTTTTGCACGGTTGACAAGAGCTTCCGCAGCCATTTTGTCCTCACGTTCAGCTCCGTTCTTTGCCATTGTATATTGTGCTTTTGCAGCTTTTTCGGTAGCGATAGCGGCGTCCCGTTGTGCAGTTACTTCGTCCAGCTTTTGTGCAGGCATCACTCCCTGTTCATACAAGTTCTTCACTCTTTTGTATGACTTTTCGGCAATGGTGACCCCCGCCTGTGCTTTCTGCCACATCTCATAAGCGGCCTGAATCTGTTCCTGACGTGCCCCTTTGATAGCTTTTTCATTTTGTGCCTGTGCGGCAGCTTCGGCGGCACGTGCCTGTTCCATCTTCGCCACTACATCCGGCGCTTCCAGGATAGCCAGTGTATCACCGGCATTGACCTGCTGTCCTTCTTTCACGCGAAATTCCAGTATACGTCCCGGAACTTTGCTTGAGACACGATATTCGGTAACTTCTGCCTGTCCCTGAATGATTTCAGGCCCTTTGCGAAGCATGAAAAAACCAACGACTGCAACGATTGCAATAACTCCGAGTAAAGTAAGAAAAGCCAGCAGCATATTGCTGTTTTGTGATTTAGTAGGTGCCATATGATTATGAATTATTTCAAAGTTCCTAATGATTTTTTTAGATAAATTTCTGTCAGTTTCACGTCTATTTGAGCATCAATCTTCTCCGATTGGGCAGATAACCAGGCTGTTTGCGCTTCGAGAACATTACTGGTGGCAATTACGCCTTCTTTAAAGCCAAGTGTCGCATAGCGAAGATTCTCTTCCGCCTTCTCCATATTCTTGGAAGCCATCACCAGTTTTTTACCGGCCTCGTTCACCTTGAACGCTGCCTGATTAACCTGCAATTCGATTTTTTCCCTGGCATCTTCCAGTTGATATTGCGCGATTCTTGCTTCGGCTTTGGCAGACCTTGTTTTGTAAATACCTTCGCCCCAATGCCAGATAGGTATCTGCACCATCACTCCGACATTCCACATTCCTTTGAACTTATTCTCGAAACTGTTGAAGACAGAAGGATTCGTGACCATATAATTTCCCATTAACGCAATAGAAGGAAGATGCTCGGAACGGGTGACATTCACTTTCTGCCTGTAGATTTGCGTAGCCAGTTCGAGACTGCGTATCTCCGGTCGGTTGGCGTAGGCCGTTGACATATCGAAATGAGTCTCCGGTGCTAATAGGGGGATGTCATCCATATTTTCGTCTGTCAGAGTGACGGGAGAGCTAAGATCGAGCCCGCATAGTTGGCACAACAACATTCGGGCAAGGCTTAATCCGTCCTCTACTTTTGTCAGGGTCATTTCCGCTTCATTCACCTTGACGCGCACGGATAAACCGTCTGCTTTAGTGGCTACTCCTTCGGCAATCATCTTTTCCACATCGCTGTCCAACTGTTGTAGAAGTTTCAAATATCCTTCCGCCAACTTTTTTTTATTGACTAATGAAATGACTTGCCAATAAGCTTGGTCGGTGCTCATGATAACTTCCTGCATGCCGCCTTGATGTTGCTGGCGTGCCAGTTCCTCGGCGTATTGTGTTATCTTGTTGTAAGCGCGGATTTTTCCACCCATATAGAGTGGTTGTGTCAACGTGACAGCTCCGGCGTACACGTTTCTAGTGTCCGTGCGGAGCGCGTCTACCAGAGAACTTCCGGCATTGTTAAAGGCAGAAGTCAGGCTCGCTCCTAATTCAGGGATTTTAGAAGCAAGTTCCGGATGTAATTGTGCTATAATTCCGCCGGCTTGCTCCAATGGGCCTGCCAGACTGGTTCCCAATCCCGAAAGTGCGGCTTTCTGGTCGGCATTCAATAAAGAGAACTCTTTTTGATTTCTCATGTAAGCTCCGGTTGCCGAGAAGCTGGGTAGGTAATTGGTAAATGCGGCTTTTCGCTGATAGTGGGCGGCATTTATCTTTTCATTGCTTATCAACAGATCTTTATTGTTGGCAAGGGCTAAAGCGCGGCAACTATCCAAACTCAGTATAGTTTGCGCTTTTACTATAAAAGTCAGGTTTAACAGAATTGTCAGGAGAAATAGTTTTTTCATCGCATCTTGCATATTAATAAGGTGATACTTCTATTTAAATAACCCTGTTCTTATGTAATTTGTTTATTGAAGTAGTCAGTTTTTTTGAACTTGTTAGCTTAAACAATAATTGCATAAACAACGATGCAAATGTATGCGCTTTCTGTGAAAACGCAAAAAGAATTAGCTTTTTTTAAAAATATAACAAGATGAGCGGGGGGAGAAGAAAAGAAAGAAGGCTGTCCTTCCATGATGAAGGACAGCCTTTCCTGATATATAAATGTAAGGGGATTTGCTTTATTAAAGAGCACCTACTTCTTTCAAAGCAGCGTTAGTTCCGTGTACAGCTTTTGCGCTAGCTGCGAACTTGGCTTTTTCGTCTTCGTTCAGGTCGAGTTCAACGATCTTTTCGATACCGTTCTTGCCAAGGATTACAGGAACACCGATACAAATATCTGATTCGCCGTATTCACCTTCGAGGAATACTG
>OLIT01002568.1_pt1 | contig 12955 bp, 8 predicted proteins | sample 1601341 | NCBI WGS metagenome assembly OLIT01 (sample SAMEA2452121, study PRJEB22498) | human gut metagenome | biome: human feces; feature: human gut; material: feces | place: Australia | collected 2012
CCAGTGCAATGACGTTCTTCAGGGAACCTCCCAGTTCCATGCCGAGCACATCCGGGCTTGTGTACACGCGGAACACCTCATTCATGAAAATATCCTGCACACCCTCAGCCACAGACTTCTTTCTTGCACCCGCAACGACTGTGGTCGGGAGTCCGATTCCAACTTCCTCTGCATTGCTCGGTCCGCACATCACTGCCACGTCAGCAGCAGGAATTTCCTGCTCTACGATATCAGAAAGTGTCATCAGGGTATTTTCCTCAATACCTTTTGCCACACAGACGATTACCTGTCCCTTTTTTACAAAAGGTGCCATAGATTTTGCCGTGCTTCTCGTAAAAACAGACGGCACCGCAAGGATCAGATAATCTTTTCCCTCGATCGCCTCTTTTAAATCCGCACGGGCAGCACGTATCCAAGCCGGTACCATGATAAAGGCGACGACCTCACGCTGCAGGCGTCCGGACGTACGTACACGGTTCATCGCCTCGATGAAGACATCGATACCTTTATTTCTGTATTCATAGCGGCCACTGGTGGAAACCAGCAAAGCGTTCGGGTCGATGGAACAGCCCAATAATTTCTCCGCTACATTAATTAATGTACGACGTGCCTCCTTCCGCTTTTTAGCGTATTCCTTACCCTCGGGTACGAAGTTGGGCTCAAAGCCGTTCGGGGTAACGATATCCGGTGCCTTATCCAATAACTGTTTACATTCACGGGCCGTGATATCGCTTACGGTCGTGAAGCAATCCACGTAATGGGCGGCCTGCTTCTCTACAGAATGCTTGGCCTCCATGTTTAGCTCCTTAGCCATCTGATCGCCGTTGTAACCGTCCATATAAGCGTATAACGCTTTGTTGTTACCGGCGATAGAGCGTCCGATCGATGTGGCATGCGTCGTGAAAAGTGTCGCTATGGCAGGGATTTGCTTTTGAATGTAAAGCGCTCCCATCGCCAACATCCATTCATTGAATAGGGCGGCGACTTTCTTGTTTTCCAGTTTGTAGAAGTGATAGAAACTCTCTATTACCTTACCGACCGCATACGCGAAGATACAAGACTCATCGTAATCGCCGTAGGCGTGGATGGAGTCAACTCGGAAATTTTCCCACATAGAATAGAAAAAGGCGTCTCGTTCACTGAAGTAGGACTTGAAATCTACCAGTATAACAGGGGGGGTACCCGGTACGTTCCAGCGACCAACCTTAACTTTCAAGTGATCTACTGCCTCGGCGTGCTTTCTCCAATCCTCAAACAAAGATGCGTCTTCCGTAAAATCGGGAGCGGTTGTGTTTGCCCACACATCCGGACCGATGAATATTACTTTGTCGTTAAAAATTTGTTGAAGCGTATGAGCTTTAGTCGATAGTACGGTATAAATACCTCCCACTTTATTACAGACTTCCCAGCTGCTTTCAAAGAGAAACTCTGGCGTCTTTATCATTTCGTTCATATTTGATTTGTTTATAATCAATGATTTCACCGCTGCAAAGATAATTCATTTTATGTTTTTTCTTGGCCTTTCCTCGGTATTTAATAACATATGTTCTATATTTGTGGATAATTAAATATGAAATAATTATGGCTAAAAGAAGAATTTTAAAGAAAGAGATCAGCTACGTGGCTGGTGAATTGTTCACGGAAGCGCTGGTTTGCAAATTGTATATACCCGGAGTAAATCAAGAGAAAGCGGATGCTTTGATGGCTCGTATCCTAGATATGCAAGATAGTTATATCGTTCGTGCCGGACACCCCGACGGCAAGGATAACAAGGCTCTCGTACGGAATTATTATCGCAAATTAAGAGAGGACTTGCAAAACGAGGTTAACGCTATCGCCGACGAGATAGGAGAGTTGAGCAAGGACAAATAGGCATGAAGAAGGCAATTAGTAAGGCGATACTCCGTATGGCGGGGTGGAAGCTGGGCCCGGTGGATGGCGTGGATTTGCCGAAATGTATCGTATGTGTGGCTCCGCATACCAGTAACTGGGATTTTATCGTAGGGAAACTTTTTTATACCTCGATCGGGTGTAACGCCGGTTTCCTTATTAAGAAAGAGTGGTTCTTTTTCCCTTTTAATTTGCTGTTTAACTGGCTGGGAGGTGTTCCGGTGGATCGTGGTAAACGTACGTCGGTGACCGATCAGATGGTGGAACGTTTCAAGACCAGTGAGCGGTTTCAATTGGCCGTCACACCGGAAGGTACCCGGAAGCGGGCCAAGGACTGGAAAAAAGGATTCTATTTTATCGCTTTGAAAGCGAACGTGCCGATCGTGGTGGCTTATTTTGATTATGGAAAGAAAGAGGTGGGTACGAAGGGTGTTTTTTATCCGACAGGTGATGTGGATAAAGATATCCATACGATACGTGAGATGTATCGGGGAGTTACCGCTTGCCATCCTGAGAATTTCGTACAGGTATAGGAGTTTTATGGTGAAGAAATAAGAGTTTTACTATAGGAAAACAAAAGTTTTCCCTAAGAGAAACAAAAGTTTTGCTATGAAGAAACTACTGTTTCTTCACCATGAAACTGTTTCCTTGTCACAATATGTCTTTTTATTACCTTAATATCTTTATTCTATGACTGAAGACTTACGTATCAGCATGATACAATCCCATATCATTTGGGAAGACCGTGAAGAGAACTTGGGTTATTACGGCGAACTGTTGCGCCGTGTTAGTGGAAGAACCGATTTAGCCGTATTGCCGGAGACGTTTACCACGGGATTTTCCATGGACGTGGAGAAACAAGCCGATACGATGGAGAGCCAGACCGTACCGACTATAAAGGAATGGGCTAAGAAATATAAACTGGCCGTGGCCGGGAGTTTTATCGCGAAAGATAACGGAAAGTTCTACAACCGGGCTTTTTTCATCACTCCGGAAGGAGAGGAGTATTATTACGATAAGCGTCATTTGTTCCGTATGGCGGAAGAGGACAAGCATTTCTCGGCGGGCGACAAACGGCTGATCGTGCCCTATAAAGGCTGGAATATCTGTTTGCAGGTTTGTTATGACCTGCGTTTCCCGGTTTGGAGCCGCAACGTAAATAACGAATATGATCTTTTGATTTATGTGGCCAATTGGCCCGAGGCCCGGAAGAAGGCGTGGAAGGCATTGCTGCATGCCCGTGCCATTGAGAACATGGCTTATGTCTGTGGCGTGAACCGTGTGGGGGTAGATGGGAAAGGTTTTCTTTTCAGAGGGGATTCCATGATTTATAACGCAAAAGGAAAGAAATTGGCTGATGCCGGAAAACGGGAGGAAATCACCCGGACATGTACCTTGAAGAAGAGCGAGCTGGATGAGTTCCGGGCTAAGTTCCCGGCGTGGAAGGATGCGGATGGATTTAGTATTGACTTCTAATCATCTGATTCCTGCTGATTATGGAAAAACGTAGTCCTTGGGCTTGGATCCCGTCTCTTTATTTCGCCGAAGGCTTGCCCTACGTGGTAGTCATGACGCTTTCTGTGATCATGTATAAACGTTTGGGCGTCTCGAATACGGATATCGCCTTGTTTACCAGTTGGCTTTATTTTCCTTGGGTGATCAAGCCCATCTGGAGCCCGTTCGTAGACTTGATAAAAACGAAGCGTTGGTGGATTTATGGCATGCAGTTATTGATTGGTGGGGGAATGGCAGGTGTGGCGTTCGTCCTTCCCGGGGATTTCTTTCTGCGGTTTACCTTGGCTTTCTTTTGGTTGATGGCGTTTAGTTCCGCTACGCACGATATCGCCGCAGATGGGTTCTATATGCTGGGCTTGACGGAGGAGCAACAGGCGTTCTTCATCGGTATCCGAAATACGTTCTACAGGGTGGCGATGCTAACCGGACAAGGTCTGCTGGTTATGCTGGCGGGACTTTTGGAGGAGAGTACCGGGCGGATTTCCTTTGCTTGGAGCCTGGTGTTTTTCGTATTGGCCGGTACCTTTATCGCCTTGGCCTTGTGGCATAAGTATATCTTACCCCGTCCGGCGAGTGACGCGCAACGTACGAATATCACCCCTCATACCATCTTGGTGGAGTTTGGCAATACTTTCGTGAGTTTTTTCAACAAGAAAGGGATTGTCCCGGCTTTGCTTTTTATGCTGACGTATCGTTTGGGGGAATCCCAATTGGTAAAGTTGGCTTCTCCTTTCCTGCTGGATGGGCGGGAAGTTGGCGGGCTGGCGCTCAGTACCGGTGAGGTCGGGTTCGCTTACGGTGGGAGTGATCTCCTTATTGCTCGGAGGGGTTTTAGGAGGCCTGGCTATATCCCGGAGTGGCTTGAAGACTTGGTTATGGCCTATGGCATTGGCTATCTCCTTGCCGAATCTGGTCTATTTGTATATGGCCTATACGATGCCGGAGAGTATTGTTGTCGTAAACGCTTGTGTCGCTGTCGAGCAATTCGGCTACGGGTTTGGCTTTACGGCTTATACGATGTATCTGATGCTTTTCGCCGAGGGGGAATATAAGACTTCGCATTATGCGATCAGTACCGGTTTCATGGCGTTAGGTATGATGCTACCGGGAATGGCATCGGGATGGATACAGGAGCAGATCGGTTACCAACATTTCTTTATCTGGGTAATGATCTGTTGCATACCTTTATTTATTGTATTGCCGTTCTTGCGTTTCAAGAAAAAATAATCTTATACCGATAATCCGGGAGTGTAGGGAAGGGTCACGATGAATGTGCTACCTTCCCCTTCTTTGGATTCTAGGGTGATATATCCTCCGAAGTGCTCGATGATAATTTGGCAGATCGCCAGTCCGAGGCCTGTCCCTTGCGCAAACTCGTCCAGTTTGTTGAACCGTTCGAATACTTGGGCTTGCTTATCTGCGGGAATGCCTTTGCCCGTATCGGTCACGGAGATCTGGATCCAACGTTTATCTTGCGTATAATCGTATTTAATCAAGATGTATCCTTGCGTCGTGAATTTTGCGGCGTTGTTTATGAGGTTGGTAATCACTTGGGTTAATCGATGTAGGTCCGCTTGGATAATGGCCGGGAGGACCGGCAGTTGTATTTTAAGCGCTACGCCTTGGGGCATCAACAATTGATGGGTGCGGTAGATATGGGATAGTAATTCGTTTAAGTCACAATTCGTGAGGGTAAACGACATCTTACCGGACTCGATGCGGGATAGATCGAGAATGTCATTGATCAATTTCAATAAGAGGTCGCTGTTCTTACTGATAACTTGCATGAACTCATCCCTCTCGTTCGGGCTTATTTCCATATCGCTTGTTAGCAGTTCCGAAAATCCAACGATGGCGTTAAGCGGGGTACGTATCTCATGGCTCATATTGGCGAGGAACGCTGATTTCATTTGGTCCGCTTCCTCGGCCCTTATACGGGCTTTGATAAGATCTTCCTCTACTTCCTTACTTTGTTGGATATTTAAGCAGAGCCCGTTTACTCCGACATTATTGCGGGTGGAGTCTTGTCCATTCTTCGCTTGCGCATATCTGAATTCCCACCATATATGCCCTTTGCCGTTGAAATTATATCGGCGGCGGGTGATCTTACGGGAAGGGAATCCTGTATCAAGCAGGTGCTTATGTTGGATGAAATCTTCCCGGTCTTCAGGGTGGATAGACTCTTGGAATTGCGTGGAGGTGATCGGCTTTATCGGCATATCCAACGACTTATAGAAATCATGGTCGAACTCGAATACGCCGTTGCTGTATCGGAATGCGAAAATATCACCGCTCTCTAAAGCCAACGAGAGGAATTCTTTCTCTTTCCGTAAACTTTCTTGAGCCTGTTTCTTGTGAGAGGCTTCGCGACGGTATTGTACTCTTTGATAGAAAAGCGTCCATAGGATAAATAGGGTTAGAAGAATCCCGCATAGAATAATATATGTTTGATAACGAACCACAAAGGGCATGTTCAAGAAGATGCTGTTTTGAGGCAGTTCTTTCCAATCGATCCCCCATTTATTTAAAGTCGGGTAATCGAACAGATAGTTTTTGGCGCTTTCCGTTATTTGTGGGAAGCTATTGGCCGGTGTGCCTTTGAGTATGCTGGCAGCTCGTCGTAAGGCTTCTTGGGTTTGACTCTCTACCGGGGTCATATATCCCCCTATGAAGTCTCCGTCATATCCTACGGATTCGTTGATCGCCGAGAAGCTGGGAAATGAGCAGAACCTACCTAAGGCTATCGAGGTATAATCTCTTTTGGTAGCAAGGTAGGCCTTGTTGTAAGTACTTGTACCTAACCCCCAGATCAAGTTGGAACTGGTACGGGGTTGAATGGTTTGTATATAGAGGGAATCGAACGGTACTTTTGGGAACCGCACTAAAGAAGAGGATCTCTTTTTATCGGATGGGGATGAATACTGGGGATATTTAAGGTAATCGGGTCTAGCCTTGGAGCATAGCCCTTTTATTTGCTCATCCATATCTTTCAGGATCTTTTTGTCAAGAGCTGTACTATCAGAGACACGTACAATCACGCATTTTCCCATGATTCGCTCAATAAGTTCGACGTTTTTCCGATAGTCCGGCTTATCCCAAAATCCGGATACGTTAGGATACTTTTGAATTAAGGGTATGTTAGGGTAGTTGACTCCGGTAAAAACGATAGGTACGCTATCTAATAAAGGATGTTCGCAAGCCAATAAGGAATAGGTCGCTTGATCATCGTTTACGATTATGATATCAGGCTTCCATAAAGATAACGTATTGAGTTCCGTATATATTCTTTGTTTCTCTTCTGGCGATTGATAAGCTTCGCAATTAAGATAGAACGTGAAGATACTGGCATGAATGCCTTCCTTTTGGAATCCATTTTTAAAAGTCTCTTCTACATCTTTATAGGCTTGAAAGTCCGGCTCATAAGATTGTACTATCAAGATGCGTTTTTCCGTGGTTGAGCGTTCGCAAGAATTTGCGACCAATAAAAACAATGGAAGCAACAATAAAAAAAGATAACGATAAGAAGTGTTCGCCATGTGTATAGCTTCAATATAATAAGTGCAAATGTATAAAAAGTAATTGGATATCAAAGAGACAAATGTCTATTTTTCTTGGCTTCTGAGGTTGGTTTATAATTCGAAAACCAAGGAGATGCGGCACCCCTTATTCTTTTCGGACTTGAGCAAGATACGCCCGTTTAATTGTTTTACGATAGCTTGGCAGATCGATAATCCAAGACCTGTTCCTTGCACGAAATCATCCAGCTTCTTGAAACGCTCGAATATCGCTTCTTGGTCCTCGGGAGAGATCCCGATGCCTGTATCCTGCACATAAAGTCGGACGTCTTGTGCGTCAGCGGGATACTCGTAACCGATCTCTATAAAGCCTGCGGAAGTAAATTTTATGGCATTTTTCAGTATGTTCTCGAGCGCTTGGTAAAGTCGCTCCTTATCCGAATATAAGCAGATCGGCGTATCGGGGCATTTCTCCTTGAATTCGATACCTTCGGGGACATCGGAAAGATGTTGTTTATAAAGGGTTTTCACTAAATCCGTTAAATTGCAGGATTCTTTATGAAAGACGATACCTCCGGATTCAATCCTTGCCAAATCCAATATGTCATTGACTAACTTTAGTAATAACTCGTTATTGGTCGTGATGATATTAGCGTATTGCTCCTTCTCTTCCGCCGTCAGATCCAGTTCGGCGATTAGGCTTGAAAAGCCGATGATCGCATTTAGCGGGGTACGTATCTCATGACTCATGTTAGCCAAGAATACGGATTTCATCCGGTCGGACTCATTGGCTTTCTCCAAGGCTTCCGCTAATGATTCCTTTTCATGTAATAGGGCTTTTTGCGCTTGTCGTTTTGCCTTGGATTCTTGGGTATACATGATGATGAAGCTACCGAAGACAAAGCAGCACATCGTGCTGACTAGGATTATCAAGCTCCAGAATAATCTTGGATATTGGTCCTTAAAAGGAAAGTTCAAAAGTATAGCATCCTTCGGAAGAAGCCTTTTATCGATATTCCAATATTTGACTTCATTGAAATCAAATACATAATTCTTCTTGCTCTTTGTTATCTGTGGGAATGATTCGCTAGTGGAGCCTTTTAATATTTCCGCGGCTCTATCGGTAGATTCTTCTATTTGGGTTTCCAAGGAGGTGATATAGCCACCTACAAGTTTATTCGAATATCCTAGATCCTCGTTGATCGCCGTAAAAGAGGGTTTACTGGAAAAACGGCTGGTGTTCAATACCCGGTAATCCCGTTTGGCCTGTAGATAGTAGATGTAAGGGACGTGTTTACTCATGTACCAAGAAACAGCTGATAGCTTGTCTCCTTGTACGGGCACGATGTTGACGGTCGTACTATCCGGCCGCTTTAAGCTTTGATTGACCCTTTCCAAAGTAGCGATCTCTACCGGTATATACATGATACGATTATTATCGACCCGAATGTCTACTTGAGCACATTGCTCATGTAACGTAGCCTTAATGTGCCTATCTATATACGTACTATCGTGCAACATATAAATTGTAGACTTGCCCAACAGATGTTCTATCAAGCGGATGTTCGTGACGTAGTCGGGCTCGTCCCAGAATCCGGAAACATTCGAATATTGCGCCAATAGTGCCTTATTGGGGAAATTTACGCCGCCAAATACAATGGGAATTGTAGAAATTAGCGGATGATGGCATTGCATTAACGTGTAAGTCGCTTGATCCTCGTAGACCAATATCAGATCGGGTTTCCAAGTGGAGATCGAATCTAGATACAGGTACATCCGTTTTTCTTCGGCAGGTGCCGCATATTGCTCGCAGTTCAAATAGAATGTTTGGATCGACGGATTAATCCCCTTTTTCTCGAGGGATTTCCGGATCAACCGATCGCAGTCTTTATAAGCTACATAGTCGCTTTCATAGGAATGGACTACTAATATACGATATTTATTTCCCGACTGTTGACAAGAGGACTGTAGAATGGCTAGCAGAAAAAGTAGAACAAATATGTAATATTTCTGTATAGATCTCGCTAGCATAAGTCGAAAATTAGTACGTTGCCCTTAATCGTAATTTAAAATGAGTGTTTTTATGCGAGTGCAAACTTATTAATAATTATTGGATATCAATGGCTTTTTTATTGAATATATAGGGCTAAAATAAAAAACGGCTATCAGATCCCGAAGGACCCGATAGCCGTTTTTCTATCTTATGTGGAGTAAAGGAGCGATTAAAACCGCTTCTTTTTATTTTACTTCCTCAAAGTCAACGTCCGTAACGTTACCGTCTTTGCTGTTGTTGCTGCTACCTGCATTACCGCCAGCTTGTTGACCACCGAAGTTAGGATCTGCTTGCGGACCGCCTTGAGCGCCGCCACCTTGAGCGTTGTACATTTCTTGGCTAGCTGCTTGGAATACGCTGTTCAATTCTGCCATAGCAGCATCGATACCTGCGATATCCTGAGCCTTATGAGCTTCTTTCAATTTGTTCAAGGCACCTTCGATCGGAGCTTTCTTGTCTGCCGGAAGCTTGTCGCCAAGATCTTTCAATTGTTTCTCGGTCTGGAAGATCATGCTATCCGCTTGATTCAATTTATCGATACGCTCTTTCTCTTTCTTATCGGCCTCTGCGTTTGCGGCAGCCTCTTCTTTCATACGCTTAACCTCATCATCGCTCAAACCGCTGGAAGCCTCGATACGGATACTTTGTACTTTACCGGTTCCTTTATCCTTGGCGGATACGTTCAAGATACCGTTGGCGTCGATATCGAATGTAACCTCGATCTGAGGGACACCACGTTGTGCGGCAGGTATTCCATCTAGGTGGAAACGACCGATAGACTTGTTATCTTTAGCCAAAGAACGCTCACCTTGCAAGATGTGGATCTCAACAGAAGGCTGATTGTCTACGGCAGTCGTAAATGTCTCGGACTTCTTGGTCGGGATGGTCGTGTTAGACTCGATCAATTTAGTCATTACACCACCCATTGTCTCAATACCTAAAGACAGCGGAGTAACATCCAACAGCAATACGTCTTTAACCTCACCTGTCAATACACCACCTTGGATCGCTGCGCCTACGGCTACTACTTCATCCGGGTTAACGCCCTTAGACGGAGCTTTACCGAAGAATTTCTCAACGATAGCCTGTACAGCCGGGATACGAGTAGAACCACCTACCAAGATCACTTCGTCGATATCAGAAGTTGATAAACCTGCGTCTTTCAAGGATTGACGGCACGGTTCGATACATGCTTGGATCAGACCGTCAGCCAATTGTTCGAATTTAGCACGAGTCAAAGTCTTAACCAAGTGCTTTGGAATACCGTTTACCGGCATGATATACGGCAAGTTGATCTCCGTGCTAGTCGTACTTGACAACTCGATCTTCGCTTTCTCGGCAGCTTCTTTTAAACGTTGTAAAGCCATCGGGTCTTTACGTAAGTCTACGCCTTCCTCTCGTTCGAATTCTTCAGCCAACCAGTCGATGATTACGTGGTCGAAGTCATCACCACCCAGGTGAGTATCACCGTTTGTTGATTTTACCTCGAATACGCCGTCACCTAACTCAAGGATGGAGATATCGAATGTACCACCACCTAAGTCGAATACGGCGATCTTCATGTCTTTGTTCGTCTTATCCAAACCATAAGCTAAAGAAGCGGCAGTCGGTTCGTTTACGATACGGCGTACGGTTAAACCTGCGATCTCACCAGCCTCTTTCGTAGCCTGACGTTGAGCGTCACTAAAGTAAGCAGGTACTGTGATAACGGCTTCCGTTACTTCCTGTCCCAAATAATCCTCAGCTGTCTTTTTCATTTTCTGCAGGATCATCGCTGAGATTTCCTGCGGAGTATACAAACGTCCTTCGATATCTACACGAGGAGTGTTGTTATCACCACGCACTACTTTATAAGGAACGCGATTGATTTCCTTTTGTACTTGGTCATAAGTTTCACCCATGAAACGTTTGATAGAGAATATAGTCTTTTCAGGATTGGTGATAGCCTGACGTTTTGCGGGATCACCTACCTTACGCTCGCCGCCTTCTACGAAAGCTACGATTGAAGGTGTTGTTCTTTTACCTTCGCTGTTCGCGATAACAACCGGTTCGTTACCTTCCAATACGGCAACACAAGAGTTGGTTGTTCCTAAGTCGATTCCAATAATCTTTCCCATGATTGTAAATATTTTAATTGTTATTATTCATCGTCCGTCATCCTCCTTGTTTAAAGGATTCACATAGTATTCAACAAATGCCGTGCCAAAGAAGTTTGGGTTTGAAAATAAATAATACGTGTCATGAATCGTGACATTTTGGCGGTTTGGCAGAATACAGAAAGCCCCGGAACCGTTTTAATAGGCCCGGGGCTTCTCTTGTTATTTGTTGATTATTTCCTTTTCTTCTTTCATGTCAAGCTCATTCTTGTCGGCATCAAAGAATTTGTATTCAAGAAAGGCGAGACTTTGATTGGGAATAACTTTTAAACCATGTGTGTACTTCATTTTCCACTTCATGCTCAAGGGGAACAACCCCTTGTTCACATACGCTGCGACATACGGATGTACATGCAGGGTGAATTTCTTCACGTGATGTTTGTTTACTAAGCAATCTATTTTTTCTTCCAGGCTGTCGGTAAACAGGATGGAAGGCTTAACCGTTCCTGTTCCGAAACAGGATGGGCAGTCTTCTGACGTATCCACGTCCATTGCCGGACGTACCCGCTGACGGGTAATCTGCATCAAGCCAAACTTACTAAGAGGAAGGATATTGTGTTTAGCCCGGTCATTTGCCATTGCCTTTGTCATGTGTTCAAATAGCTTTTGCCGGTTGGCAGCCTCTGCCATATCGATAAAGTCTATGACGATGATACCTCCCATGTCTCGTAAGCGGAGCTGACGGGCGATCTCATCGGCGGCGGCTATATTTACGTCGATAGCTGTCTTCTCTTGGGCATCGCTGCCTTTGGAACGGTTCCCGCTGTTCACGTCGATAACGTGCATAGCTTCCGTGTGCTCGATAATCAAGTAAGCTCCACTCTTGTAAGTGACAGTTCGTCCGAATAGCGACTTGATTTGCTTGGTGACCGCAAAGTTGTCGAAGATAGGAAGCTCTCCCGTATATAACTGTACGATTTCTTCCCGTCCCGGTGCGATCAAGCTTACATAGTCGCGGACATTATTATAGACCTCCTTGTCATTTACATAAATATTTTGGAAAGAGGGGTTGAATATATCCCGAAGCAAAGCTACGGTACGTGCCGTTTCCTCATAAATAATAGCCGGAGCTTTGAGTTTAGGCACCTTCACGATATTATCTTCCCATCGTTTCATCAATGTCTTCAATTCATGATCAAGCTCTGCGACACGCTTGCCCTCCGAGGATGTCCGTACGATAACACTGAAATTCTTCGGTTTGATACTTTGGATTAACTGGCGCAAACGGGCTCGTTCCTCGCTTGATTTAATTTTGGTGGAGACAGATACTTTATCGGCGAACGGTATCAGCACGATATATCTTCCGGCAAAAGAAAGCTCGGAAGTCAATCGGGGACCTTTCGTCGAGATAGGCTCTTTAGCAATTTGAACCAACACCTCTTGTCCTACTTTCAGCACGTCGCTAATACTCCCGTTCTTTTCGATCTCCGGTAGAATCTGAGTTTTCGACAGTACCGGCGCCTTTTTGGGATCGCTCAGCAATTGCTTTAAATATTTCTGTTGGGTGTTGAAGTTAGGACCTAAGTCCAAATAGTGAAGAAACGCATCCTTTTTGTAACCGACATCAATGAACGCAGCGTTTAAGCCCGGCATCAGTTTCTTAACCTTACCTAGATAGATATCACCAACAGCGAACGAGACGTTGCGGGCCTCCTTTTGGAGCTCCACAAGGCTCTTGTCCTCCAAGACGGCGATAGATACCTCTTTGGGCTGTACATCAACTACTAATTCACTAATCACTTAAGATGTGTTTTTAAGATCAGACCTTATAAAATACGCAAAGAACAAACTTAAAAGGTCACTTATTAAGTTTGTTCTTTAGAGTT
>OLIT01002577.1_pt1 | contig 12922 bp, 7 predicted proteins | sample 1601341 | NCBI WGS metagenome assembly OLIT01 (sample SAMEA2452121, study PRJEB22498) | human gut metagenome | biome: human feces; feature: human gut; material: feces | place: Australia | collected 2012
GGGATACGGGATTGACGGGTCGCAAGATTATCGTCGACACGTATGGAGGCAAAGGTGGTCACGGAGGTGGCGCATTTTCGGGAAAGGATCCCTCGAAGGTGGACCGTTCGGCCGCATACGCCACTCGTCATATTGCCAAGAATTTGGTAGCGGCAGGGGTGTCGGACGAGATTCTGGTGCAGGTGTCGTATGCCATAGGTGTCGCCGAACCGGTGAGTGTTTATGTGAATACTTACGGTAAATCGCACGTGGCGATGAGCGATGCCGAGGTAGCCCGACGGGTATGCGAAATTTTCGACATGCGTCCGAAAGCTATCGAGGAGCGTTTGAAGTTGCGTAATCCTATTTATGAAGAGACGGCGGCTTACGGTCACATGGGAAGAAAACCGCAAACTGTCGTGAAGACATTCAAATCGCATTATAACCCCGAACCGATCGTTCGTGAGGTAGAGCTGTTCACTTGGGAGAAACTCGATTATGTCGAAGTCGTGAAAAAGGCTTTCGGAATGGCATGATGAGGATTCGAGCGATCGTGTATGCCGGTTTTGCCGCGGTGATATGATTCCTTGATGATGGGGGATATTCATGGGAAATATTATATGACTATGAATTGTATAGATATAGATAGTTCGCAGCATGAACTTTACGACTCGTGGCGGAAATTGTATTCTGTCAGTTTCCCTATCTTCGAGCAGCGGACGCAAGAGCAGCAGGAAAAAGCGTTCTCGTGTGCCGATTATCATTTGGTAGGGTATAGCGAAGGGGATATGTTTGTCGGATTTATCTCCTATTGGGAGTTTGGCAGTTATAGGTATATAGAGCATTTCGCAGTGCATCAAGGATTACGAGGACGGGGGTATGGAAGCGAAATTTTGAATGCGTTTCTCCGCTCGACCTCTAAAATTGTTTTGCTGGAAATCGATCCTGTCGTCGATTCTGTTTCGAGAGCTCGTTTGAGATTTTACCGAAAGTGCGGCTTCCATGAGAACCCTTTTGCCCATACGCATCCTCCCTATCGGGAGGGTTATTCGCCTCATTCATTGGTCGTGCTTACATCTCCCCGGTCTATAACAGAAAATGAGTACCGGATTTTTAGCACCGACTTGACCGAGGTCGTGATGCAACAAGGATAAAATTTCGACTCCTTTTGTTCGGAGGAGTATAAAAAAGGTGTATTCAAAGAGCGAGGCTTGTACGATTTACAAGCCTCGCTCTTTGAATATATTGTGTTTCGATTAGGAATGATGTGTTGCCCTATTGCACGGAGGCTATAAAGAGGTGGATCTGTCGATTAGTGGGGATATCGGTTCAATCGGAAATCAGAGGGGATTGTCTTTTTATATTTCTACTCCTATATAATCTTTTTAACCCCCTCGTCCTGCGGGCACTCCCCCTATATTCCCTAACGGAAACACCCCGCAATACTACGGGACACGGCAGGGGGAGAGGGATATTTTCGATATAAACTGATTGATGTGTCTTTTCAACCCCTCCGTCACTGCGTGCCACCTCCCCTATATGGCTAACGCCACACAGGGGAGGAGTTTAAAGGTGAACCGATTCCTAAAAGTTGGATAAGTTCAACCTAACCGGAAACGTTTCACTTCATAGTTAGCACCGTATTACTTAACCCCTCTCCCTCTGCTCATCGTAGAATGAGATAGGGGGAGTGCCCGCAGGGCGAGGGGGTTAAATATCTAATACAAACAGCCTGATGTGATGTTGTTTTCAACCCCTCCGTCGCTACGTTCCACTTCCCTTATATGGCTCCCGCCCCACCCCGATGCTACGGGGCACGGCGGGAGGGGGAGATTGCAGCCCAATCCGTTCCCCTTGCTGCGTTTTTTTTACCCCTCCGTCCTTCGGACACCTCCCCTATATTTTGCTGTGCAAAACACCCCGTAAGGTTACGGGACATGGCAGGGGAGGAGTAGTACGCTTTGTACAGAAATTTAAGCAAGAATCAACCTTTCACCGAAAAGTCCGGAATGTGTTTGTCGACAAGTGATTCATTGCTAAAATTCATGCCTACCCTACGGATTTTTGGCGGAACCGAAAAAGCTATGTGTGAAGGAGGAATCAGTAATTGCTGAAATTCTGGGGTTTGATGACGAACCCTACTCTCAGGCGAGAATGGAATTTGTTATAGTCGAGTAGTCCTTCGCCGTAACCGTTGTAATATTGTATAAAGAAATATTGGTTTTCGTTGGGGAATAAGCGGGCATTCAGTTCGATAACGGTGTTGAAATTGAAATTCCAGCCGCTCCGCTTGGTGAGAATGACGGTAGCTCCGAACCGACGATTGTCACTTATGTAACTACCTGCTAATTGAAAAATACCGCAGTATTTGAGGATATCCCGGTTGTTCCCGCTGTCGATGATAGGTATCCATGTTTTGAATTGAAGCTCTACATTGCGATCGACGGCGAGTGCACCCATAAACGAGATTTTATTCCAACTGCGAGACCAAATGCTGTCTTTCCCGTTCGATTCATGCTCGATCAGGAGCGAGACTTGTCCGATAAGTCTATTTCGATGTATGACCAGATGCGATAGCCCTATGCCGGGATTGAAGTTGAGATCGTACATCGGGAGAGATTCTTGAAAGACATTCCAAAATGCTTTTTGCGTATAGGTTATAAAGAGGTAGGTGTCGAATGGAAGTTTGCTTTTTGTAAGCCTCTGGCTGATGCTTAGTTGGAATTTTACATCGGAATTTTTATTGGTCGGTTTGCTCCCGATGGTCGTACCCCCGATAAAGTAGTTATCTTTGTATAGTGAAAAATAAGGTCTTTTGTCCAGCTCTTCACGCACGCTGTCGGGATTGTATCGGGGGACATCGTTTCGGATTTGGGTAAAACCCGGAATGCAGAGGAGAACTATCAGCAGTAAGATAAACAATCGTTTCATATACAAATATAACAAATGGTGGGAGAAATGAAAAATGAACTTGTTCATTTTTTTATTTCGAACCGCATCTATATCCGATACATTCCGATATAGATAATTGTGCAAATATATGCTATATCGGCTTTATTTTATAGGTAAAAAGGTCGTTCTTTTTCGCCGGTTTTTCCATTGTTGTCGGGTTTTATACTTTGTTTTGCCCGGATATTGTTTTGCTCCTCCCGTAAAATCCAGTACATTTGCAAGAAATGAAAATGTTTTTTGCATGAATAAAATAGGTGCGGTACTGTGTATTTGTGTCCTTTTGCTGTCGGGTTGCGGCGGCAAGGATAACGAGTTTGTCGTGGAGGGAACTATCAATAATTTAGGAGGACGCCCTATTTATGCCGTTTATAGTCTTGAAAACGGCATTGTCGTGGATACTCTCCGTCCGCAGAATGGTTTTATCACATTCAAAAACTCGGCTTCGGCAGTTATTCCCATACAGTTTTATTATTTCGATAAAACGCCCCTGACCAAGATATATGTGCAGAACGGCGACCGGATAGAATTGTCGGGCGACGGGCAGGATCCTTTCGGGTTGAGAGTGAAAGGAAGTTCTCTAAATAAGGATTTGTTTAAGTTCAATCAAGAGAATAAAGAGTTGTTGCAGTCTTGGTCGGCAGAAAGGAACATTTCGGCATCGGGAATGAGAACCCGACGATACGAGCAGTTGAGCAAGGAGTTGCAAGGTGTTGTGGCAAAGTATGTAGGCGAACATAAAGATTCGCCCGTGAGCGCTATTTTGTTAGATGATTATGTGTTGGGAAGGGCGAGCGATGCGTTTTGCGATTCGTTGATCGGTTTGTTGGACGACCGTGTACTGTCGGCTCCGCCGGCCACGGCATTGGAAATGTATCGACAATTTGAAACCATACAGAAGAGTGACACCGTATTACCTTATTTATCATTGACTACGGTGGCCGATACGACCGAACTGCTGAATCCCCGAGAAGCCCAAGCGACCCTGCTTTGTTTTTGGGCTGCCGAGACACCCGGAACACAGAGGTACAGCGGCTTTTTAAGGGAGATAGCAGAACGATACGATTCGTTGGTGCAGGTCGTGGAAATTTCGCTGGATAGGGACAGCGCCGTGTGGAAGGAGCGAATCGAGTCCGATTCGGCCGTATGGGCCCGGCGGTGGGCGAAAGGCGGTTATCTTTATCCGGGGGTGAAAGAGCTTCATATCCAAAGCATACCTTATCTGTTGGTCGCCGACTCTTTGGGACGGATTGTCGCCCGAGGGCTTTCGCCCGACTCTTCGAGGGTTTATATCGAACGTTTAGTAACACCATAACCTATTATTGCAAAATCTATTACTATGTTGGTGAAAGTTTTTGGCGCAGCCGTGCAGGGTATCGATGCTCTTGTAGCGACTATCGAGGTGAACTGTTCGCAGGGTATCCGTTTCTTTATGGTGGGATTGCCCGATGCAGCCGTGAAAGAGAGCCACGAGCGGATTGTCTCGGCCGTGGAACATAACGGTTACAGATTTCCGAGGAAACAGGTAATCGTGAACATGTCGCCTGCCGATATACGCAAGGAAGGGGCGGCGTATGATTTGCCTTTGGCCGTGGGGATTTTGGCGAGCGACGAGAAGATAGAAACGGGTAAATTGAGCGAGTATATGTTGATGGGGGAGTTGTCTCTCGACGGCTCCATTCTTCCTATCAAGGGGGCGTTGCCCATAGCTATCAAGGCAAGGGAGGAGGGCTTTAAGGGGTTGATTATTCCCAAAGCCAATGTTCGCGAGGCTGCGGTAGTCAATCATCTCGATGTGTATGGCGTAGAGAATATCACCGAGGTGATTCGTTTCCTGAACGGGGAGATCGAGCTGGAACCGACGGTAATCGATACTCGTGCGGAATTTTTCAGGGAATATACCCATTTCGATTTGGATTTCAGCGATGTCAAAGGTCAGGAGAGTGTCAAGAGGGCTTTCGAAGTAGCGGCGGCCGGCGGACATAACATCATACTCATAGGGCCTCCGGGCGCCGGAAAATCGATGATGGCGAAGCGGTTGCCTTCTATACTACCGCCTCTCACATTGCAGGAAGCACTCGAAACGACCAAGATACATTCGGTCGCCGGACGCATGGAGAGGGGTAGTTCGCTGTTGTCGCAACGGCCGTTCCGGTCGCCGCATCATACCATATCGCCGGTAGCGTTGGTGGGCGGCGGGACTTTTCCCCAGCCGGGTGAAATTTCATTGGCACACAACGGGGTGCTTTTTCTCGACGAGTTGCCCGAGTTTTCACGTCAAGTCCTCGAAGTGATGCGTCAACCGCTCGAAGACCGCAAGATAACGATAGCACGTGCGAAATACTCGATAGAATATCCCGCCGGGGTGATGTTGGTCGCTTCGATGAATCCTTGTCCTTGCGGATATTATAACCACCCGGAGAAAGAGTGTATATGCAGCCCGGGAACGATACAACGTTATTTGGGAAAAATTTCGGGCCCTCTGCTCGACCGCATAGACATACAAGTGGAGATCGTTCCCGTCCCGTTCGAGAAAATCTCCGACACCCGTCCGGCGGAGTCGAGCGAGTCGATTCGTCGACGAGTCATTGCCGCAAGAGAAATTCAAGCCGCACGCTTTGCCGACTATCCCGGCATTCATTGCAATGCCCAAATGACTACCCGGCTGCTGAACCAATTCGCTGTCCCCGATGAGGCGGGATTGAAACGGCTGAAAGATGCGATGAACCGTTTCCACCTGTCGGCACGGGCCTACGACCGTATTTTGAAAGTAGCACGTACCATTGCCGATTTGGAAGGTAGCGAAGGGGTACAGGTGCAACACATCAACGAAGCGGTGAATTACCGAAATCTCGACCGGGAGAATTGGGGAGATAGGTAGAAATTGTTTGTCTTGCAGACCTATATTAAAGTATAGTGAAACTCAGATATAACGATATGAAGAACATAACCGTATTTTTGGCATCCAGCGACGAGTTGAAAAACGACCGTAACAGCTTCCATTCATTGGTGGCTTCTTTGGACGAAATTTTCGAGCCTCGGGGGTATCGCATAAGGTGCAGACGTTGGGAAGATTTTTCGGCATTTTGCACCGGAAGCCGTACTCAGGACGACTACAACCGCATAGTACGTGCCAGCGATATTTGTATCTGTATGTTTCATCGCAAAGCGGGAGAATACACCATAGAGGAGTTCAATCAAGCCTTAGACGAATATGTGAAGAGTCAGAGTCACCCCAAGACATTTGTCTATATTCGAGCCTTGATAGAAGGTGAAATGGAAGACGAGGCATTGAAACGATTCAAGGAAGATTTGTTCGATCGGGTGGGGCATTATTGGTGCAACTATGCTACCGACGATGCCATGAAGTTGCATTTTGTCATGCAGTTGGAGCGGATCATTCCATCGGTATCGGGCAACGCTTCCGTAACCGAGGGTAACCACTTTAAGATAGAGAACGGAGTCGTTTCGCTTTACGGCCACAAGATAGCCGAACTGGACAATCTCTCTTTTGCCGCCGAGAATCCGGAATACCTTTCGTTGAAAGAGTCCATCGCCCGATTGAATACAGAGATCGCCCGACTGAGAGCGACCGGTGTCGCCGAGCTCCAACCGATGATTGACGAGAAACAGGCGGAACTATACAAGAAACGGGAAAGTCTCAATCGATTGGAGAGCCGGCTGTTCGATCTTGCTCTATCCATCAACAAGCTGATCGGGAGCGGAACGCCGGTGAGCGAGCGCAAACGGTTGGCGATAGAGATGTTCGAGCGAGGGAACAGCAAAGGGGTCGTGGAGATTTTGAATGAAAAAGATATCGCCGCCGATGCCGCTCAGGCCCGCAAGGAGATAGAGCAAGGGAAACTACTGGTCGATTCCGGTCGGTCGCTTATCGAGGCGGGACTTCAAAAGACACGATCGTTGGCCGAGGAGTATGTTTTGCGGGCAAAGGCTTTGATGACAGACTATGCAGAGCCTCGTCGCTTCGAATTGGCTTGCCATGCCTATGAGCAGGGTATCGAGCTGACCCGTGCCAACCTTTCGGAGGAAGAGTTGGCAAAAAGTTTGTTTGAGTATGGTCATTTTTTACAGACAAACAAACGATACGATTTGGCGGAAGTTCGTTATCGAGAAAATTTAGACATTTGCCAGCGACTTGCAGCTATTAGTCCATATGCCTACGAGCCGGACTTGGCCGGTACTCAAAATAACTTAGGCGTTTTGTATAACAATACCCAACGTTACAAGGAAAGCGAGAAGATGTATCTCTCTGCCTTGAAAATTTGTCAGCGACTCACGGCGGCGAATCCACAAGTGTACGAGCCGGATTTGGCAATGACACAAAATAATTTAGGTCTTTTGTATAGCGATATCCGACGTTATGAGGAGAGCGAAGAGATGCACCTCTCCGCCGTGGAGATTTATCAACGGCTCACGATAGTGAATCCACAGGTTTACGAGCCGGATTTGGCAATGGCTCAAAGTAATTTAGGTACTTTGTACAAAGATACCCGACGTTATGAAGATAGCGAGAAGCTGTGTCTTTCCGCCATGGAAATTCGACGACGGCTTGCAGCGGCAAATCCACAGGTTTACGAGCCGGATTTGGCAATGACACAATATAACTTAGGCTGTTTGTACAGCGACACCCAACGTTATGAGGATAGCGAGGAGATGTATCTCTCTGCCTTGGAGGTTTATCAACGGCTTACGGCAGTGAATCCACAAGTGTACGAGCCGTATTTAGTACGAGCGTGCAATAACCTTTCATTCTTATTTCTCGCTCAGGGCAATTTTGAAGAAGCTGAACGGTATGCCCGTGAGGGATCAAAATATGATTTTACTCATCATGCTATTTATACAAATCTTGCGGCATCCCTTCTTCTTCAAGGTCGATATGCCGAGGCGGAAGAGATATACCTGCGATACAAGGAAGAGCTAAAAGAGGACTTTCTCTCGGATTTCGAAGATTTCTATCGACGGGGAATTATTCCACCGGAACGGGAAGACGATGTGGAACGGATAAAAAAGCTGTTGTCGAAATAGGCAGAGACATACATTCGATCGGGATCGCTGCGGGTGCGGATTAGGGAGTATAACGCATCATTGGATAAACGAGCCGAGTTGCTTGTATACTATACAGAAAAACAAAATTCGGATATGGAAACAAAGAAAGAAACAAAGAAAAACACACGTCTGTTGTCATTGGATACCCTTCGGGGATTCGATATGCTTTTTATTATGGGTTTCGCCCCGTTGGTAGTCGCCTTGAATGCCTTGCACCCGACGGCGGTGGGCGATGTCATAGCGGGGCACATGCGGCACGTCCCGTGGGACGGGTTTACCCAACACGATATGATATTCCCCTTGTTCTTGTTTATCGCAGGTATATCTTTCCCGTTTTCATTGGCCAAGCAAAGGGGGAGCGGATCGAGCGACAAACATATTTACCTGAGGGTTTTCCGCCGGGGTGTCACCCTCGTTTTGCTGGGATTCTTGTATAACGGATTCTTACAGTTGAATTTCCCCGATGTGCGTTTGGCAAGCGTTTTGGGGCGTATCGGGCTGGCGTGGATGTTCGGGGCTTTCATTTACATGAGTTTGAAAAAGTCGGTACAATATGGTTTGATTGTTTTTATCTTGGTGGGTTATTGGTTGCTGTTGGCCTTTGTGCCGGCTCCCGATGCTGCGGGAGCTTCCCCTCTTTCTATCGAAGGGAATCTGGTCGGATATATCGATCGGCATTGTTTGCCGGGGAAATTGATATACGGTAATTTCGACCCGGAGGGCCTGTTGAGCACGCTTCCGGCGATAGTCACGGCATTATTGGGAATTTATGCGGGGGAAATCGTCCGTTCCACCCGCTTGGGAAGCGGAGAGAGAAAGAGTTTGCTGTTGTCGGGAATCGGTGTTGTGTTGGTCGCCATAGGGCTGATTTGGAATACCGTATTCCCGATTAACAAAATGCTTTGGAGCAGTTCGTTTACCTGTTTCGTGGGAGGGCTTTCGTTCTTGTCATTCGCTTTGTTCTATTATATCGTCGATGTGAAAGGGTGGAAATCGTGGACTCTCTTTTTCCGAGTGATAGGACTAAATTCGATAACGATTTATCTGGCGCAGCAGGTGGTAGGATTTTCTCACATGAATAAGTTTTTGTTCGGAGGTATATCCCAATGGGTGGGAGAATGTGCCGGCGAGCCTGCCGGTGCGGTTGTCCTTCGTGCAGGATATGTCGCTTGTTGCTGGCTCTTCCTCTATTTTCTGTATCGGAAAAATATTTTCCTGAAAGTATAGTTTGTCGGTGGTGAACTCGTTCCATCTCATCTACGATGAGCAGGGGAGAGAAGTTTTGTCTCTGTTGCTTTTACTGCTGGTATTTCTTTAACCCCTCCGTCCTACGCTATATTTTGCGTTGCAAAACACCCCGTAATGCTACGGGACGCGGCAGGGGAGGAGTGTAGAAATCTTTCGATAACATTGCTCTACTGTTTTTTCAATCCTTCTGTCCTGTGGGCATTCGTCCCATCTCATCTACGATGAGCAGGGGGGGAGAAGTCTTGTCTCTGTTGTTTTTATTGCTGGTATTTCTTTAATCCCTCCGTCACTACGTGCCACCTCCCCTATATTTTGCGTTGTAAAACACCCCGTAGTGCTACGGGATGCGGCAAGGGGAGGAGTGAAATGTTTCGAATGTTACAAGGTCTGGCGGGAGGAGGGAGAGAGCTGTTTCAATAGAGAAGCACAGATCTTACTCGTCGTTTTAAGAGCTGACTTTTTGTTTTTCGAAACACAGGGGAGAGTGGGGGAATGGGGGAGTGGCAGCGATGAAGAGAGGAATAGAAAAAAATAAAAACGGTTTCTTACATTTTTTTAATTTCACAATTCCGGTCGAAAATGTTATCTTTGTTTCTCTTAAACAGGATTATTCATACGAATATAAAAGAAATATATCGTGGCCAAGGAAATTGTCGAAACTCCGCTGATGAAACAGTATATCGAGATGAAAGCCAAGCATCCCGATGCGATATTGCTTTTCAGGGTGGGGGACTTTTATGAAACGTTTTCGGACGATGCTTTGGTGGCATCGGAAATATTGGGGATTACATTGACTCGCCGGGCAAATGGAGCCGCCCAGTATGTGGAGTTGGCCGGTTTTCCCCATCATGCTCTCGATACTTACCTTCCCAAATTGGTGCGTGCCGGAAAACGGGTAGCTATTTGCGAACAGCTGGAAGACCCGAAACTGACAAAAAAATTGGTCAAGCGCGGCATTACGGAATTGGTGACACCGGGCGTGTCGATTAACGACAATATTCTCGATCACCGAGAGAATAATTTCTTGGCGGGTGTTCATTTCGGGAAAGGTAACAAAGTGGGTGTGGCTTTTCTCGATATATCGACGGGTGAATTCTTGACCGCCGAGGGAGATTTCGACTATGTGGACAAGCTGTTGGGCAATTTCTCTCCGAAAGAGGTGCTGTTCGAACGCACGAAACGGAAATTGTTCGAGGAGCATTTCGGTTCCCGTTTTTTTACTTTCGAGTTGGACGATTGGGTTTATACCGAGGATGCCGCTTCGGATCGCTTATTGCGTCACTTCGAGACGAAAAACCTCAAAGGTTTCGGAATTCACAATATGCCCAACGCCATTATCGCCGCGGGGTCTCTGCTTCATTATTTGGATATTACACAGCATACGCAGATTTCGCACATTACATCGCTGTCTCGTATCGAGGAGGAGCGATATGTGCGATTGGATAAATTCACGGTGCGGAGTCTCGAATTGCTTTCTCCGATGAACGAAGGGGGAAAGAGCCTGCTCGACGTGATAGACCGGACTGTCACCCCGATGGGGGCACGTATGCTCAAACGGTGGGTTGTCTTTCCGTTGAAAGATGTGAAGCCTATCGAGGATCGGTTGAACGGAGTGGAGTTCTTTTTCCGCCACCCCGAAGTTAGGGAGGTTATCGATCCGCAACTCGATACGATAGGCGATATGGAACGCCTCATTTCGAAAGTGGCGGTGGGGCGTATTTCGCCTCGCGAGGTGGTTCAGTTGAAGGTGGCATTGTCGGCGATAGAGCCTATCAAGGCTGTTTGCGAGCAGAGCGATGAACCTGTATTGCAACGTATCGGGGAGCAACTGAATTGCTGTACGATCATCAGGGACCGAATCGAACATGAAATTAATCCCGATGCGCCCAATTTGGTGAATCGGGGAGGAATTATCCGCAAGGGTGTGAACGACGAACTCGACGAGTTGCGAGAGATTTCCTATTCGGGGAAAGACTATTTGTTGCACGTGCAGCAGCGCGAGAGCGAGAAAACAGGTATTCCCAGCTTGAAAATCGGGTATAACAACGTATTCGGGTATTACATCGAAGTGCGCAATACTCACAAGGACAAGGTTCCTTCCGATTGGATCAGAAAGCAGACGTTGGTGAGCGCAGAGCGTTATATTACCCAAGAGTTGAAAGAATACGAGGAGAAGATTTTGGGGGCGGAGGAGAAAATCCTTTCATTGGAAACGCAGTTGTTCAATGATTTGATTCTTGCATTGACGGAGTATATTCCTGCCATACAACTCGATTCCAATCTCATTGCGCGGCTCGACTGCTTGTTGTCGTTCGTGAAGTCGGCCGTGGAAAACCGGTATATTCGTCCCGAAGTAAACGATTCGCTGGTTATCGACATCAAGGAAGGACGTCACCCGGTTATCGAGAAACAGTTGCCGCCGGGCGAACCCTACATCAGCAACAGTGTCGAGCTCGACAACGACAAGCAGCAAATCATGATGATAACGGGACCCAACATGGCTGGTAAATCGGCGTTGTTGCGCCAGACCGCTTTGATTGTTCTGATGGCTCAGATAGGAAGTTTCGTTCCGGCCGAGGCCGCTAAGATAGGTATTGTGGACAAGATTTTCACTCGTGTGGGGGCATCGGACAATATCTCGCTCGGCGAATCTACCTTTATGGTCGAGATGACCGAGGCCGCCGATATTCTCAACAATCTGTCGGAGCGGAGTTTGGTTCTGTTCGACGAGTTGGGACGGGGAACGAGTACTTACGACGGTATATCTATCGCGTGGGCTATTGTCGAGCACATACACGAACACCCCAAGGCTCGTGCCAAGACGTTGTTCGCTACCCATTATCACGAGCTGAACGAAATGGAACGTACTTATAAACGCATTGTCAATTATAACGTTTCGGTAAAAGAGGTCGACAACAAGGTGATATTCTTGCGGAAATTGGTACGCGGCGGGAGTGAGCACAGTTTCGGTATCCATGTGGCGAAGCTGGCCGGTATGCCCCAGAGCATCGTCAAGCGGGCCAACCAGATTTTGAAACAGTTGGAGTCGGAGAACCGTCAGAACGGTATCGCCAAGCCTACCGCCGAAATCGCTTCGTCGAGAGGTGGCATGCAGTTGAGTTTTTTCCAACTGGACGACCCTGTGCTTTCACAGGTTCGGGACGAAATTTTACAGGTCGATATCAATAACCTTACACCGGTAGAAGCATTGAATAAACTGAACGAAATACGAAAAATAATCACCGGGAAATAGAACGGTTTGTTTATGATGAAGAGAAGCGATTTTGAAATTATGGCGCCGGTGGGTTCGTACGATTCTTTGACGGCGGCCATACAGGGAGGGGCCGATTCGGTATATTTCGGTATCGAGGGGCTGAATATGCGAGCCCGTTCGTCGAATAATTTTACGATAGACGATTTACACGAGATCGTGCGTATTTGTAACGAGCATCACATAAAGAGTTATCTGACGGTCAATACCGTTATCTACGACGAAGATATACCTCTGTTACATCGTATTATCGATGCGGCGAAGGAGGCCGGGCTCTCGGCTATTATCGCCAGCGATGTGGCGGCTATGACCTATGCCCGCGAGATAGGGGTAGAGGTGCATTTGTCGACCCAGCTGAATATTTCCAATACCGAGGCGTTGCGATTCTATGCCCGTTTTGCCGATGTG
>OLIT01002616.1_pt1 | contig 12797 bp, 11 predicted proteins | sample 1601341 | NCBI WGS metagenome assembly OLIT01 (sample SAMEA2452121, study PRJEB22498) | human gut metagenome | biome: human feces; feature: human gut; material: feces | place: Australia | collected 2012
AGCTCTTTACTGCAATTGAGATTGCCATTGAGATTGCTTGCGGATTTTAGGTTTTATAAATATTACATTTTCAGTTTTTCAAAAGTCTTTTCCCACGATTTATATATTTCGTCAACAGAGTATCTTTTGCTTGTTTCAATGGCTTTTTCAGCCATATCATTATAGACGGCATCATTATGCATAATCTTTTGTAATTGTATGGCTGCGTTTTCTGCAGAAAAACCTTCTTTTTGGTATGGAAAGACAATACCATTAACACCGTCATTGACAATGTCGTAAACAGCAGAATAACTGCCATAAACGGCAGGAACAACTCCGAAGCTCATACATTCAGCCAACACAAGGGGGAAACCCTCATATTCAGATGTAAGCATCAGAATCCTTGCGCGTTTATAATACTCTATAGGTGATTTAAAACCTTCAAAGCTGACATTCTTTAGTCCTAATGCCTTTGCTTGCTTTTCAATATTCTCACGCTCAACTCCGTCGCCTACTATAGTCAGCCGCCAGTCTGTATATTTCTTTTCCAGCAAAGCCCATGTGTCTATCACTCTGTACACCCTTTTTTGATTATAGTCAATGCGGCCGACATATATTATTTCTTTTTCTTTATTAGCAGGTTTTAAAACAAAGTCTCCAGTTTCTATTGTTACAGGGTTTGTCTGCACCATAAGTTTTTTAGGATTCTTTATTCCTGTAAAATCCTTAAAGCATTCAACGAAACTCGGGGAGAGCACTTGGTAAACATCGCTATGATTATATACATACCGCATACTCCTGCTTGTGATAAATCTGTATAAATTCTTCTTAGCAATAAGAAACAGTTGCTTAAACCTATTGTCTGTTTTTGACAATTCTATTTCAACATCTTTTATTCGTGCATTAGTACCAGGATCATTGTGATATATCGCAATAACTTTTACATTTAATCCTTTCTTTGCCTTTTCTAAAACTTTTGCTCCAACAAAAGGAAGCCCCCATTGATTTATAACAATATCTATTTTTTCGGATATAAGAATATCTCTTAATTTAGCAACATTATTTTGTGAATAGCTGAAACCATATAAACTATATACTTTAACGGCATCGCATGTTCTTTCAACCATCATCTTATTTGGCCGATTAAAACATGCAATAATAACGTTATTATTGTTATCAATGAAAGACTTTGCCAAAATAGATGTAACAACCTCTTGCCCACCTATCTCATATACTTTCATTAAGAAAAGGATATTCATATATTAATTTTAAAACTAATAATTTTAATTAATACTATCTTCAATAAATTTCAAACTTCTTTTCCTATAATTATCAATGATAGCATTTATGGGTTTATAATCAACGGAAAGTGATTCAGGTTTGCTTTCAGAACCATCGTCATAAATAAGTCGTGATTCCGTGTTTGTCAACTTTAATATTGATAATGCTCTGCTATTTATACTACTAGCAGGATTCAACAACGTTGTAAATGGTATATTAAAATTAATTGAAAATGCCGTTCCATGAAAACTATCAGTTATCACATATGCAGCATGGTCAAAAATAGTTATAAACTCTCTTGGTCCTACATTAGAAATATGAATTATTCCTTCTTCCTCTTTCATCTTTAAGTAGTTTAGCTTTATGTTAATTATTTCAACATTCAATTCTTTTGCAATACTTTTTGCCAAACTAAAAATATAATGTGAACCTGAAAGAGTATAGATTACAACATACTTTTTATCTTTAGGCAAATAGTCTTTTATAGCAACAAAATTAATCCATTCTTGACGATTTAAGAGTAATGTTGGATCTAATACCAAAGTTGCATTACAATTAGAACATTTTTTTACAATATCTAATCCTGCTGTTTCTCTAACAGAAATGGCATCCATATTTTCCAAATATTGCTTGTACATAGCTCTTTTGTTTTGCGGTATGCTACTTACACTAAAACTTGCTGCGTACGAAATTTTTCTTGTTTCCCATCTATTGGCCATCATAAGAAAGAATACATCCAAATATCGTGTTTGCATGTAGTTCCAAATCTGATCGCTTCCTGCTATCATTACATTATATGGTAAACTTTGTATATTACGCATTTCTTCCAAAGTGTAAAATTTGGTAGAATGTTTTATGTAATCATTGAAAAATTTTTCAAAGATCTTATGTCGTTCTTTAACCTTATCACTGTTTGCCGCAAAAGCTTTACGTGCGTTATATTTGTCTTTTATGAGTTCAATTATTTTAAGTGAACCTTTTATCAAGCCATATTGCTTATATCTGTTAAGTATAGCATTTTTGTATGAACTGAACGAACTTTCAATAACTCCTTTCTCTTTTTCCAAATTTATCACTTCAGCGTCATAACCTAATAGGTTCAGTTTTTTTTGCAGGGCATATGCTTGAAGCTCTGCTCCATAGTTATCACATTTTACAAAAGTAATAATACCTATTCTCATGATGTTTTACCTATTTTATAACTAATTGTTTTGTAAATATTGTAAAGTCCAAATAAATCTATAATGTCTTTTATTATTCTTGTTAAAAGATATTTTAAGTTTTTTCTATATGGCAATCCACATTTTCTTGAGAAATCAATTAATGATATTTTCGGATCAATCATCATCTTAACTGCTTGATCTCTGATCTCATTTCTAAAAATAGGTGCTTTCAAATTTGCTTGTTGAGCAATAGCTTCTTCAAGACTGCGCTTTTCAATATAAGCTTCTAAGCTTAGTTTTTCATAGATTTTAGCCATTGTTCCGCAATTATCTATTACCAAAGAAACACCTGCTGCTACATTTTTAGTAAACTTTTTTCCTTGACATCCAATACCCCAAAAATCTGCGATTGTAAATGTACCTACTCTTTTTGTATTACAATATGAACAATTAAAACAACTTTCTCTAAACGTTATTCCTTCAAAAAATGCATTCATGTAAGCATTTTCGTATAGGTCTAATCTTTTCCATTTTGATTTTGCAAACTTGACAGCAGGAATTATTGACCAACTATCTAATTTACGGAATCTAAATGTTTCAATTATTTTATTATTATAATGTGGTAATTCCTGCAATTTAGTTATATAAGAATCAAAGCATCCTTGTGAAGGAACACCATGACATACAAGATCTAATGTTATTAGTAGTCCTTCATAACGTTTTTTGCCCAAAAAATTATATAATCCAGCAATTTGACAAGGAGTTCCTGAAAATAAAACCTTTCTTTGGTTTCGCAGGAATTGTCTCACTTCTTTATAACTATTCCCTATATTGCTTTGTACATATTTTGACCCCCTTAGTTTATACAAATCCTGTACTGATTCGATAAATATATGTTTAACCTTAAAATCAAAGTCTATTGATGCTCCAAACACAACACCACCATCTTTTAAGACTACTCTAGCGAAAGCAGAAAAAGCGCCACCAGAACTACTTTTCAATCTATCTTTTTCATTAATTAATGCATAGGCATTAATGTTTGTATTTGGAATTTCTATTGGATTAATTTGTGGACAACTTTTTACACATAGACCACATTCAACGCATTTTTTATAATTTATATGAGGTTGTAAAAAACCTTCTTCATCATATTCCATTGTTATAGCATTATGCGAACATACATTAGCACAAGCAGCACATCCTGTGCAATGGAATCTATCAACTAGTTTTATCATAGTTATTTAGTAGCTGCAGTAATATTATATCGACCTTTCCATAAGTATATGAGAAGTTTATCTATTAAATTATTAACTTTTTTACGATTATTGTATGCATAATTACATGCAGAATATACTTCGGATACGAATCGGTCTATTCCCCAATCTTTTATTATTTCTAAAGATTTCTGTCTCATATTAAAATATTCAGAATCAGATAATTTTTCGATATTAAACAAAGCATTTATAATATCTCTTTCACTATACGGATTAAAATGAAAACCATTTAATTTATCTTTTACCAATGTTGTAGAACTACCACATTCATTACTTATTGCCACAATGTGTCCACTAGCCATACATTCATTAACAACCATGCCCCAAGTTTCAACTTTTGTACTAGGTAATATTAATGCTTTCATTCTTACAAATAGTTGTCTTAGATTTTCTCTTGTTTGAAAATCCAAAAATGTTATACGATTATCATTTCCTGCTATTTTTAATAGTTTTTCATGATCAGGTCCATTTCCGACCATAACAAGAGGTATTTTGCCTCCTTTATTTAAATATTCTTTATATGCAGATAAGAAAAATGGGAGATTTTTCATTGTAGTTTGGCGTCCAACGGTCATAAAATATGTTTTAGGTAACATCTGAAAATCTGTATTTTCTACTTTCTTTCCCCAAAAATCATTATCAGAAGTATCCAGACCATAAAATATCTCATTCTTTTTGAATCCGTATTTTAACAGCGTCTCATCCCATGCTGGAGCTGGGCATATAAATGCATCTACATTTCTTATTATTCGTGATTTTACCCATATTGATATTTTATTCCTAGAAAACGTATTATATCTTTGGTCATCATATTCAATAATTCCTTTATGACGATGTTTTGCCCATTTTAATCCAATTGCTCCATATGGGAATGAAATAAAACCCGTAATCAATATATCAGGGTTCAACTTATCTAGCATGTAAAAAATTTTCTTTTCATATGATAAGTCAGGAGGAGAATCCCACAAATGATATATATTTAATTTTGTATTTTCAACTTTAGGTAAATTCTCATAAAGAAGGTTCTTTTGAGACTCTTCTAAAATATCAAGTGTAGATCCTTTGGACTTTAGAAATTCAGAAAATGCAACAAGCCTAGGTATAAAATACAAGGCATAATTACCAAACATTACAATCTTCATGTTTTATCCAATTATTTTTAAAAGTATCTTTTACGAAGATAATAAATGGTTTATTAATAAACCATGACAAATGAGTACATATATTATATATGGCCTTTAATTTATTTCTAAAAGACTCAGATTTAAGAATTTGTATATTTACTACCATCATACGTAACTTATACCAAGATATAAATTCATTAATAAAATTCTTATCATCTGAATTCCTTATATAATAACATATTTTTATTATCAATTTGTCAATATATGTTTGTTTATAAGGATGGTTTGATACATCTGCATAGAATAAATAAAGGAATTCTTCCTGTATATCAATATTCAATTTATTTTTTATAAAATCCGCACAATATTTTACACGTAAAATGTTACGTTTATTACCATATAGACGTGTTACGCCATTATTATTTATTCTATAAAATAATAATCTATCGCATAAGGTTATACACTTTATGCCATCCCATGTCATTCTTATCCATAAATCAACATCCTCAAAATTGTAAACAGTTCCATCGTCTTTATATTTATATTTTTTTATGAGTTCAGACTTAACCATTATACCAGGATGAGTTATTTGATTTTGAAATAACAATACATATTTTAAAATACAATTATGAAATAATATTGGACGTAATGATTTTCTATAAAACTCTCCATTTTCAGAAAGTTCATAAGTACAAATATTTACTATTCCGACAGTTTTATCATTATTAAAAGCATCTAATTGCTTTTCGAATAAAGTATTTACAGCAATATCGTCTGCATCCATACGTGATATATATTTCCCCGTAGCAATATTAAGACCTTTATTTAATGTTTTTATTAATTTTAAATTTGATTCGTTCTTAATATATTTTACTCTATCATCATCATATGATAAAATTATGTTTTCCGTATTGTCTGTACTTCCATCATTGATAATGATTAATTCAAAGTCTTTTATTGTTTGATTAAGGATACTATCTATAGACTGCCTTAAAAACTTTTCACCGTTATATACAGGCATTATAACAGAAATTAGTGGATTATTTCTCATTATTTATTATTTAAAATTCTTGCAGGATTACCAACCACGATAGAGTCATCAGGAATATCCTTTGTAACAACAGTTCCAGCACCAATTATAACATTGTTTCCTATTTTAATTGGTCCTATAACAACAGAATTAGCACAGATTCTAACATTATCGCCTATTGTTGGTTTATCAGGGATTTTATCGGTACTTTTTTTCCCTATAGTTACGTTCTGCCATATTTCACAATTTTCACCTATAGAAATAGCATTTATTGCAGTAGAAAAACCATGCCAAAACAATAAACCTCCACCAATATTTTTAGCACTAGTAAAAAAGTATAAATTATTCACACCCTTATATACTTTCCTTAAAAAGGATACTTTATTATACCTAAAGAAAAAAATATTCCTAAACTCTGGTATTTTTTCAAATAAATATGCCAGAGTAAAATAATTATTTCTTCTAAAACCAAAATATTTAGAATAATGTATCATATCTTTTGTTAATTGTTCATTTTCATTTACATAAAATATGACCAATATTGGTAAATATTTTACACAAAGCAAAATATATTGAATAAATTTAATACAACTCATTAAATTAAGCGTTTTGATTTTAACAATATATAAAACATTATTTTAGAAAGTACGTTATAATTATGATTTAATATTTTGAGATATAAGACTTCAAATAATGTAAGATCTGCTTTACTAAGGATTTTTCTTAAGTCTTCAACATCCAAATTTCTCTTCAACCCATACTTATAGCAATTTATAAGTCCTATGATAATATAGTCTTTATATATATTATAATCACTTCTTGAATAAAAGAAATCTTGTACGAGCAATTTGGCAGAAACCAATGATTTAAAATTCTTATTATTTAAATCTTTCATATAAGAATTTTCATTTAAGTGATTATAATAATATATAATATTATCTACAAAAGTACGTTTTGCATAATACAATAATCTTGTTATTACAGAGTAGTCTTCACCATAATTAATACCTTCTATTGCATTAATGTTGTAATTTATGTACAACTTTCTACGTAACAATCTCCCCCAAATCTGATTTGAGCATCGTCCAACACCACTCAACATAAACTTAATGTAAGTTTCTTTATCTAAATTACATGAATGCACAATCTTATTTTCATCTTTATAAACATCAACATATGCTCCATCAACAATATCTGAGTGAGTCTCTATAGCCTTTGCCATCAATGAAGAAACGCAATCTTTACTTACCCAATCATCACTATCAATATGTATAATGTACTCTCCTGAAGAAGCATACAATCCCGTATTTCTTGCAGCAGCTAGACCTTTATTTTCCTTATGATGAATAATTTTTACTTGATTATAACGATTGGGATAATTTTTAATCGTTTTTTCTAGGACTTCAATACTTTTGTCATTAGTACAATCATTTACAAATATATATTCTATATTCTCATAAGTTTGTTCCATTAATGATATAACACATCTTTCAATATATTTTTCTACATTGTATATTGGAACTAATACAGAAACTTTATCCATTAATTTTTTTTTGAAAATATGATAACGACGAATTTAAAAAAGAATATGTATCTTTCTGTAGAATATTCAAATTTAGTTGTTCTTTTTCCAAATTATAGAATGGACAAACACTATCCATTGGAGAATTTATGGGCACAATACAATTTTGTAAATTCAAATTTGTCAATAAAGAAGTTAATCTATCATCTTTATTATCATTTTTTACAACAGCTAATAAAGGCTTTCCGAAATTTAAGGAAAAAGCAACACCATGAAAAGATGATGTTATCACAATAAAACTATTATATATAAGTGACAAAAAATCCTCTATTCCCATATTTTTATATACTTTATGTCTTATTTTAAATTCGCTTGGAATATCTATATTACAAATTATATCCAAATCATATTTATTACTAAGATGCTTAGTTAACTTATATATATATGGTTTAGGATTAAACGCATAATCTAAAATATATAAAAATATATATTTTTTTTTATATGAATTCTTTTTTACAAAATTATACCATTGTTTCGAATCAATCATTAAAGTTGGGTCTAATGTTATTGATGGCTTTTCACCTATTAAATCATTAATTATTTCTGCGCCCTGATTTTCTCTTACTGAAATAAATTTATATTTCTCAAGATAATATTTATATTTATATGCAGTATCCTTATCTAAATTTTTACAAGCAAGGCTTGAAGAAAAAGACATCAAATTAGAATTGTCAGGCAAAAAATCAAAAAAATATCCAGGATCACCATATGTAAATCTTGGGTTCCAGATCTGATCACTTCCTGATAAATACACATCAAAAATCGGTATATTATTTTTTAAATCATTATAATCAACAAATTCTCTAGTTAAGTGATAATAATTCTTCATAAAATGCTGTATTTTTTTTCTTCCTCGATATTTTGCCTTTAGACAAAAGGCTCTAGCTATTTTAGTCTTTAAAGATGGAATAAATAGCTTCATACCATGATTTACTTGCCACTTATTTGGATATCGATAATTTATAATAAAAACTTCATGTCCAAATTGTTCTAATAAAAGTTGAGTTGCATATGCTTGAAGTACAGAACCATGGTGTACAACACTATGCATTGTTATTATACCTATTTTCATATATGCTATTTTTACATTTGATTAAATAAATAATTATATATAAAAAATATCCATTACCAATTCCCGGTATTGATGACATTGTCTTAACAAGTAAAAATAATGCAACTATTGTAAAAGCAATAATATTTTTATATTTTAATGAAAAATAAAAACCTTGTAATAAAGATGCCGAAAATGCTATAACTCCTAATAATCCATAATTTATCAATATTTGGAACCAAACAGATTCCAAGCCAAATGCGCCAACATATCTATTAATTACAATAGAAGTTCCTTCCAACCCTAAGCCATATAATGGAGATTTTTCAAAGGCGTTCATAACAATCAAATACTGCCAATGTCTCATATATGTACTACTCCCTGATACTGATTGAGTATCATAAAAACTCATTATTATTTCTTGAAAATAATCTATAAAAATTATAATCATAAAAGAAGATAAAAGCCATAGATATAATTTTCTCTTTAAATTTAAAGACATTGATATAATTATCATACTAAATATCAATGCTAAAATAACAGTTCTTGTTCCTGTTAAAAATGTACAAATTATGCATAATGCAATAAGTATATATAAATAATATGTATTTATATTTTTTAAGCCATTTTTTAGATGAAAGAAAAATATACAAAAAGCCATACAACAAATTGTTCCCATTGCTCCGACATCACGCATTAATGAATGACATCTCATTGTTCCAAATCTTATATCTTCACTACGATCTGCATCATAACCGATAAACATTGAAGAATTAACATAGAAGTCATATAAGGGATTACTTTGAGTTAGAAATTCATATACTTCATAAAGACATATTATTGAAATAAAAATTACAAAATAGCGAAAAAAATAAATCCTATTATTTTTATTACTCACAATACTCCAAAATACAATTGTAAAGATGTATTCTGATGCAATAATGGCTATACTTGTAGGCCAATGGGCTATATTCATTAAATTTGATATTGTATATGAAACTATAATCAATATTATAGTTAAATAAAAAGGAAATTTAATTCTATTGATATTATGATACTTTAGAATGAATAGCAATATTGAAATAATACTAAGAGTCTGAAAAAGATTAATAGAATCAGTCATTCCTATCATACTTAATAGTGGATAAAATGCCACAATAAAACAACATGCCTTATTGTATTTATACAATAGAATGATTATAAATATTATTAATAATAAATAACTCATTTTGTCTATAACATTTTTCTTTTTAACTCAAATCACTTTTTGTGAGAATGCTTTATTGTGTAAAAAATTTGCTATTATTTGGCAAAAATTAAGTAATATACTATACGGACAATCACAAAAATCTATAATGAACGATTTGGATAGAACATTTATTTATATATTTTTTATCCTATAAATTACACCTTTTAGTTTATAATGTATTTTTACAAAAAAATTAGTTTTATTAAGTGATAAATTTTCTTTTTTAAGAAGACAAAATATTAGTTTTCCCAATAATGTTCTTTTTGCAGATTTAAGCTGCTGTTCTTGAGCTACAATATCAAATGGATGTCGTATTAATGTACAACCAATTTTATTTAATACTTTAATTCCATTATAACTAAATACAACAACAGCACTTACTCCATCTTCGTTACTACAATATTGTCTCCCCCACATGTCACCTATTCGAATGTCAGCTGCTGATTTATTATATTTATATTTACATTTTTCATAACAGGCTTTACCTAAACATGCATCACTCAGAAATAAGCGATAGAACATATCACCTTGTGATAATCGTGAATTTAATTTTCCTTTTCTTTCTTTTATTAACTCATTATAAGAGCTATTATAATCTTCAGGTTCTGCTGTATTTATACCATCAATTGACATTGCCCATGAGTCGTGCCAACCTGTAAATTTGTTACGCCATGAAACGTATGTAAGCTTACCTACTTTTGCCTCAGCCCATTTAACATATTTATCCCATACTAGCATAGATGGCACTCCATGACAGAAGAAATCCATAAGTATAAAATTATCTTCTTTTTTAAACTTACGTATATATCTTCTAAAAGAGTCTATTTGGCACGGTGTTCCTGTTACAAGATATTTTTCTTTTCTATTTATTGCTTTAAATCCATCGACTGTATAACTTTGTATATACTTACTACCAATAGAAGGTATTAATTCTTCAACATTAGTGGCTATATAATGTTCAGCACGATTTGTTTCAACATTGTATCTGACACCACAAACTTTATATCCTTGATTTATTAAATAACGTCCTATCTCGAAACCGACACCACCAGAAGAACATTTACGTCTCACTGCCGGCTCTTTACTCCATGCTGCATAGCTTTTTAATGGTTTGTTATCAACGCTTAATTCATCATGGCTGTAGGCACAAACATCCACACATAAGCCACAGTTTGTACACTTTGAAACATCAGTTATATGTGGTTCATAAAAGCCATCACTATTCAAGCTTATTTCTATAATTTTTTGACTGCATACAACTGCACAGACTCCACAGCCATAACAATCATGTATATTAGATATATTCATTTCCTTATCTTATTAAATATTTCTATTATTTTATTTTTACAAAAGAGTTTCTCATTCTTGCTTAATCCTAATAAATAGCTAATAGTCATTGTTGACATGAATGATATAACACATATCGCGATGAATGTTAACCATGAATTTTCTTTTATTAATATAAAAGCTATTATTGGAATAATTAATGAAAGAATAGAAATTATGAAAACACGTATGGTTACTGTCTTGATGAACATTGTTATTGGCAAACCTATAGTCTTATTTAGTAATATTAGTCTTGCAAAATGGCATGCAATAGAAATAAAGATTCCTACCAACATTGCTGAATAAGGAGGATATCCAATCTTTAAAAACAAATATGCAATTGGTAATGTTAATAATGATATGCCTCCTACAATTATTTGATAATCTCTCACTTTACCCGAAGCATGCATTGATGTAATTAATGTACCAGATAATGAATCTATCAATGCTGTTATCAATACAAGTCTTAGAAATATTACGGTATATTCTGGTACATTTTTTAGCCAAATTTTGAGAATAAAAGGAGCTTCTAACACTATTGGTAAAGACAATGTTAATAAGAGTAGATATGATAATTTACTTCCTCTAAAAACCAATTTAAACATATCATGTTTTTCATTAGATGCATAAGACTTAACAATCTGTGGATTCATTGCCAACTGAAAATTATTAACAAAGCCGTTCATTGCATTTGAAACTTGATATGCTATACCTCTGGCTGCATTAACAGCGGCTCCAAAAAAGATATTTAAAAGTACATTGATACCTTGCTCTTTCGCTACACCGGCTAATGAGCCAATAAGATTCCAACTTACGAAAGACATTACATTTTTACCATACTCTTTATTCCATTTCCAGTCGAAGACACAATCAGGAAAATTTCGTTTAGCATAAATTCCATATATAATTCTGATTGTAACAGCAATAAGTGCAAGTAATATAGCATAAAGAATTAATTTGTCAATCGGAGAAATAATAATTAAATAAACAATTAATAATTTTAATGTTACTTCTATTATGCTGACATAAGCAAATGCTTTCATCTTTTCATAAGCTATAATTGCAGCATTGTAAGGAACACTCACTACATTAATTATAAACGTCAATAAAGAAAACTGAAATACCCAGTTTGCTGCAACATAACGGTTCGTAGGAAAATTCATGTGTGTGTTTAAGAACCATGTTCCAAAGGTTTCTGCCAAAATTAAGATTATTCCACCTAATATAAGATGAATCATAACTGCTGTTGAGAACATTGATCTTACATTACCTTTTTCTTTCTTACCTATTTCAAAAGATAAAAATCTTTGCGTGGCTGTTGTCATCGCACCGCTAATTACGGTGAACATTGTAACGAATCCTCCTACAACATTATATATACCAAAATCAACCTCCCCGAGTGCAGATAATACGACACGTGACGTATAAAGAGTGATTGCCATTGTAAGTAGCATTCTAAAATACAATAATAATGTATTTTTTGCAATACGTTTATTATTCTGTGCGGTATCTGTCATGATTTAATTGTTATCCTGTTATTTCTATTATAAATCGTAAATATTTTATTAAAAACTCACTTATTTTATGAGTCAAAATCGGTGAAATAATTTTATAACTCAATGAGTTTTGAAGACTATTTTATTGATTATATTGGCATAATTTTACAGCATAAATTCAATAGTTACCTTAATTCCGCAACACTTTGATTTAACTTTATTTATAAGTTCCTGAGCAACAA
>OLIT01002617.1_pt1 | contig 12797 bp, 10 predicted proteins | sample 1601341 | NCBI WGS metagenome assembly OLIT01 (sample SAMEA2452121, study PRJEB22498) | human gut metagenome | biome: human feces; feature: human gut; material: feces | place: Australia | collected 2012
GACGGACTGCACTGGTTCCTTGAAAGTATGGTAAAGAACTTCACCGGTTTCGCACCGCTCGGTCTGGTAATCACCATGACACTCGGTATCGGTCTCTGTGAGGAATCCGGACTGATAATGTCCCTCTTAAAGGGAAAGAATTGGACTAGACCAAGGTAACTTCGAAATGAAATATAATGGTGAAAAATTTATTAAAGAGTGTCCAATTAAAGACCATAGTGTTGCAGTACAATTATTATTAGATGCTTTAGTTGATCACCATGTTGTTGAAAGTTTAGGTGAAATCGAAGCTTGTGGACATCGAGTTGTCCACGGTGGCGAATATTATAACGACGCGGTTAAAGTCGACGAGGAAGTTGTTGCTCGCGTAGAAGAATTAGCTGAATTAGCGCCACTTCACAATCCAGCACATATTGTTGGATATAATGCATTTAAAGCAGCTTTACCAGAGGTTGAACATGTTTTTGTATTTGATACTGCATTTCATCAAACTCTTGATCGGGAAAGATATTTATATCCTTTACCATATGAATACTACACAGATCTAAAAGTTCGCAAATATGGTGCCCATGGAACAAGTCATAAATATGTATCTCAAGTTGCCATTGATATGTTAGGAAATCCCAAACATTCGCGAGTAATTGTTTGTCATTTAGGAAATGGTGCAAGCATTTCAGCAGTTCAGGATGGTATATGTATTGATACTTCAATGGGATTTACACCACTGGCAGGAGTAATGATGGGAACACGCTGTGGTGATGTTGATCCATCTATTATGCCGTATTTATGTAAAAAATTAAATAAAACACCTGATGAAATTTTAGATATCTATAATAAGAAATCAGGAATGTTAGGAATTTCTGGAATTTCTTCAGATTCCCGTGATATTGAAAATGCATTATTTAAGAACGGTGATGAACGTGCACTTCTTACAGGTTTGTTATATGCACGAATCGTTTCAAAATATATTGGAAGTTATTTTGTTGAAATGGGTGGTGTTGATGCTATTGCCTTTACTGCTGGAGTTGGAGAAAATGCTTCTTATCTTCGTCGTTTGATCATTGATAATGTTTCACGTGCGTTAGGCGTTTTCTTAAATGAAGAAGAAAATGAACGTCGTAGTAAAGAAAATCGTCTAATTTCCCATCAATATTCTAAAGTTGATGTTTATGTAATCCCTACTAACGAGGAAGTAATGATTGCTCGTGATACTGTAAGAATTTTAGGTTTATAAGCTCTGATCAATAATCAGAGCTTTTCTATTTATAAATTTGGGTAAATATGGTATAGTCATCTTATTAAATAGAGGAGTTTTATAATGGAAGAAAAAATAATTGCTAAAATTGAAGAATATGATTATATTGCTATTTACCGTCATGTAAATCCAGATTTTGATGCTTTTGGCAGCCAATTGGGAATGTACGATATGATTAAAGCTACTTATCCAGATAAAAAGGTTTTTTTATGTGGTGATTTCAGTTCGGAATTAGTGAAAAAATATACAGTAGTTTTTGAACATCAAGAAGTTGATTATACTAAAGATATTTTAGGAATTGTTCTTGATACTGCTAATATTGAAAGAATTGATGATCAAAGATATCAACTTTGTAAAGAAATTATTAAAATTGATCATCATTTGGTCGTAGATAGTTATGGCACTTTAAATTACGAAGATAGTAGTGCTAGTTCAGCTAGCCAATTAGTTGGAACAATTTTTAAAGATACGGCTATGAAAATTACTAAAAGTGGTGCAGAAGCTTTGTATTTGGGAATTGTTGGAGATACAGCGCGGTTTATGTATCGAAATACTGATGAACGGACTTTTGCAGTAGCTGGAGCTTTGGTTCAAGAAGGAATTGATATTGTTGAAATCTATAATCGAATTTATATGAAGAAGGCTAAGGATTTACAAATTAATAAATTTATTTTAAATAATCATCAGTTTGATGGTGGTGTTGCTTATTATGTTTTAAGTGATGCAGATTTAAAAATGTTAGAAATTAGTCGTGAAAGAGGTTCGGACTTTGTTAATTTATTATCTGGTGTAGAAGAATATAAAATTTGGATGGCTCTAACTGAAAATGTCGCTGATCATAATTGGCGTGTTAGTTTACGTTCACGTGATTACGCAGTCAATAAGGTGGCTGAAAAATATAATGGTGGTGGTCATATGCTGGCAAGTGGCGCAAAGTTAGCTTCATTAGAACAGCTTGGTCAACTGCTTCAAGATTTAAAGGAGATAATCAATGAATAAATTTACTGACATATTTGCAAATTTTATTGAGGGTTTTTCATTTAGACAAGGTTCTCAAGATGTAAAACAAGTAAAAAAAGGTGCTTTTTTAAAGGCGTTTACAATAACTTTAATAATTGGATTGATTGGTGAATATGCTTTTTTGATCCCATTGAATCTTCGTTCACCACAATTTATAATTTATTTTTGTATATTATTATTAATATTTAATGGACTATATTTTATGTTAAGTCAAAGATTTAGTAAGATCACCAAATATAGTCTCATTGTGATTGGAATATTAATTGCATATGTGGCCATTGGGACATTTGTTAGTTCGCCTATCTTTAATGCAGGAAGTTATCAAAAACAATTAAAGTTAGATAAGAAAGCAGACTTCTATGCTGACAATAAAACTATTTCCTATCAATCGATTCCAGTGGTGGATCGAGATAGTGCGATTAAATTAGGTGATCGTAAAATGGGACAGATGGTTGATTATGTATCCCAATTTGAGGTTGATGAGTCGTATGAACAAATAAATTATCAAGATACGCCATATCGTGTGACACCATTAGAATATAGTGACTTGATCAAATGGTTTACTAACCGTAGTGATGGACTGCCCGCATATATCCGAGTAAATATGGTGACGCAAGAATCTGAAGTAGTTAAATTAAAAGAAGGAATGAAATATTCTAAATCAGAACATTTTGGACGTAAAATTGAACGTCATTTGCGTGCTAATTATCCAACTTTAATGTTTGATACATTGGCTTTTGAAATTGATGAAAAGGGGAATCCTTATTGGATTGCACCAGTATATAATTATAAAATCGGTTTATTTGGTGGAAAAGATATAACTGGAGCTGTATTAGTTAATGCAATAAATGGTGATCATGAATATTATGATATTGATAAAGTACCAGAATGGGTTGACCGTGCTTATCCAGCAGAACTGGTTTTAAGTCAATTAGAAAATTATGGTAAATATACAAATGGGTATTTTAATACTTTATTTTCGCAAAAAGGAGTATTACAGCCAACCTCTGGTTACAATTATGTAGCAATCAATGATGATGTCTATTTATATACTGGTTTAACATCGGTATCTAATGATGCTTCTAACGTTGGGTTTGCTATGATTAATTTGCGGACTAAAGATGGAAAGTATTATAATATTTCTGGAGCTGAAGAATATTCCGCAATGTCTTCGGCGGAAGGTCAAGTTCAAAACTTGAAATATACGGCAACTTTTCCGATTTTGATCAATGCGGGAGGGCAGCCAACATATTTCTTATCTTTAAAAGATGATGCTAAACTTGTTAAAAAGTATGCTTTTGTTAGTGTTGAAAATTATCAAATCGTGGCTACCGGTGACAGTGTTGCTCAAGCTGAACAAGCATATTATGCTTTATTAGAAGCTAATGGTAAAAAAACTGACTCAAGTGAATATAAGACTAATGAGTTGACTGGAGCGATTACTGCAATTAATGAAGCTGTCGTTGATGGTAACAGTACTTATTACTTTAAACTTGAAGGTAGTGATACGATTTTCATCGGAGATATCAGTTTATCTAATCAATTCCCATTAGCAAAAGTTGGTGATGTTGTAACCATTGAATATGTTAATAGTAAAGACAATAGCGAGGTAATTACTTCAATTAAATTTGGTTAGTCTTTAATAGAACAAGAAGCTATAACTTATATATAGGTTATGGCTTTTTTATATTTATTATCATCTCTTTAAACTCAAGCTATTTTGCTTTTGTAACTATATATTTAGTTAATAAAATGTGTTATAATCTTACAGTGAATTGAGGTGTAAAGATGAAAGCAAAAGTACTAGTAGTTGATGATGAAAAAGATATTAGGGAATTAATTAATTTTTATTTGAATAAAGAAGGATTTGAAGTTCTGGAAGCTAGCAATGGTGAAGAGGCTTTAGAAATATTCGAAAATGAATATATTGATTTAGGAATCATTGATGTCATGATGCCAGTTATGGATGGTTTTGAACTAGTAGAAAATCTAAAGGAATTTAAAGATGTTCCAGTAATTATGTTAACAGCGAAAGGTGAAAGTAAAGATAAACTTCGCGGTTTTTCTGTTGGTGCTGATGACTATGTAGTTAAGCCATTTGATCCAACTGAATTAATGGCACGAGTGCGAGCAGTTTTAAAAAGATATAGTGTTAATACATCAAATATAATCAAATTAAATGAAGTTGAGTTTGATGGCGATAAATATGAGATACGTTATCAGAGCGAAATCATTCATTTACCGTTAAAACAATTTGAATTAGTTTTTGAGTTAGCAAAGCATCCAGATCAGATTTTTAGTCGTGAACAGTTGATTGAAAAAATTTGGGGAATGGACTATGATGGCTTTGATCGTACTGTAGATGTTCACATTAAGCGAATTAGAGAAAATCTAGGACACTTACCAGGATTTAAAGTTGTAACGGTGAGAGGACTTGGATACAAGGTTGAAGTCGAATGATGAAATCTATTTATGGCAAGCTGATTTGCGGTTTTTTAATAACTATCGCATTTAGTTTTTCGGTTGCTGGATATGTAGCTTTACGTAATAATTATGATCAAATTGAAGATATGGCTAAGAGTGAGTTGAGTGCAACAAGTGAATATGTTGTAGGTATTTTAAATAGCCTTGATGATGCTAATATTAACGATATTATGAATAAATACGCAATTAGCTCAGAGGTTTATATAACGTTGTATTCACCAGAATTGGACTATTATACATATGGTGAAAACAAAGGATATTTTCCTAGTCGCGAGACAATGATTCAATATTATCATGATGAAAACAAAAACGGGCGTTTCGATGAGCGCAAAAGTGTGCAAACCTATGGCAGCAAGGCAAAAATCAATGGTTCTGATGTATATATATTTATTCAAAAGGATACTAGTTATGAAAAAGGAATTTTTGCTAATTCTGCTGTTTTGATTTTGGGTTGTGTCTTTTTATCAGGAAATCTAGTTTTTTTAGCGATTGCTGATATTATTGTTAAACCAATAACGAGATTAACTAACGCCACTAAAGAATTATCAAAAGGAAATTATAGTGTTCGTGTTAATTATGTGGGTGATGATGAAATTTCTCGATTGAATCAGGGATTTAATCAAATGGCACAGCAGTTAGCGAAACAAGAAGAAACAAGACAAAAGTTCATTTCTGATATTTCGCACGAATTTCAAACTCCATTGACTGCAATTCAAGGCTTTGCCAATATTTTAAAAGAGGAAGATCTTCCTAAAGAGCAGCGTCAAAAGTATGCTGATATAATCTTATTTCATTCAAAAAGGTTATCGACTCTTTCTAAGAATATGCTGCAGCTGACGTTGTTGGAACGAGAAGAGGTTGAGTTAGAATTTACAACATATTCAATTGTTGAGCAATTATCTCGGGTTATTTCTACTCAAGAAAACCAAGCAATTTTAAAGGATATAGAAATTCAATTTGAAAAACCGCGCAAAGATATTATGGTTTATGGCGATGAACAACGATTGGAACAAGTTTGGATCAATCTTATTTCAAATGCAATCAAATATACTGGTGAAGGTGGTCTTATTACAGTAACTGTTAAAAAGGCTTCTCGTGAAGTTGAAGTATCAATTGAAGATACTGGATACGGAATGTCTAAAGAAGTTGTTTCACATATATTTGAACGTTTTTATCGTGAAGAAAAAGCCCGTTCTGTAGAAGGAAATGGACTAGGGTTATCAATTGTAAAAACAATTGTAGATTTACATCATGGAAATATAGATGTTATTTCCCAGGTTGATGTTGGCTCTACTTTTGTAGTAAAATTACCAAGCGAACGAAAAGTTTTTGATATTAAAGAAAAACTATCGTTTAATAAATAATCGGAGGAATTTATGGAATTACTTAAAGAGAGAATATTAAAAGACGGGATTGTAATTATGCCGGATATATTAAAAGTGGATAGTTTTTTGAATCATCAAATTGATCCTACTTTGTATCGACAAATAGCTCAAGAATTCAAAGCTCGTTTTAAAGACACAAAAATTACTAAAATCTTAACAATTGAAGCTTCGGGAATTGGGATTGCTTTAGCAACAGCTTTTGAATTTGATGATGCACCTGTTGTCTTTGCAAAGAAAGGGACTGCAAAAACAACAAGTACACATTATTATAGTTCTAAAGTACATTCATTTACTAAAGGAATTGATTATGATGCGATTGTCAGTAAAAAATATTTAGATAAAGATGATAATATCTTAATTATCGACGATTTTTTAGCTAATGGTCAAGCTGTATTAGGTTTAGTTGATATTGTTAAACAAGCAGGTGCAAATATTGCTGGTGTTGGAATTGTTGTTGAAAAAGGTTTTCAAACAGGTCGCCAATTAATTGAAGAAAAAGGCTATCGTGTGGAATCGTTAGCAGTAGTAGAAGCATTTAGGGATGGTGCGGTGATCCTGAAATAATGAGAGGAAGAAAGTAATGTATTTAAAAAGAATTGAATTACATGGTTTTAAATCATTTGCTGATAAAGTCAATGTAGAATTTCAACCTGGAATCACAGGAATCGTAGGTCCAAATGGTTGCGGGAAATCAAATATCTCTGATGCTGTACGTTGGGTTTTAGGAGAACAGTCAGTTAAATCGTTGCGTGGTGCAAATATGTCAGATGTTATTTTTGCTGGAAGCGAAGATCGTCGTGCACAAAATTTAGCTGAAGTTACCTTAGTTTTCGATAACAGTGATCGTTTTATGAAATATGATTATAATGAAGTCGAGATTACACGGCGACTTTATCGTATGAATAATGAAGCGGAGTATTTAATCAATAAACAATCTTGTCGTTTAAAAGATATTATTGATTTGATTATGGATACAGGTCTAGGAAAGGATTCGTTATCAATTATTTCCCAAGGCAATATTTCTTCTTTTGCGGACAATAAACCAGAAGAACGTCGTGGTATTTTTGAAGATGCAGCAGGAGTTTCTAAATATAAAAAAAGAAAATTAGAATCGATTCGTAAATTAGAACGTACTAACGAAAATCTTGAACGAATTGGTGATATCGTAGTAGAACTAGAAAAACAGGTTGGTCCTCTTAAACGTCAAAAAGACAAAGCAGAGAAGTATTTAGCGTTGAAAGAAAAATTAACAGCTATAGAAGTTAATGTTTTAATAAATGAGATAACTGAAGCAAAAAAATCACTAGATGAATTGAGTAAGGTAATCAAGGACTTAAATGAGCGTCAAGCTTCTTTAGAGGCTGATATTTTGCTTAAAGAGAGCAGTAACGATGAAATAAAAAAGAAAATGTTTACTCTCGACCAAGAAATAAATGCTTTACAAAGTAAACTATTAGAGGCAGTATCAAATGTCTCGAAACTAGAGACTGCCAAAGTCGAAGTTGATCAAAAGCGAAAACATGCACTTGAGACCTTAAGTAAAGAAAATTTAAAAGAAAATATCGCTAATATGAAGGCGATTTTAAGTGATGTTGTTAATGAATATAATGATCGTGTGGAACGATTAGATAACACTCAAAAAGAGTTAACCACGATAATTGGACAACAAGAGGAGCGTAATAAAAAATTACTTTTATTAAAAAATGAAATTGATCAATTATCAAACAATATTAATAAAAATAAATCACGAAAAGAGATTTTAATAGATGCGATTGAAAATAAATCAAATTATCATCATGGCATTAAAACAGTTTTAAGTCTTGCTAAAAGTAATAAAAATATTATTGGTGTTTTAGGTGATTTAATTACAGCTGATGAAGGATATGAATTAGCGTTGTCTTCAGCTTTAGCAGGAGCAATAGAGTTTATTGTTACAACAGATGATTTAACTGCACGAGATGCAATTAAATTTTTACGTGATAATAAAGCGGGACGAGCTACTTTTTTACCAATCAGTGCTATGAAACCACGACATGTGCGTGAAGAACATTTAGTTGTTTGTCAAACCATGGAAGGATATTTAGGTTTGGCTAGTGATTTTGTAACATATGAAGATGAGATTGCTGCCGTTGTTTTAAATCAACTAGGGAATATTATTGTAGCTAAAGATATTGATAGTGCTAATGAAATCAGCAAAGCAACTTTTTCTCGGTACAAAGTCGTTTCTCTTGAAGGTGATGTTGTTAATGTTGGCGGTTCTTTGACGGGTGGAAGTTTTAATCGTCAAAAATCTTCAATAGTTCAAAAACGTGAACTTGAGCAGGTTGCTGTTACTCTTGAACAACAAGAAAAAGAACTTGGGCTTAAGCGTAATGAACATAATGGATTGGATAATGAAATCAAAGAAGTTTCACATGCTCTATTACAAAAGCAGATGGCATATGCTAAATTGGAAGTTGTTGTTCAAAGCAAGAAAGAAGAGTTGATCAAGGCAAAATCCGAGTATGAATCATTAGCTGATCAAAGTGTTGAATTAGAAGAATTTGCTAGTGGAAAAACAGAAAGTAAATTAGTTAATCAGTTAAATGAAGCGATTAAATATCGTGATAATTTAACTGAAGAAATTAAATCAAAACGTGAACTTAGAATGGCCTATGTTAATCAAAATGAAGCTTTAGATGTTGAATTGCGTGAATATCGTAATGATTTAAAAGAGGTTCAAAGTGAGGTTAATACTAGTGCTATTAATGCAACAAAATTAGAAGCAATGTTAAATAATCATTTAGCTAGATTAAATGATGAATATCGGATGACTTATGAGTATGCTGTCGAGCATTACCTTGATGAAATTGATGTTGAACAAGCTAAATTAGAAGTATACGAATTAAGAACAAATATTAATCGTTTAGGAAACGTTAATGTTGATGCAATTGAAGAATATCAAATAATCAGTGAGCGTTATGAGAACATGAATACTCAGCGTATAGATTTGATTCAAGCCCAAGATAGTATCCTTGAAGCGATTAAAGAGATGGATGAAATTATGGTTGAGCGTTTTTCAGAAACGTTTGAGAAAATCAACGAAGAGTTCAATCATGTCTTTAGGAGTTTATTTGGTGGAGGAAAGGCTAGAATAAAGTATACTGATCCTACAAATATTCTTGAAACTGGAATCGATATTGATGTTCAGCCCCCAGGTAAAGCAGTCCAGAATATTACATTATTTTCAGGTGGGGAAAAGGCCTTGATCGCTATTTCATGTTTATTTGCAATTTTACGGGTACGGCCAATTCCGATGTGTATCTTAGATGAGGTTGAAGCTGCATTAGATATTGCAAATGTTGAACGTTTTGCTAAATATTTAAGAGAATTTTCGGGAACGACGCAATTTATTGTGGTTACCCATCGTGAAGGAACAATGGAAGAATGTGACCTTCTTTATGGAGCAACAATGCAACAAAAGGGAGTTACAAAGTTAGTTAGTGTCAAATTAGAAGAAGCAATAGATTTAACAGATCAAAGTTAGGAGGAATCGTATGGGATTTTTTAGTCAAATAAAAGAAAAATTCGTTGGTAAATCTGCTAAACAAAACGAAAAATATGTAGCTGGATTAGATCGGTCTAATAGTACTTTTTCAGATCGAATCAATGAACTTGCAGCTCGCTTTAGAGAAATCAATGATGAGTATTTTGAAGAATTGGAAAATATTTTGATTATGTCCGATGTTGGAGTTTCGATGGTAATGAAGATAGTTGAAGAAATTAAAAACGAGGTACGTTTGCAAAATATTACTGACCCAAAAGAGATTAATGAGATCATCGTTGATAAAATGTTCGTTATTTATGCAAATGATAGTGTCATGACAACTAAGATTAACTATGCTGAGGAAGGATTAACAGTAATTTTAATGGTTGGAGTAAACGGGGCTGGTAAGACTACAACAATTGGGAAATTAGCTAATCGTATCGTTAATGATGAAGGTAAGAAAGTAATGGTTGCAGCTGGAGATACTTTTAGAGCCGGAGCGATTGATCAGTTAGCAGTTTGGGCACAGCGTGTTGGTGTCGATATTGTTAAAGGTAAAGAGGGCGGTGATCCTTCAGCAGTGGTATTTGATGCTTTAAAACAGGCAAAAGAAAAAAATGTTGATGTTTTAATTTGTGATACTGCTGGTCGTCTTCAAAATAAGGTCAACTTAATGAATGAATTAGAAAAAATGAATCGTATTATTAAACGCGAAGTACCTGATGCACCGCATGAAACACTGTTAGTTATTGATGCAACAACTGGTCAAAATGGTGTTTCACAAGCTGTGGAATTTTCTAAGATCACTGATGTCTCAGGGTTAGTTCTAACCAAAATGGATGGAACTGCTAAGGGGGGGATTGTTCTTTCTATCAAAGATCAATTGAATATACCTGTAAAATTCATTGGTCTAGGAGAAAGTGTTGATGATTTACAAGAATTTGATTTAGACCAGTATATATATGGGTTATGCAAAAACCTAGTTGAGGAATAGTATGGAATCAAGTTTAGAGAAAAAACAACGAGTTAATCTACTAATGGATTGTTATAGTGATTTGTTGACAGAAAAACAGCAAACATATTTAGAATATTACTATCAAGAAGATTACTCTTTATCGGAAATTGCACAAATTTTGGATGTTAGTCGTAATGCTGTATTTGATAATTTAAAAAAAGCGGTTCATAGTTTAGAAAATTATGAAGAAAAACTGCAGTTGTTAAAAAAACATCAAGAAAGGCTTGACTTGATCCAAAGAATTGAAGATGATATATCTAGTGATCATAAAAGTCTAGAAGAATATTTAGAATTATTAAGGAAGATTTAGAAAGGGGTATTTATGGCATTTGATTCATTATCAGAACGTCTGCAAGGGACTTTAAAGAAAGTTTCTGGACAAGGGCGTTTGACTGAAAAAAATATGGAAGAAATGCTTAGCGAAATTCGCTTAGCATTATTAGAGGCAGATGTAAACTTTCAAGTTGTAAAAGAGTTTATTGCTGCAACAAAAGAAAAAGCGTTGGGACAAGATGTTTTAGGTTCATTAAAACCGGGACAGGTTGTTGTAAAAATCGTCCATGACGAACTAGTTTCGTTACTGGGAACAAGTGTTGCGGAAGTTGATTTTGATAAGAAGCCAACTGTTATTATGATGGTTGGACTTCAGGGTTCTGGGAAAACTACATCTTCTGGAAAAATCGCAAAATTAATTACCAAGAAATATGGTAAAAAACCATTGTTGGTTGCTGCAGATATTTATCGCCCAGCTGCTGTGGATCAGTTAAAAACATTAGGTGAACAATTGAATGTTCCTGTCTACGAAAAAGGGGCATCACAATCTGCTGAATCAATCGTAGAAGAAGCGATGACATTTGCTCGTGACCATAATAATGACGTAATTATTATCGATACTGCGGGGCGTTTACATATTGACGAACCATTAATGAACGAGCTGGCTAATATTAAAAAGATCGCTCATCCAAGTGAAATTTTACTAGTTGTTGATGCTTTAACTGGACAAGATATTGTTAATGTTGCCAGTTCATTTAATGAACAGTTGAGCATTACTGGGGCTGTTTTAACTAAATTAGATGGTGACTCTCGTGGTGGGGGAGCTCTATCAATTCGTCATATTACAAATGTACCAATTAAATTCATTGGTACTGGTGAAAAATTAGATGCTATCGATTTATTCTATCCTGATCGTATGGCTGATCGTATTTTGGGAATGGGCGATGTTGTATCTTTAGTTGAAAAAGTACAAGATGTATATGATGAAAAAGATACAATGAAAGCCTATAAAAAGATGCAATCGGGACAATTTGGTCTTGATGACATGCTTTCTCAAATGCAGCAGTTAAGGAAATTGGGGCCACTATCAGGAATTATGAAAATGATTCCAGGAATGCCTAAGTTACCAAAAATGAATGATGAGGACTCTGAAAAGAAATTAAAAATGACTGAATCAATTATCTTTTCAATGACCAAAGAGGAACGTCGAGATCCAAGTATTATCACTTTATCTAGAAAAGAGAGAATTGCTAAAGGTTGTGGTAAAGATGTTGCAGCAGTTAACCGCTTGCTAAAACAATTTGAAGAATCTAAAAAAATGATGAAGATGTTAGGTAATGTTGATCCTAATACAGGTATGCCAATGCCAGGGGGACGTGCAAAGAACCCTAATATCGGTAATCCTAATCGTAAAAAAATCCGTCATAAAAAGAAGAAAAAATAGCCTGATAAATTCAGGCTTTTTATTACTAAAGGAGAATATGAATGACTCAAAATAAATATGATGATCCAGCCTTTTTTGAAAAATATAGTCAGATGTCGCGGAGTAAAAATGGATTAGAGGGTGCAGGAGAATGGCATGTATTACAACGAGTTTTACCTGATTTTACAAATAAAACAGTATTGGATTTAGGTTGTGGATATGGCTGGCACTCTATTTATGCGATTGAACACGGTGCAAGAAAAGTTATCGCAAGCGATATTTCTAGCAAAATGATTGAAACAGCAAGAATCAAAAACAATGATCCGCGGATTAAATATGAATGCATTTCGTTTGAAGAAAGTAATTTTGGAGAAGCTGTATTTGATATTGTTATTTGCTCTTTAATGATTCACTAT
>OLIT01002618.1_pt1 | contig 12796 bp, 9 predicted proteins | sample 1601341 | NCBI WGS metagenome assembly OLIT01 (sample SAMEA2452121, study PRJEB22498) | human gut metagenome | biome: human feces; feature: human gut; material: feces | place: Australia | collected 2012
GCAACGCCGAGCCCCGCCTTTGCGGCACATTCCATACCCAAAAGTTTGCCAACGGTCGCGCCCGTCCCCGCACCGATATTGCCGGAAGAAAAATCGTTTTCTTTGGCGTTTTTCGCGGCACTGTATCCCGCCGCCTTATCGGGAAACGCAAAGTTCTTGTATTCAAGGTCAAAAATCGACGCACCGACGACAATGGGCACAACTTGTTTTCCGACCTTAAAGCCTTTGCCCTGCTCCGAAAGATACTGCATAACGCCGCATGACGCTTCCAGCCCGAACGCACTGCCGCCCGACAGCACGACCGCGTTTACCTTTTCGACGGTTTTTTCGGGCGAAAGCAGGTCGGTTTCGCGCGTTGCGGGCGCTGCGCCGCGGACGCTGACGCCGCCGACTGCGCCGTCTTCGCAAATAATCGCGGTAACCCCCGTTCCGTTTGTTTCGTCGGTGAAATGACCGATTTTGAACTTATCAAGCATACTTCTTATTTGATTTTCAAAGCGGTTTCAAACGCTTCCTTCGTTGCGCTTGCGATACGTCCCGTCTTATCGGCGTCGCCGATGACGTAAATTCTTTCAAACATATCTTTCGCGTCTTTGTAAAGTTTGTTGTCGCTTCTTACGCCCAGACTGATAACGACGTTGTCGCAAGGAATTTCGCTTCTGTTTTTGGTTTTCGTATCTTCGACGACCACGCCTTTTTCGTTGATTTCGACAAGCATCTTGCCGGTAACGAATCTGGTGTCGTACTTTGAAAGTTTTTGCATTGCGTCGTCAACGTGCTGGAACCACATACCGGGCGCGATTTGGTTTTTGCCCTCGACCACGGTAACGTGATTGCCGTCTTTGCACAGATATTCCGACGTTTCGAGCCCCGTCATACCGCTGCCGGCGACGACGACATGTTTGTTTTCAAGCTTGACCGCGCCCGACAAAATCTCGGTTGACGTGCAAACGTTATTGTTGTCGATGCCTTTTATGGACTTCGGCTTAATCGCCACGCCGCCCGTTGCGATAACGACCGCGTAAGGATTCATCTCTTTCAGCATTTCGACGGTCGCTTCCGTATTGAATTTAATATTCACGCCGAGTTTTGTTACCGACGTCATAAGGTCTTCCGTTGCCCACGCGATTTTATATTTGCCGGGACCTTTGTCCGCAAGGTTGAGCTGTCCGCCCGCAACCGCTTCTTTTTCGACAATCGTGACGTTGAAGCCGCGCCTTAACAAAACTTCCGCGCACATAAGCCCCGCTACGCCCGCGCCGACTATTACGACAAGCCTGCCGTTTCCGACCTTTTCGGTGATTTTGTCCATTTCGCCCTCGTGGCCGAGATACGGATTGAGCGAACACAACGTATGACTGCCGTGGAATGCCTGTTCTTCCATGCTCTGAATGCAGTATAAGCAGCAGATGCAACGGCGGATATCTTCGGGATGTCCCGACGCGCACTTGTTGACGAAATACGGATCGGCAATATGCGGACGACCAAGACTGATTAAGTCCTGCGTGCCTTCTTCAAGTTGCTGTTCCGCCTGTTCGGGAGTGCGGATAAGGTTTGCGGCAAGCACGGGAATCTTGACGTTCTTCTTGACTTCCGCCGCCATATATTTTCTCCAACCGACGGGGAAAGACGTGGGTTCAAGCCAGTAGTTGAAAGTGTCGTAACCCGCCGACGATACGTCGATTGCGTCGACTCCCGCCGCTTCGAGGCGTTTTGCCATTTCCACGCCTTCTTTCAGGTCGTATCCGACGCCGGGCTTTCCGATATAGGAATAGCACTCGTCCACGGTGAGCCTGACAAGAACGGGATAACCCGGGCAACGCTCCTTGATACCCTTCACGATATTCAGCAAAAAGCGCATGCGGTTTTCAAGGCTTCCGCCGTATTCGTCGGTGCGACGGTTGGTGTACGGGCTTAAAAATTGCTGGATAAGATAGCCGTGCGACGCATGCAGTTCAACGGCGTCGACGCCCGCTTTTTGCAACCTTTCGGCAGCGTCGATAAAGTCCTTTTCAAGGTTGACGATTTGTTTATGCGAAAAAGCCCTCATCTTGCTGTCGGCAAACTTCGCGCGCTCCGTAACGGACGGAGCATAAACCTTCGGACACCAGTGCTTTTCCAGAAGTTTCGGCCCGACTTTCGGTACGACTTTGAAAATAAGCTTTTTGACGCATTTGATATTCTGGAACGGGATAAGAAGAGGAATCGTGCCGATGCAAAGCCCGAGATTCTGACGTCCGGGGTGATGAAGTTGCACCGCAAGTTTTCCGCCCGCCTCGTGTATGCGATCGGCGAATTTACGCATAGGTTCGATATGCGAATCTTTGCTCATCGAAAGTTGCGCGAACGCCGCCGCGCCGTGAAAATCGTTGACGCGCGTGATTTCCGTGATGATAAGAGCGGTGCCGCCCTTTGCGCGTTCAACGTAATAGTTCATAAGTTGCTCCGTGGGTTTACCGTCGAAGTCGCCCATACCGATAAGCATCGGTGCCATGACCACGCGGTTTTTGAGCTGCATGTTGCCGATTTTAATGGGGCTTAACAACATTTCGTATGCCATAATCTCTCCTTAATGTTTGAATAAATTTCAAAGTGAACATTATTATAGCACATATTAAGTAATATTACAAGGAAATTTTATCCGCATTAGTTTTTTTGCGCCGTCTTCTTCTTAAATGCTTTTCCCGCATTTGACAAAACGGCGGCAAAGTTGTATAATATATTTGATTTGATAATCGCAAAAACCCGCATTTATCATGTCATTTTCAAAACTAAACTTCTTCTTCGGTGATATTATGACAAAACGCGAACAAGCAATGCAAAACTTCAAAAACGGATACAACTGTGCGCAAGCGGTTCTTCTTGCGTTTTCCGACGAACTTGAAATCGACGAAAAAACGCTTGCTCTCATATCGTCGTCGTTCGGCGGCGGCATGGGCAGAATGCGCGAAGTCTGCGGCGCGGTCAGCGGTATGTTTATGGTCGCGGGGCTTAAATACGGTTACTCCGATCCTTCGGCAAAACAGGAAAAGGCGGAACTTTACGCGCTTGTCCAGAAACTTGCGGCAGGTTTCAAGGAAAAAAACGGAAGCATTATCTGCAAGGAACTTCTGGGCGTTTCGGACACTTCCCCCACGCCCGAACCGCGCACCGCCGCTTATTATAAAAAGCGCCCTTGTGTCGAACTTGTCGGCGACGCGGCGGAACTTCTTGAAAATTTGTCCGGAAAATAAATAATTTCCCCCTTAAAACTGTTTACAAAATCAAAATTGTGTGGTAATATAATCTTCGCTGTGGACGTTTAACTCAGCTGGTAGAGTGTCTTCTTGACGTGGAGAAAGTCAGCGGTTCGAGTCCGTTAACGTCCACCAAAATAACGCAATCAAACGATTGCGTTATTTTTTTGTCCGTCAACGTCCTCTGCGCAAATAAATTTGCGCGGGCTGTCGCCCTGAACCGCTACGCGCTGACGCTCCACTTTGCGAGTAAACTCGCCCGTTCCGCTATTAAACGAGTCCGTTAACGTCCACCAAATAAAAAGCGCACATCACAACGATGTGCGCTTTTTATTTGTCGGATGTTTCAAGGGGCAGAGAACCCAACCGCAGGTTGGCGTTCGGAAAACGCTTGCGTTTTCTTGCGTTATGCAGCGTGTCTATCTTAGCAGACACTTTGTGTCGCTTAGTAGTTAATTTAAGAAATAGGGGACCCCGCGGGATACTGTGTACCCGTGGGGAAAAGGCGCACACAAGCATAAGAGTGAGCATTGTCTCCCCGACAATGCGATTTCAAAAGTGCAGTGTGCGCCGCTAATTATCTTAAATCGCTTTCTATTGATGCCGACAGATAATAATTTTACATTATCCTTGCTTTATCTGCTCAAAACAATGTTTTATCGCGTTGTTTTGTGTGTTGCGGCGCGGTTTGTATTTTTTGAATTTTTACAAAAAGCGGCGCAGCTCTTTGACGTTGGCGTCGTAAAGTTTGATAAGTTCGCCGGCAAAAGGCGTGTCTTCTTCACGATAAAGATGCGAAGTTTTAACGACGTCGTTAATGCCCATGTTGTTGCCTTCGATAAGCATTTCGGCAATGTTCGTCGTGGACTTGTCAAGCCCCGATTTCATCTTTACGGCGGCCTTCATCATTGCCCTTTCCATTTTGTTGGGATACGTACCGTCTTTTGCGGACGGCTCGTCCCCGAGTTCTTTGGACGCCCTGTCGGACAAATCCATTATCTTGACTTTTTGTTTCCAGATGGTTTCGCGCAGTTTCGTGTCCTTGACGTTTTCCCAGATGTTGTCGATTGCGTCAACGCCGACGTTGCAGTTTTTTATTACTTCTTTCAAAAGATTCATATTTGCCTCCTTATCGGAGTTTGTGCAAAGCCGGAAAACTTATGCGAAAAAATGCCACCGCATTACACGGTGGCAGATTTCGGTTGTTTTGATTGTTACGCGTCGATGTCGGAAATGAACTTTTGCAGCGTTTCCTGCGCGTTGCCGAGATACAGATACACGCCGCTGTCGCGAGTGTACAAGGGGTTGTCAACGCCGGCGTAACCGGGTTTAAGGTCGTAGTTGAAGATAAAGATATTTTTGCAATCCGCAACGTCAAGTACGGGCATTCCGTAAATGGGCGTGCCTTCCGCGGTATTTGCGGCAGGATTCAGAACGTCGTTCGCGCCGATTACTATCGTTGCGTCCGCCGTCTTGAACTCGGGGTTGATGTCGTCCATTTCGTACAAATCTTCGTAGTCAACGTCCGCCTCGCAGAGCAATACGTTCATGTGCCCGGGCATACGTCCCGCAACGGGGTGAATTGCATATTTCACTTTCGTTCCGTTTGCCGTGAGTTTATCCGCAAGTTGCTTTACAAGATGTTGCGCCTGCGCGATAGCCATGCCGTATCCGGGAACGATGATGACTTCTTTCGCGTCACGCAAAAGTTTTGCGGGGTTTTCAACCTTTTCAGCGGGTTTTTCTTCCGCCTTTTCTTCAACGGCTGCGGGTTTTTCTTCTTCCGCCTTTTCAAGCGTTATTTCCGACGGTTTATCCATGTCGGCGATAAACTTTTGAAGGGTATCCTGTGCGTTGCCGAGATACAGGTGAACGCCCTTTTCGCGTGAATACAAGGGGTTGTCAACGCCGGCGTAACCGGGTTTAAGGTCGTAGTTGAAGATGAAGATGTTTTTGCAATCCGCAACGTCAAGTACGGGCATTCCGTAAATGGGCGTGCCTTCCGCGGTATTTGCGGCAGGATTCAGAACGTCGTTCGCGCCGATTACTATCGTTGCGTCCGCCGTCTTGAACTCGGGGTTGATGTCGTCCATTTCGTACAAATCTTCGTAGTCAACGTCCGCCTCGCAAAGCAATACGTTCATGTGTCCGGGCATACGTCCCGCAACGGGGTGAATTGCGTATTTTACTTTCGTGCCGCCCGCGGCGAGCTTATCCGCAAGTTGTTTTACAAGGTGTTGCGCCTGCGCGATAGCCATGCCGTATCCGGGAACGATAATGACTTCTTTCGCGTTGTTCAAAGTTGCGGCATAGTTGATTTCCGTCTTGACAACGGGTTTTTCTTCCGCCTTGACTTCCTTTTTCACTTCGGCGGGTTTTTCTTCCGCCTTGACTTCGACCTTTTCGGGGGCGGTTTTTTGAGCATTGTCGTTGGACGACGTGCCGCCGAGAAGGATTGCGCCGAGTTTTCTGTTCATCGCTTTGCACATAATTTGCGTCAAGAGAAGTCCCGACGCGCCGACGATACCGCCGACCGCAACGAGCAACAAGTCGTTGATTGCAAGACCTGCGATTGCGCCGGCAACGCCCGAAAGGCTGTTAAGCAGCGAAATCGTAATGGGCATATCCGCGCCGCCTACGCGAATCGCGAAAATGTATCCGAAGAATCCCGAAATGACGAACAGCAATGCGATCATAATCCCGCAAAACGCTTTCAGGTCGATGCCGAGAGCAATTTTGCCGCTGCCCGAAAGAGCCGCGATTGCCGCAAAAACAACGATAAGCGCAAGCGTCAGGCAAAGGCTGCCGACGGTCATCGCCTGATGTCCTTTGTAAACGACGGGTTTTTGCGGAAGAATCTTGTGAAGTTTGCCGGCTGCGACAAGGCTGCCGATAAGGGTAATCATACCGACCGCAAACGCAAGAACCGACGTCGTTGTCGAGAACGCGTCAAAGCCCGTGCCTACGCCGAGCATCGCAAACGCGCCGACGATTGCCGAAGCCGCGCCGCCCAGACCGTTAAGAAGAGCGACCATCTGCGGCATCTGAATCATTTTGACTTTCTTTGCAAGGACAATACCCACAACCGCGCCGAGCGCAAGACCGATATAGAGCGTCCATACCGCCGCAATGTGGCTTGTGCCGTTGCCGTACACGATAATAAGGATAATCGCAAGGAGCATGCAAATCGCGCTGAAACGATTGCCGATTTTGCTGTAAGCGACTTTTCCCATCATCGCGATGCCCAAAAGCACGCCAAGCGACAATACGATTGCCATTGCAAGGTAAACCCAATCGCGCGCCGACGTGCCCGCGCCTTTTGCGATGACGTCCATGCAGCAGATTACCGCAAGGAGTCCTGCGCCCGCAACTGCCGACGCCGCGTAAATCACGGTTTGCCCTTTCGCCTTCTTTTTCGCAATCATGCCGAGCATACGGTCGGTAACCATAAAGCCGCCGACGACGTTGACCATCGCGAGAGCGATTGCAAGTGAACCGAATATCGCGGAAAGCACGATGCCCGCCGTGCCGAGTTTGAAAAGCGAGGCACTTGCCGACAACGCTCCAAGCACCGTAACGCCCGACAAAGCGTTCATACCCGACATAAGCGGGGTGTGCAAAAGCGTCGGAACGTTTGAAATAAGTTTGTAACCGACAAGCGTCGCTACAACGAATACGCCAAGAAGAATCAGCTGAAAGTAAATCGCTTTTTCAAGGCCGAAATTGCCCATTGCGAGCGCGCCGGTAATAACAGAGTTTAACGTTGATAACATATTAAATTCCTGCCTGTATCATTATTAAAAATACCCCCTGCCCGAAAGCAGGCAGGGGATTGCCTTTTGTTGATAAAAGTTAATGCTGTGAAGCGGTTTTCGCCATATTCGCCGTTTAAGCGGTGATTATCTTCGTTTAAGCGGCGGATTTTGAATGAGATTTTGACGTTTCTTGCGATGTTCTGAAAATCCTAGTGTACAAGGACGTACACGGATTTTCAGGTTGTCACAAAAACTCAAAATATCGTCAAAAGTCGGCGCTTAAAGTCCCATCGCCTCGCGAGCACCTTTATGTACGATTTCACCGTCAATCGTTACGAGAATGCTTTGTACGATTTCGTCGTTCATGTCGAGTTTAATGCTGCCGTCTTTTGCGAGGAACGCAAGCAGATTGTAGATGTTGTATGCGAAGAGCCAGGTCGAACTGGTGGGAAGTTGACCGGGGATATTCTTGATACCTTCGATAATGACGTTGTGTTTAATGTCGCGGATACCGGGAGTGGTGATCGCGCAGTTGCCGCCCTGGTCGATGGAAATATCGATAATTGCAGAGCCGGGCTTCATGGAAGCGACCATTTCATCGGTAAGGAGCGTGGGAGCGAGTTGTCCTTGAAGGAGTGCCGAGCAGAAGATGATGTCGGCGTTTTTGACCGCGTCTGCAAGTGCCGCGCGCTCTTTTTCAAGCCATTCTTCGGGAAGACGTTTTGCATATTCGACAACGCCTACGCGACGTACCGCGATTTCTTCGGGAACACCGGTCGGGACGATTTTCGCGCCGAGCGACATTGCCTGTTCGTTTGCGGAAGGACGGATATCGGCAGAATATACTTTCGCGCCGAGACCTTTTGCGGTTGCGACCGCACGAAGACCTGCAACGCCGGTACCGATGACGAGAACGTTTGCGGGTTGGATAACGCCGACTGCCGAGCCGATCAAAGGCATGAATTTGGAGATGTCGTTTGCGCCCATGAGCATGCCCTTATAGCCTGCACAGGTGCTCATCGAGGACAAAGCGTCCATGGATTGTGCGCGGGAGATACGAGGTACGCCGTCAAGGGTAAGACCGATAACGCCTGCCGCCGCCATATCTTTGACCATCTGGTGGTTTACGGGAGACGCGGGGTGAATGAACGTAATAATATATTGACCTTTGTGCATCATCTCGATTTCGTGTTTGCCCTTTTCTTCGTTGAAGAGAGGTTCCTTAACTTTCAGGATAACGTCGGATTTTGCAAAAATTTCTTCGCAATCTTCAAGAATGGTTGCGCCTGCGGCAAGGTAATCCTTGTCATGGTAGTGCGAGCCTTCGCCTGCGCCTTTTTCAAAAAGAACGGTCATGCCTGCGGCGACCATTTTCTTTACGGTGTCGGGGATTGCAGCAACACGCGCTTCGTCGTGCATAATTTCCTTGGGGATACCAACTATCATTATTATTTCTCCTTAATTTTCGGCTTTCGCCCTTATTTTATAATTTCGCGCTTTCGCGCATATTTTACTTTTCTTTTTTCGCCTTTATGGGGACGCTGTATTCGTTCTTCGGACTGCTTAAAACGATGCTCGTCTGCGTCTTTGAAACGCCGGGGATACTCTTGATTTCGTTCAGCACGCTTTCAAGCGTTTTCGTGTTGTCGGTGACGACTTTCAGAAAGTAATCGAATTCCCCCGCGATATACAGACATTCCGCAATGTGGCGGTTGTCCTTGACCGCGGCGACGAAACCGTCGTTGAACTTCGGATGGTCGATTGCGACGCTTATAAGCGCGGTGACGTCTTTGCCGAGTTTTTCGGGGACGATAATCGCGGCATAGCCTTTGATAACGCCCGAGTTTTCAAGTTTTTTGATGCGTTCGATAACGGTGGACGTGGACAGCTTAACCTTCTCGGCAATTTCGGACGAATTCGCACGAGCGTTTTTCATAAGACACTGCAAAATTTTTACGTCGGTGTTATCCACGGTTATCTCCTTTTTCCTTACTATTCGATTTTAACATACGTTATATGCGGTGTAAACGAAATTATTGATTTTTTTCCGAATTTTTTACGGAAAAGCGTTCTTGTAACAAAATTTTTTTCGGAAAACCCCAAAAATAACAAAAAACTTCAATATCATTCAAAATATTACGATACAACGTCGCGGGCGCACAAAAAAACGGCCGTCGCCGACCGTTTCGTTTTCGTTATTTGCCGCGCAAGGTTACCGTTTTGTCCGCCTCGTACAATATTGCGTAATAGGTATCCGTCCACTTCCCTTTCGTCGGATATTCCATTATTCTTTCCTTGGCGTGCGGGGTGTAATCGGTGCTTAAAATATTCGCGCCGGACGCGATTCCGTTGTTGTACCAGTGGTCTTTCACGACGGCGTATCTGTCCAGCCTTGTTCTGACCATAAAGTTGTCGCGGTTTATCGCCTGCGCTATACGTTCCTTGTGTTTCGTCGGATCGTTCAGAACCACGGTGAACGAGAAACGGGAATAATCCTTGCCTTTTTTCAGGACGGTAGCGTATTCAAGGGCGATATTCATCGCGCTTTTTTGCATATCGGGATCGCGCTGCATGTACGTTTCCAGGCTGTCCTTTTCGTGCAACAGGAAAATGATTTTCCCTTTCAGACTTTCAACGGTTGGATAATCGTTTTTCGCGCGGAATTCGTCAAAGTCGGAAACGCCCGCCGCGTCAAGCAGTTTTTTGGGAGTAACGAGTTTTTCGCCGAAGTTTTCAAACAGCATTTTATCGAATTTATCAAAGGCTTCGAGGTCGAATTTTTTGCCGCCTTTCGGCTCCACAAGGACGATAATCGGCAAAGCGTTTTCGTTTCTGTCCATCCACATTCTGATTTCTTTAAGACCTTTGTCGAAGTCGATCATCGTGCTGTTCGTTTCCAGCATATCGCTGTGCAGACACTCGATTCTGAACCCGTCGGCGGTTTTCACCTTATTCGCGTCAAGTTCGATACTTCGGATACCGGCGTTGAGCTGTTCGGTAATCGTGTCGAAGATATAATCGTATTGCTTTCCCATTATCGCCGCAAGCGGGCCATGATAAAAATACTTCGTTTCGGGAGTGAGCCCCGTTTTGTAACTGTTGTGCGACGCGATATACCTTATCTCGTTAAGCTTTGCGCCGAGGACTTCTGCCATATCGGTGCGGGTAAGGAAATTCTCGTCGTTCACCTTTGAAAAGTTTTCGTCGGCAGCGTAACGCTGTTCAAGAAGCGCGATGTATTCGTTCTGCCAGTCCGCCCAGACGCTTTTCGCGTCCTTTGCCGAAACGGTTGCCGCGATAAATCCCGACAGCGCAACGAGAAAATACGCCGAAAAGCCCCATATAAAAATGACAAGCGCCCATTTTGCGCCCTTTTTCATCGGTTTTTTCGTTCTTCCTTTTTTGTCCATAACATATCCACCCAAAACTATTCTTATATAAATAATTTACCATACAAAATGCGGGTTTGTAAACACGTTTTTTCGGCGGAAAAATATTTTTGGGATTTTTTTCATTTTTCTATCAAAAACTATTGACATCGTCGTTTTTTGTGCTATGATATATATCGTCAGGCGATATACATAAGGAGGCGAAATAAAATGGCAATAAGCGCCGATATGCTGCGCGGTCACACCGAAACGATAATTCTCGCGCAACTTATCAAAAACGACAGTTACGGCTATGAAATAAGCAAGGCGATCGAAGACCTTAGCCACGGCGAACTTGTTCTTAAAGACGCCACCCTTTACACCGCCTTCCGCCGTATGGAACACGACGGGTTTATCGAAAGTTACTGGGGCGAAAGCGACGCCGGCGCAAGACGCAGATATTACCGCATCACAGAAAAGGGCCGCGCCTTTTACAACTTCAACAAAACCAACTGGTTTGACACCATAAAAATAATGAAAGACTTAATCAACGGAGGAACAAAATAATATGTTAATCGACCGCTTCAAAAAGTATCTCGAACAACAATTCCGCGCCATCTCTCCCACAAAAGAGGCAATGGAATACCGCGAAGAAGTTTTGCAAAACCTTCTCGACCGCGCGCAGGAATACAAGATAAAAGGTATGACGGACGAAAACGCCATCTACGATCTGTGCATCGACAGTCTCGGAAACTTCAAAGACACGCTCGTCGATTTTGAAAACCGTCTGGACAACGTAAAGCACGCTGTGCCCCGCATCGGCGCAATAGTGCTCACCGGCATCGCAATCGCGCTGTTTGTCGTGATCGTATACCTTTCGGTCAGCTTCGCAACCCGCGCCTGGGACAAAACCTGGCTCATTCTTGTGGGCGGCGCGTTTATGGGCGTTATCGCAGGCGCGATTTTCGGTATTATCGTCCTTGCGAAAAAGAAAAGACACCTTGCAATCCGCGGTCTGTCGCACGTCATCATCGCGCTTACGTTCACGTTTATTTTCCTTATTCTGCAAATACTCGTGCACTTCAAGTACAGCTGGATGACCTTCCTTGTAATGGTGGTCGCAATGCTTATCACCGACACCGCCGAGGCGTATTCTTACAACAGTAAATCAAGGCTTTTCGACCTGCTTGCAACCGTTGAAGTAACCGCCGTTATGGTGTACGTAATGCTTGGCGTGGCGCACGTTATCCCGTGGCATCCGTCGTGGCTTCTGCCCGTCGGCGCAGCCCTTCTCGACGTCGTTATCCTTATCGCATCTCTTGTGAGTTATTCAAAGAAAAAGGATAAGGCGGCAGCCGAAAAGAAAGCACGCATCGACGAAGCGTACTACACAATGTGGAACGACGAAAACAAATAACATCTTTATATCGTAAAAACGATACGATAAAATACTGATTTTGAAACTATGAGCAAGACTATAAAAGCCGAAATGTGGGATAAGATGCAATATCTTTTCCGAAACTATTACGACCGTATGGTGCACGCAACCCTGACTTTCGACGGGCTGCTGGACGCCGACGCGCTTAAAAACGTGCTGGTCATAATGTGCGAAAAAGCCCCCGTGCTTCACAGTAGTTTTCACGAGAATCCCGTCAATCCTTACTGGAAGGTTGAGCCTTACACCGTCAACGATATCCTGACAATAAAAGACAGCGACGATCCCGAAAAAGAAGCGTACGATTTCCTGTGTCAGAGTATCCCCGTTTCAAGCAACGTACAGTTTAAGGTGATTGTCCTGAACAAGGACGGAAAATCGACTTTCGCAATGATCGTCAACCATATGTGCTTTGACGGCGGCGACTTCAAATACTTTTTGAAAAAACTTGCAAAAAACTACAACGCGATTTTGAACGGCGAAAACCCCACCGACCTTAAACAAGGTACGAGAAGCGCGGAACAGGTTTATACGAAACTCGACGCAGCCGACAAAAAGGTCGCGAAAGGTCTTTTCAAAAACATCAGCGCGGTGAAAGACAAACACGTATTTCCGCTGACCGAACCCCGTCCCGACGATCACACGATGATCAACATCAGAAAAATCGACCGCGACACTTTCCTTAATATGAAAAACGCGGGAAAACGTCTGGGCGTTACCGTCAACGATATGCTGCTTGCGGCGTACGTGCGCGCGCTTTACGATATTTCGGGCATGCGCGACGACGAAACCCTTTCAATCCCCTGCATGGTCGATTTGCGCCGTCATATCGAAGGCGGCGACGAAGCCGGCGGGCTTGCAAATCACACGGGATTTATGCTTTGCACGGTGCATAACAAGGGCGAAACGATCAACGATACGCTTATCAACGTCATGCGCTCCACAAAGAAAAGCAAGCGCGACAAATACATGGGGCTTTACAGCCTGCCGCTTCTGAAACTC
>OLIT01002622.1_pt1 | contig 12758 bp, 9 predicted proteins | sample 1601341 | NCBI WGS metagenome assembly OLIT01 (sample SAMEA2452121, study PRJEB22498) | human gut metagenome | biome: human feces; feature: human gut; material: feces | place: Australia | collected 2012
ACTGTTCAAAGCTGCTGAAGAAAACGCTAAATGGCGTTACAACAGCTACAAACGTCTGGCTAGAGAAAACTGGGGTGCTGAATAATTAATCACACTCTTATACATATAAAAATGGGAGCCTGCTCAATGCACGGCTCCCATTTTTATTTAAACCGGCTCTGAATAGAAATCAGTACCGACCTTATTTGGTTTATTGAATTCTTCTTATTTATTCTTTGATTTCGGAATCCAACTGTCGACCAATTCACAATGTTCTTTTCTCCACTTACGCGCTATTTCTTCTTCGTCCATGCGGGCGTCTTTCATAGCTGTCATAAAAGAACTAAGTTCTTCCGTCGTCAATTTGATATTTGCAAAGAATTCAGCAGCAAACGGGTCTTTCTCACTGAATCCTTTCCAAGCAACAGCATGTATCTCTTCAAGGTCACCATATACTTTCTTCGGATCATTCAGAAATTTCAAATCAAACTGGTCAAACATCCAATGTGGTGTCCAGCCTGTAATAACAATCCATTCTCCTTTATCCATTGCTTTCTTCAGAGACGCCAGCATAGTTGAGCTACTTGAAGTCATAAGAGTGTATCCGTCAAGTCCGTAAGCAGAGATCGCCTTATCTGTGGTTTTCATAATTCCTGCACCGGCATCGATTCCTACTATTTCAGAAGAAAAACGGTCTTTATTGGCTGCCAGTTCGTCTATGGAATTAATGGTAACATATTGTGGTATGACCAGTCCGACACGTGCTTCTCCATAAACCTCACCCAAGAATTCAAGGCTATCTCCGTATTGGTTCAAGTAATCTTTCATCGTTATCGGCAACCAAGCATCCAAAAAGACATCTGATTTCTTTCCTGACATAGATACGAAAATCGGAGCAAGGTCTGCGTTTTGCAATTCGACTTCGTAACCTTGTTCTTCCAGTACCACCTTAGCCAAGTGACTCATGGCAATACCTTCTAACCAATTGGCATAAGCTATTTTCACTTTCTTTTTATCTACGTCCGAATTCGTACAGGAAACCAGTAAAAGCAGGGCGGACAATACTATTCCTACTAATTTATATATTCTCATTTTCTTTCCTTTCTGTTTTTAGTCTTTCTTGTTTTTTCGTCCTGCCATGCCTTGGGTAATACGGTCTAAGATGATAGCCAAGATAACCACCGCTATACCACCTTCAAATCCCAAACCGATTTTCATTTGGGTAATACCTTTCAAGACGATTTCCCCTAAACCACCGGCAGCAATCATGGCAGCGATTACGACCATGGAAAGTGACATCATTATCGTTTGATTTACTCCGGTCAAAATAGTAGGTAATGCCAGAGGAAGCTGTACTTTATAAAGTAGCTGCCAGCGGGTAGCCCCGAATGACCGGGAAGCTTCCACTACATTTTTAGGAACTTGCCGGATTCCCAATCCGGTAAGACGAACTACGGGCGGCATGGCGAAAATGATAGTCGCAAACACTCCCGGAACTGCTCCCAAGCCGAAGAAAAGGACAGCGGGAATCAGGTAGACAAAAGCAGGCATAGTCTGCATCAGATCGAGAATGGGACGAAGTATTTTATCTGCACGCGGACTGTTCGCCGTCCATATCCCTAAAGGCACGCCGACAACCAGAGCCAAGCAAGTAGACGACAAAACGAGAGCAAGCGTTTGCATAGTTGCTTCCCAAAATCCCATTCCATAGATAAGCAACAAGCCTAATACGGTAAAGATAGCCGTTCCACGCCCGGCCTTCATCCATGCTGCGACAGCAAGCGCCAGGATAGTTATATAAAAAGGTATTCCGAAAAGTACATGTTGAAATCCTATAATGAAACTACCGATGCCTGAATTCACGGCATCAAAAAAAGTAGAAAAATGCACCATCATCCAATTAATGGCACTCTCTATATATTGTCCTATATTGATCATAAGTCTATTGCGTTTTGAATTATTTCGTTTATTTCTTCTTTATCTTTCCCCGTTACTTCGATGATTAAGGATGATAACGGAATAGTGCCCAGGAACTCACGGGTTTCGTCAATTACCCAAACGGGTGAATTACTCTTTGTCATCAGGGGGAGAATATCTTCCAGTACCGTATCACACAATACGGAATGGACTTCCGTACGCACAACCGTTTCGATAGATTTTTCCTGTTTGTTACGCAGTTTCAACAGGTCGTTCAAGCGTACTTCACCTACCAGTTTATCGTCGGCATCTATGACGGGAAGTACTGTTATATTCTTCGCACGCATTTTACGAATCAAGACTTCGGGACCTTCTTTTTTCAGACGGGCTACCAATGGTTTGTCAATCATCAAAGATGAAGCGGTGATAATTTTACTCCTGTCAACGTTTTCTACAAAGCGGGCTACATAATCGTTGGCCGGTTCGGTCAGAATCTCTTCCGAAGTTCCTATTTGTACTACTTCTCCATCTTTCATGATAGCAATACGGTCGCCCAGTTTAATCGCTTCACTCAGGTCGTGGGTGATAAAGACAATAGTCTTTTTCATCTTTGATTGCAAGGCGAGAAGTTCATCCTGCATCTGTACACGAATCAAGGGGTCGAGAGCAGAGAAAGCCTCATCCATTAAAAGAACTTCGGGATTATTGGCTAAGGCACGAGCCAGTCCGACACGTTGCTGCATCCCGCCGGAAAGTTCGCCTACCATTTGGTTCTCGTAGCCTTTCAATCCGACGAGTCTCATACTTTCCATGGCTTTCTTTTCCCGCTCCTCTTTCTTCACTCCTTGAAGTTCGAGACCGAACGCTATATTATGTAATACAGAACGGTGGGGTAACAGACCAAAGTTTTGAAATACCATTGCCAGTTCTTTACGCCGGACTTGCAACAATTCTTTTTCAGACACCTTGGATATATCTATTCCATTCACAAGTACTTGTCCCGAAGTGGGACGTATCAGACGATTAATACAACGCAGTAATGTCGATTTCCCACTGCCGGAGAGCCCCATTATCACAAAAAATTCTCCTTCGTTAATTGAAATATTAGCATTTTTCACTCCTACTGTACACCCGGTATCTTTTAGGATCTCCGATTTACTTTTATCTTCTTTCAGCATCTTGAGAGCTTTCTGTTTCTCATTACCAAAAATGAGATATAAATCCTTTATTTCTATTTTGCTCATATAATAATATATTGGTTTAGATTATAATATTTGTTTTGTTTTCAACTGTCGCGCCTACCATTCTCACCAATGATAAACAAGTTGAAAGTTCGCTTGGTTCGGCCACATTACATGATAACATGGCAACCTTATGAGTTTTAAATGATTAAAAAACAGACTGAGTAGTTTAAAAGGAATAGAATTTGGTAAGATTATCCTCTCAATGAACAGTAAAAACAGTATTTTTATATATGAATGACAGCCTGTTTTTGCATATTATTTCGACAAAGATAGGCAAAATAGATTAAAGATACAAATTTTATTCAGAAACGGAGTAATTCCAAAGGTGCTTTTTCAGGTCTACACACCCATTTTGTTTGAAAGAAACTCCTTCTTCCAATAGGATTTGTTTTTGTTCTTCCCAACCGGGAACAAGACGTCCTGATGCATTGACTACTCTATGGCAAGGAGTGGAAACACTATCCGGCACTTGCTTCAAAGCACGTCCTACCATACGGGAACATTGAGGCATCCCCAGTAACGCAGCAATACTTCCATAGGTGGAAACTTTACCCAACGGAATCTCACACACCACCTGATACACTTCCCGGCAGAAGGTTTCAGACAGACTCGCTTTATCTACTTTATAATCTTTCATTGTTTTATCACTTATTTCATGTCCAAAGCTAGGCAAAAAGTATAAATTTTGCAAATTATAAACATACAACAAACAATATTTGCAACTTTAATTGTTTTTAATAAAAATAACACCGTACTTTGTACTCGTTAAACAACCATATTATTAACAAGACAAACATAAGTGTTATGAAAAAGAAGAATTTTCTGTTCGCCTCTTGTTTATTAGGCATCTTCGCTTTTAGTTCCTGCGAGAAAAACCTTTATGATGAAAGCAAACAGCCTGAAGAAGAAACCAAAATGACTGACTTAATAGTTCCCAAAAACTTTGATTGGTCAGATACTCAAGAAGTTAAAGCTCAAATTACGCCTGCCGAAACAATAGTTTCCGTGTACTTAGACAAAGAATGTAAAGAAGAAGCATTACTTTTCCAAATGGATATGAATATCGAATCTAATGATAACCAATCAGTAGAGTTTCCTATAGCAATACCAACATACGTAGAAAATGTATATGTGAAATATGAAGGAGTAGATAGAATATCTATTGTACCAGTCCAAGACGGAAAAATCGCTATTAAAGCTCCTCAAATACAAAACATTAAAAGCAGAGCTGTCATAAATACAAAAAATAGCAATGAATATGGCCTTCTCAGTATTAACGGAACCCTTATGTTTGAAGATATGTACCCTCAATTAGGTGATTACGATTTTAATGATTTTGTAGCACGGTATAATCTTAGAATTCTGTACAAATACTCACGTGGAAAATACTATGCACATAAAATGTGTATAAGTGTTCAAATTAGAGCAGTCGGAGGTATATATAAATATGAACCATATATCCGTCTGACAAAAGTAAAAGCCGACAATATTATTATAGAAACAACTGAAAAAAATGTAAAATCTATAAAAGGTCCAAACGGAGAGGCAATTATCTCATATAAGAGTCCTACACCTCCCAGCGGATATAAATATTATAATACAGAAAAGAATGAGATGACTAAACCAGATAAGTTTAAAGAGATTTGGATCACTTTTAAAAATCCGATTGAATACGAAGACGTAATGGATAAAAACTATAATATAGATATGTATATTGCCAAAGAAAATCATAAACAAGAAATTCATTTAAAAGGATACGAACCGGTTTATGATCAACATCAAGATTATGCGGACAAAAATAATTTTGTATGGGGGATTAGAACATGGGGAATTTTTGATCATGCTATCGAAGGAAAAAATTTCCTAAAAGCATATCCTCAATTTAAAGGTTGGGTCACTAGCGGCGGAAAAGAATATAAAAGATGGTGGGAGGAAGTAGATTATCGATATGTAATTAGAAATTAAGAAGTTTATCACACTCTTAACATAAAAAAGAGGTAAAACGAATCATTATGAATCTTTCACCTCTTTTTCTTTTGGCTATAACCAACAGCCTTTTATCCTATTTTTTTCAATAAACCTACCTTTTGATAATCTATATCCGGTATATTATCAAAAGAAAGATAAATATACCTCTTACGAACTATTGAATATATTTTGCAAATTACAAATGAACAAAAAAAATAATATTTGCAACTTTTCTTGCTTTATCTACAAATTATTACGAAATTTACAACGGTAAAACAATAAAGTTACTAACAAAGCAAACTACTCTGTTATGAAAAAGAAAAATATCCTATTTGCAACCTGTTTATTGGGAGCATTCGCTTTCAGTTCCTGCGAGAAGAATCTTTATGATGAAAGTAAGCAATCTGAGAAAGAAATCAAAATGACCGATTTAGAGATTCCTGCTAATTTCCCGTGGGAAACCTCCAAAGACGCTAAATGTAAAATCGTATCTTCCACAACTTCTTTAGTGTCTATATTCTTAGATTCCAATTGTACCCAACTGTTATCTACGGTCAATATAGACCCTGCAGCTCCCGCCTTGCCAGTAGTAGTACCAGATTATCTTGAGAAGGCTTATTTAAAATATGAGACTGTTTCAGCAGGTAATAAAGTAATAGAAACAGAAGTGACAAATGGAATGATTAATTTCTCACTTCCCGAAGATGCCAAACCTTCAGTTGCTCCTGTTGTAACTAGAGGTGGTGGCAAAGGAGATTATACTCCGCAACCAGGTATGGAAGATAATATACTCGAGTATCCTAGTGGATATGGTACTGTTATGTTTGAAGATATGTATCCTCAATTAGGAGATTATGACTTTAATGATTTTGTAGCCTGGTACAAATACCAATTACAGGATTTCTTCCACAAAGGAGGAACATGGTATACTTATGTCATGCAGATCGGGTTTCAGATCAGAGCTCTTGGAGGTATTAACGATTTTTCTCCTTACATAAATCTGGCAGGAGTGAAATACGATGATATTGATGAAATAATTTTCCAAGAAACAGGAGACGGGATAGAATTCATAAAAGGTCCGAACGGAGAAGCAATTCTTTCCTATACCAATCCATCTAAGCCGGCAGGTAGCAAATACCTGAATACAGAACCGGAATACATAACCACCTCCGGTGTTAACACATCTATTTATATATATTTCAAAGAGCCTGTCGAGCTATCCAGATTACAAGATAAAATGGTAGATATTTATCTAGCCAAACCTGACCATGGAACTGAAATCCATTTGAAAGGGTATAAGGGAATCTATCCTTCTTCACAAAATGCCAAATATTCAAATGAGGATAATTATGTATGGGGACTGAAAGCTCCTGCTGCACTCAATCATATGATTGAAGAAAATGATTTCATAAAAGGATATCCTAAATTCAAAGACTGGATAGAAGGCAAAGGGCATAAGCAATGGTGGGTAAGCCCTAAGAATGACTACCTCATTCTGCTTAATTAAGTTTCATGTCACAACATATATTTAAAGTCGGAATCATGATAAATCAGACATGATTCCGGCTGTATTTTTCTGAAGAAAGTTTCTAACCCTTCCTCTTTAATAAATCTGTCGGGCTCTCCCCAAACAGTTCTTTATAACATTTGGCAAAATAAGAAGGGGAACTGAAACCGACTTCATAACCAATCTCCGACACTGTCATATCCGATGAAGCAAGCAGAGACGCGGCTTTCTTTAGACGGGCAATACGGAGTAATTCATTAGGAGAATAATTAGTCAAAGATTTTATCTTACGATAAAGCTGTACGCGGCTCAACCCCATATCTTTGCCCAAATCTTCTACGTTCAAACCGGAATCTCCCATCTTCTCATCAATCAAAGCTTTGAATTTCTCTACAAATTCCTTGTCCATATCACAAACATCTTCTTTCGCCAATGCCTGTCCGTCACCAAAGAATTGTTTCAGACGGCGATGCGAATCTATCAGATTACGAACACGTGCCAACAGTAATTGAGAACTGAAAGGTTTGGAGATATAAGAATCCGCACCACCGTCGTACCCTTGAATCCTCTGTTCATCTAAAGAACAGGCTGTTAATAAGATAACAGGAATATGGCATGTTTGCAGTTCGCTTTTCAGACGGCGGCAACATTCAACGCCGTCAATACCGGGCATCATTACATCGGAGATAATCAAATCCGGGACATATTTCATAGCTTTGCGGATACCTTCCGAACCATCTGCCGCTTCAATGACAGTATAGTCTGCATGAAGTAATCCATGAACATACAGACGAATATCCGCATTATCATCAATGATAAGTACAGAAGGTTTGGAAGAATCATAGTTCTTCTCCAGTTCCTCTTCTTCAACGGGCACAGCGTTATTCAAGGGAGATACTTCGGAAACAGAGGTTGCGGAAGAAAATACTTCGCAGGTCCGTACCGGTAAATCGACAGTAAAAACAGTTCCTTGCTTTTCATCACTTTCCACTGATATAGTTCCACCGTGCAGTTCGACGAAAGCCTTTACTAAAGCCAATCCTATTCCCGAACCGGCATGATGCATATCTATTTTATAAAAACGATCAAAAATATTACGAATATGTTCGGCAGAAATCATCGAACCAGTATTAGATACAGTAAAACGAATCCAACGGCTATCATCTTTTGTCAAGGTGGACAAACGGACGGCAACTTTTCCATTTTCCGGCGTAAACTTAAAAGCGTTCGACAGAAGATTAAAATAAATCCGTTCCAACTTCTCCACATCGGCTTGTGTATGATAATTCGAATCCGGCATATTATCGAAAGAGAAATGGATATGCTTCTTACGGGCTGCCGCCTGGAAAGATTCATTCCACCCTTCAAAAGAAGAAAGGATATTTACCGGAACAGGAGTATATTCCATTTTTCCGTTCTCATATTTACGGAAGTCCAGAATCTGATTGACCAAGCGCAAGAGAATATTTACGTTACGCTGAATGAGCAACAACATCCGGTGCTGGTCTCCGGTCAGCGTTCTGTCTGCCAATAATTGTTCCACAGGATCAGCAACCAAAGTCAGAGGGGTACGGAAATCATGAGAGATATTCGTAAAGAAAACCAGTTTGGCATGAGTCGCTTCTTCCAGTTGATGCGACAGTTGAATCAGTTGGTCACGCTGTTCCTCCAATTTATCCCGCTGTTCTTCGAGTTGCTTCTTCTGTTCTGATAATTCCCTATTCAACCGGTTCTTGGAACGGAGAGATTTATAAACGACAAGTAGCAATCCGGCCACCAATAACAGAATCAACAAACTTCCATACATGATAACCTGCTGGGTAGCTACCCTTGAAAGATAACCACTGATACGTCCGTTCAGTGTTTCGATTTTTTGGTCGAGTTCTGAAATATGAGTAGTCTGAAGTTGCATGATATGCGCATTGGTACGGTCGACAACAGCCGTATTCATCACCGTTTCGCGAGGATAAGATTTCTTTTCGAGAATGTTCATTGCCAGTTGCAGTACTTTATCTCCATTGGTAGGATAAATGAAAGTCGCGTCCAATACACTATCGAGCACGAGTTCCAGACCATTTCCCTTACCAGGCAGGGCGTCAATGCCTACAAAAATCATTTCTTTTTCCCGTCCGGCTTTTTTGGCGGCCTGATAAGCTCCCGGAGCTATTCGGTCATTATGCGCATACACAGCATCAATCTTCGAGTGACGTCGAAGCATACTGTCCATTTCTACTTCTGCCGGCCCACGCTCCCAAGCCGCATCTGCTTTATCAATCAGCTTTATCTCGGGAAAATGACTGATAGCAGCCATAAATCCCTGATGACGTTCCATGGCGGGAGTCGAGCCACTTAACCCAGTCAGTTCAACGATATTACCTTTCCCTTTCAGGCGGGAAGCGATATAATTGCCTACCGCACGACCGATTTCATAATTATCCGCACCAATATAAGCAGTATATTTATCCGAAAGAATTTTCCGGTCGACCGTGATGACCGGAATTCCTTTCCGGTAAGCCTCCTCAACAATTGGAGTCATGGGGGCAGCCTCATTAGCTGAGATGATCAGCAAATCCACTCCCTTATCCATAAAGTAATGAATATCTTCCGCCTGTCTGCGGTTATCATCACCGGCAGAACGTATCTCGACAGATACACCATCATAGAACATCGCTTCACGAAGTATCTCATCATTCATCTTATGTCGCCACGAATCATCACTACATTGCGCCACACCGATACGAAAACGGGGAGTATCCTGCCGACACGCCGTTATCCCAATAAGGCAAAGCAGTATTGCCGTCCAACGAAAATATCTCATAGCACTGTGCTTTTCTTTCTTCATCGTACCTCTTACCATACAAAATCCTATTCTATATCGGGATAAAGATAATGGTTTTCTTTCAAAAGAACACAAAGAACAGATTGAATAAGACGGAAAAAGTTCTCCATATCTGTTATATCCGTTAATCTCATTTTACCGCCAGTAGCTTGCTTTTTCAAAGCATACGTTATCAAAACAGAACCTCTCAAAGCATAACATTTAACTTTGAGAGGTTCTACATAGATAACAGATACTGATTCAATCTGCCAATATGCAAAATAGGATTATAATAGTCTGTCTTTCAACACCTGCGGCAGTTCCGGCATCGCCCCGCTCTGCGTACAAACGTAAGCAGAGACTTCCACAGCCAGTTTGTGTGCTTCGGGCACCGGCTTTCCATTCAATATGGAAGCACAGAAGGCAGCCGTAAAGGAATCGCCTGCACCTACCGTATCGGCCACGGGGACTTTCGGAGTCTCCTGGAAGGAAACAACCCCCGGAGTAAATACATAGCTGCCATTGATGCCGCAAGTCAGAATCAGCATTTTCAGGTTGTATTTAGCTAACAGAATCCAGCACTTATCCTGCAAGTCAATGCCCGGATAACCGAACATACGACTGATAGTCACCAGCTCTTCATCGTTTATCTTCAAGACATTACAACGTTGGAAAGAGTCACGCAACACTTCTTTGGTGTAGAAGTCCTGACGGAGATTGATATCGAATATCTTTAATTGTCCGTCTATATCGGGCATTGTATCCAAGAAGCGGTTGATAGTGGCACGGCTTGCTTCGTTGCGCTGTGCCAGTGATCCGAAACAAACGGCACGTGTGTTCAGCGCCAAACGTTTCAGTTCGTCCGTGAAAGGAATGTTATCCCAGGCGACACCTTCCTTAATTTCATAGCAAGGCACCCCTTCAGCGTCCAGTGTCACTTGTACTGTACCCGTAGGATAATCTACCCGTTCAATCTGAGTATTCAGTTTCTTTTCCTTGAATACCGACATGATCTCGTCACCCAGTTCGTCATTGCCCACTGCACTGACCACACGGCTGTCAAAGCCGAATTGTGAAACATGATAAGCGAAGTTTGCCGGAGCACCGCCTATTTTCTTTCCTTCGGGCAACACGTCCCAAAGCGCTTCACCCATTCCTACTATTATATTATTCATGATAAACAGAGTTTAATTGATTCTCAAATATAAAATTATTTTCTGATACGGAACGTATAAAACAGCAAATAAAGTACACCGACAGTCATGACGGCAATTGCGCCGTTCTGCCCCATTGAAGTGTCCGAAGCCACTCCCATAGCCAGCGGGAACACCGTTCCGCCGAAAAGTCCCATAATCATCAGACCGGAAACTTCGTTTTTCTTACCCGGCAGATAAAGCAATGCCTGCGAGAAGATAACGGAAAACACATTCGAGTTGCCAAAACCTATCAAAGCGATACAAACATAAATGATTGCCTTTTCGTGGAAGATAAACAAGCCAATCATGGCTGCCAACATCATAATAACACTGACAGCGAAGAAAGACTTCGCGGACATCTTGCGCAATATGAAAGATCCGAGGAAACACCCTGCCGTACGGAAAATGAAATAAAGACTCGTTGCAAAAGCCGCATCATCCAATCCCATTCCGATGCGCTCCATTAAAATCTTCGGGGCGGTAGTGTTTGTGCCCACGTCGATACCGACATGACACATGATACCGACAAAGCAAAGCAGGATAAACGGCTTGCCGAGCAAGGCAAGGCATTGTCCGAAAGTAGACGGTTTGCCTTCTTCCTTTTCTTCTTCAATCTGCGTGGCGTTGAGCAGAAGAATGGCGACAACGGCCACTATCATATAAACCGGGAAAAGAATCCGCCAGCCCAAATCGAAAGACGGAATAGCTTGCGTCGCTCCCCACATGGCAATGTATGGTGCCAGGAAAGAAGCAATCGCCTTTACGAATTGTCCGAAAGTCAGGCTGCTCGCCAAGCGGTCACCACGCACGATATTGGAGAGCAACGGGTTCAGAGAAGTCTGCATCAACGCATTTCCGATTCCCAACAGAGAGAAGGAAATCAACATCAACATATAACTGTCACCAAAAACCGGCAACAATAATGAAGCGAATGTCACGAGCAGACTGAGCAATACGGTTTTCTTCTGACCGATACGGCTCATCAACATCCCTGTCGGTACGGAGAAAATCAGGAACCAAAAAAAGACGAGTGAAGGGAAAATGTTTGCTTGTGAGTCCGACAGGCCGAGGTCTGCCTTTACATAATTGGAAGCAATGCCTACCAAGTCAACGAATCCCATGGCAAAGAAACATAGCATCACCGGGATCAGTTTGGAGAGAGAAGAGTTTTTACTGTTTTCCATTGTTATATCTATTATTTTATAAATTCTGTGTCCTTATGGCTTAACCGGTCCGCCCCTACGGGAATAAACCCGTTTACCGCTTATACAGTTGATGTTTCATACTGATATAATAGGATGAAAGCTACGGTAATGTTGGTTCGCCACGGCCGTGACGAATTCTTTCCATGGCTGTGGAGAGAAGTTACCACGGCCGTGGTGAGGTATTAATACCGTAAGCCTGACAGAAGTATACCGTTGCCTTCAGTGTACTAATCCGTAGGGGTAGACATACTCTGCCGTAGGGAATAAGGAAAAGAGCGCATAGATTAAATGGCAGAAGCTTATTGCTTCAACCGGTAGACGATAAACGAGTCTACCTTGTAGGCTCCGCCTTTGCTGTAAAAATCGATGTGATTGTAAGGTTCCGAAGGGAAGACCTGATTGGTCATTGCGAAACGCCCACCGTCACCAAATGCTTCCACGCTTGATTTATCTACAAACAAATGAAGCTTCAGCTCATTCTTACCGCTTTCAACAGCTGTCCACGTCAGTGCCGGGAAATTCTCGTTGAAGCCGACATCACCACTTTTACGACGGTCCATAGAGAATCTATTCTCTTTCATATCATATTGCATATCCACTTCTTCGCCCTTGTCATTGTAAAGACGGAAGCCGATAACATCCGCATGCAGGTTCTTGATAGACAGTTCTATTTCGTAAGCGCCTTCGTTGACCGGAATCATTTCTTTTACCGTACGTGTTCCGTTCACTCTGAACGAACGTTTCTTTGAGATGTCACGCAGTTTCTGCAATTCGGGAGACGGGGCAGATTGGAGATAAGTCTCACCGCCGACGGTAAAGAGGCCCAAATCGCGGGGAACGGAGTTCGGACTGCGGTATTGGGAAGTCGGAACATCGTTGGCATATTGCCAGTTGCTCATCCATGCAATAGCGATACGGCGGTTG
>OLIT01002627.1_pt1 | contig 12746 bp, 10 predicted proteins | sample 1601341 | NCBI WGS metagenome assembly OLIT01 (sample SAMEA2452121, study PRJEB22498) | human gut metagenome | biome: human feces; feature: human gut; material: feces | place: Australia | collected 2012
GAACGGAGTCTCCAGCTCTTTCCCGAAACAAGGCGGAGGAATACCTAAGAAAAAAATAAATAAGCAAATTAAATCTAGAAAAATTTTGTTACAAAAAGAATCCGATCCGATGATTCCCCTTCAAAAGCGCTGAGGCAAATCTCTAAAGAAAGAGTTATCCTGCGGCCTGAATCATTTAAATACTTGAACGTTTTTGCATTTACACATTTAATCCTATCTTTGCATTGTTTTGTTCCAGACTGTCATTCGGCGGAATGGATTAAATGGGAATCAGGTGAGAGTCCTGAACAGTCCCGCTGCTGTGATCCTATGATGTGTCAAGCATTACTTTAGCCACTGTCTCTTGGAGATGGGAAGGCGCTTGAACCGGGTAGTCAGAAGACCTGCAAAACATGCATTTTTCAATAGCTTTCGAGGATATAGCTGTAGAAAACATCAGGTGTGGTGAATTCACCGTTACATCGTGTATTTTACCGGTTTGGAAGTCGTTGAAGCGGGGTAAACAAATGAGTTGGCCCGATTGTCGAACGGATTATTTTAATAAAAATTGGAAAAGCGGAAATTTTACCGGTTTTTACTTTTTTGGGTCGTATGGGAAATGGGGATATCATTTCCAATGCAGGCTCAGCAGGTTGATACGACTCAAATCTATGAATTGCAGCAGGTAGACGTTTCCGCTGAAAAGCGGCCTTCTGTTGTCCGGTCTCTGACGCCTGTACAAATCGTGGAAGGGGAGGAGATCGCCCGGCTGGGATACCAGAGTCTGGCGGATGTTGTGAGGCGTTTTGCCGGAGTAGCTGTCAAGGATTACGGTGGTATCGGTGGCTTAAAGACCGTTTCGATCCGTAGTTTGGGGGCTAACCATACGGCTGTGGTATATGATGGGATAGTGGTGAGCAATTGTCAGGCCGGCCAAATCGATATCGGGCGTTTTTCATTGGATAATGTTGCCAGGGTATCTCTGGCGGTAGGACAGGAAAGTCATATTTTTCAATCGGCCCGGATGTTTGCTTCGGCAGGCGTTTTGAATATACAGAGCGAAATTCCCGATTTCCGGGAGAATAGGTTATATGGCTTAAAAGTCCAGATAAAGGGCGGCTCTTTCGGTTTGATTAACCCTGCTATGCGCTATTTTGCACGTTTGTCTCCCCGGACAAAAATCGTTCTGGACGGAGATTTTATGCGAGCAGATGGTACTTATCCTTTCCGACATAAAAATGGAAATTTTATGATTCACGGGAAACGCTATAATTCAGATATTCTTTCCTGGCATTCCGAGATAAATTTATATACTGTTCTAAAAGATAGTAGTCATTGGAATACAAAAGCTTATTATTTTGATTCCAAAAGGGGATTACCGGGGAATATTATATTATATAATCCTTATGCCGCGGAACGTTTATGGGATAAGAATTTTTTTATACAATCAGGGTATGAAAAACATTTTGACCGGAAATGGGCGTTGAAAACAGCCCTGAAGTATAATTATTCGTGGAATAAATATAGGGATATAAATCCGGCTTATCCGGATAAGGGGGTGCTGGAAGACCGGCATCGCCAACAAGAATATTATGTTTCAGCTACTGCACTTTTCCGGCCGGTAGAAAATTGGGCATTTTCCTTGGCTACAGACGGGGCGGTAAACACATTACGGACGACTGTGGATACGCTTGATCCGGTCCGGTATTCTGCGCTTGCCGCATTTTCTGCCCGTTATCAATATCGCTTTCTGACAGTAACGGCCGTTATCCTCCATACTTGGATGAAAGATAAAGGAAAAGCAGGAAATTCGTTGGCAGATCATTACAAATGTACTCCTTCTGTGGGTTTATCTCTACGCCCCTGGGACACTCAGAACTTATATGTCCGTTTTTTATATAAACACACTTTCCGTTTACCTACTTTTAATGATTTGTATTATTTACGTATGGGAAACACCAATTTGCGTCCGGAGTTAGCCCGGGAATATAATGTGGGTATCACCTGGAGCGGGGCTCCTTTCCAGTTTACAGATTTTATCACTTTTACGGCTGATGTTTATTATAATCGGGTGGATGATAAAATCGTAGCCCGTCCGACGAATTATGTCTGGAAAATGATGAATATGGGGAAGGTGGATATTACCGGAGTGGATCTTAATTTTACCGGAGACATTTCTCTGGCGGCCCGAATTCGGTTGAGTTTGTCGGCGAATTATACCTGGCAAAAAGCTGTGGATGTCACCAATCCGGATAAAGAAAATTATAAAGATCAGATTCCCTACACTCCTCAGCATACGGGGAACGGGGCATTTGCTCTGGAAATGCCTTGGGTTAGTCTTTCGTATACTTGTATTGCTGTCGGAGAACGTTACAGCCTGCCTCAAAATATTGAGCAAAATTTAATATCGGGGTATGTGGAACACGGATTGTCGGTATCCCGGGAGTTTGAATGGAAGAATTGTGCACTCCGTCTTCAGGCAGAATGTGTCAATTTTACAGACAAACAGTATGCGGTGATTAAAGATTACCCTATGCCCGGGCGCTCTTGGCGATTTACTGGTAGAATAAGATTTTAAAAGAGAAAATGTTTAATTTAAATACTATTAAAATGAAATTCAGAAATTTATTTATTGTTCTTTTGGTTGGAATCGGTTTTATTTTTGCTTCTTGCAGTGATGATGAGTCGGAACAGGGAGAAATCACTACCGGGATTTTTATTTTAAATCAAGGTGGTTCTGAGGGAAACAATGCTGGTATTACAGCTTATAATCCGGAGACAGGTGCAATTACCCGGGATATTTATCGTTCGCAAAATGGGAAAGATTTGGGAGATACGGGACAGGATATGATTGTATACGGCGACAAAGTGTATGTGAGTGTATACGGATCCAGTCGCTTGGTTAAAATGGATAAAAACGGTGTAGAACGGGCTTCTTTATCTTTTGATGTTTCTACAGATGGACAACCCCGTTATATCGAAGCTGAAGATGGAAAATTATATGTAACCCTTTATAGCGGGCAAGTGGCACGTATTGATACGGCTACCCTACAGATCGAAGCTTATGTTTCTGTGGGAAACAACCCGGAGCAGATTGTAGAAGAGAATGGAAAATTATACGTGGCTAATTCTGGCTGGGGAAGCGGAACAACCGTTTCTGTCATTGATATTGCTACTTTTAAAGTAGTTCAGACCCTTGACGTAGCCCTCAATCCGAATGATTTACTTGAAGCAGGGGATAATGTTTATGTACTTTCTTGGGGAAATTATGCTGATATACCCTATGCTCTGCAAAAAATAAATGTACAGACAGGAGCTGTAGAGAGCATTACTCCTGCCACGAAGATGGTAGAAAATGAAGATATTATTTATCTGGTTAATTCGGTTACAAACTGGAATGTGAAGCCTAATGTTACCACGAATACCTTTTTTTCTTATGATACAAAGCAGCAAAAATTAAACGAGACTTCATTTTTGAAACTGGAAGGGGAAGCGAAGACTTTAGAAACGGAAAGTGTATATATGATGGCTGTAGATCCGCATAATGGGGATTTCTATGTGGGGACTTCTGATTATGTCAACACAGGTAAGATATATCGTTTTTCCAGAAATGGAACCTTGATCAAGAAGTTCGGGAGTGGGGGAATTAGTCCCTGTAAAGCATTGTTCTTCTAATGAAGGCTTGTCTCTATTTCGGAATGGGACTGGTTGTTCTGCTGGCGTCTTGCCGGAAAAACAACCAATCTCTGTCCAAAGAGCCGGCTACGGTCCAAGAATATCAGGTATATTATGCCACCGGTTATACCGTAAACCGTACGTCCGATTATACGGAAATAAAAATCCGGGATCCTTGGGATACGACCCGCTATTTGCAGAGGTATGTGCTTGTCGGAAAAGACAAAGCTTTGCCTGTCCAGTTGCCTGAAGGAATCCTTATTCGTACTCCCTTGCAACGGGTAGTGGTAGCTACTTCTGTGCATTGTGGCGTATTGGAATTACTGGGGGTGCGGGATCTGTTGGTGGGGGTGTGTGAATCCCGTTATATCGATCTGGATTTTGTAAAACAGGGAGTAGCGAATGGGAAGATCGTAGATATCGGGGAAGCGGGGGCGCCTGATGTGGAGCGGTTGATAGAGCTGGCTCCGGATGCTATGATCACCTCTCCTTTGAGTAATGCTCCTTACGGACGAGTGGAAAAGACGGGTATTCCTCAGATAAAATGTGTCGATTATATGGAACCAACACCTTTAGGTCGGGCGGAATGGATTCGTTTTCAGGCCCTGTTTTTCGGTAAAGAAGAGAGTGCAGATTCTCTTTTCTGGCAAACGGTAAGAGCCTATGAGGAAATCAAAGCATTGACGCAACAGGTGAAGGAACGTCCCTCTGTCGTAACGGAAAAAAAGTACGGTGCCGTATGGTATTTGCCGGGAGGTAAAAGTTATATGGCCCATTTTTTGGAAGATGCCGGCGCAACTGTCGGAAAAGAGATAGATCAGCAGGTTGGCAGTGTGGGATGGCCTTTTGAAACGGTTTTTGAAAAATACGGAGATGCTGATTTTTGGTTGATTAAATACAACCGTCCCCGGGATATGAGCTATGAAGATCTGAAAAAAGAATATGCACCTTATTCAAAATTTGCAGCTTATAAAAATCGGCGTATCTATACTTGTAATACGGCTGAAGTTTCCTATTACGAAGAAGTACCGGTCCATCCGGATTATTTATTGAAAGATTTGGTTGCAATTTTTCATCCGGAATTATTGCCTGAACATCAGTTGAGATATTACAAAGCCATGGAAAATTAAACAGTTATAAGATGGTGAAACGCAGGATGATCTGGCTTCCGCTATTGATAATAGTTATTTTATTCACGAGCTGTCTTTTTATCGGTTCTGTGGATATCCCTTTTCGTGCAGTCGTTCGTATCCTGATGGGAGAAGAGGCGGAGAAAACCTCCTGGGCTTTTATCGTATTGCAAACCCGTTTACCACAGGCTGTTACGGCTTTGTTTGCCGGAGCTGCACTGGCCGTATCGGGTTTATTGTTACAGACTCTTTTTGCAAATCCCTTGGCGGGTCCTTCTATTTTAGGCATAGATTCGGGGGCTAGTTTGGGCGTAGCTTTGGTTATGTTGTTATTTGGAGGAACAGTGGGAAATTTTTCTGCCGGGCTTTCTTTTTCCGGATATATTGCCGTTATTATTGCAGCTTTTGCAGGGGCTACAGCTGTTTTGGGATTAATTATATTTTTCTCTACCTTGGTTCGAAGTAATGTGATGTTGCTCATTATCGGTATTATGATCGGCTATCTCACTTCTTCCTTAATTTCTTTGCTGAACTTTTTTTCTACAGCTGAAGGCGTTTTTTCTTATACCATGTGGGGGATGGGAGATTTTTCCGGAATTTCTCTGACTCAATTACCCCTATTCTGTTTGTTGTTGACCGGGGGACTTGTATTGGCTGTATTATTGATAAAACCTTTAAATGCACTTTTATTGGGAGAGCGTTATGCTGAAAATCTGGGGATAAATGTAAAAAGGGTGCGGATTTTATTGTTGGTAAGTACTGGTATATTGACGGCCGTAACGACGGCTTTTTGCGGTCCGATTGCCTTTATTGGTTTGGCTGTTCCTCATATTGCCCGTTTAATGCTACGTTCTTCGAATCACAAGTATTTATTGCCTTTGACGCTGCTGTGGGGAGCCGGTATAGCACTTTTGTGTAATCTGATCAGCGTCCTGCCGGGAGCGACGGGAGTAATTCCGCTCAATGCCATTACGCCGGTATTAGGAGCTCCGGTGATTATTTATGTTATTGTAAACCAGAAGAAAATACAATATTTTAATTGAATTCTCTAAGAATTAATGGTTGATATGAGGAGTGATGTTATGATACAAGCCCGGAACTTGACGATTGGCTATCGGCAGGGGCGGAAAGTGAAAAAAGTTCATACAGGGCTTTCTTTTGCACTCCGGCAAGGGGAGCTGACCTGCTTGTTGGGACCTAATGGAGCAGGGAAGTCTACTTTATTGCGAACCTTGGGAGGGACTCAAGCTCCTCTTACGGGTGATATTTTTCTGGAAGGACGCTCTTTTACTACTTATACAGAGAAAGAAATTTCCCGTAAAATCGGGCTGGTCTTGACCGATCGGACAATGGCAGGAGGTTTGACCGTATTTGATTTAGTCTCCCTGGGAAGACATCCGCATACGGGTTTTTTTGGACGTTTGCAGAAAAGAGATGAAGAGATTGTATACCAATCGCTTGACGCTGTGGGCGTCGCTTTTAAAGCGGGAAGTTATGTGGCTGAGCTCTCGGATGGTGAACGGCAAAAGGTGATGATTGCTAAAGCTTTGGCTCAAGAGTGTCCTTTGTTGTTATTAGATGAACCTACTGCTTTCCTGGATGTGGTGAGCCGGATTGAAATGATGGATTTATTGCATGAGTTGGCAGAGAAAAAAGGAAAAACCGTACTTTTGTCTACCCATGACTTGGAACAGGCTTTGCTGCTCGGAGATCGTTTATGGCTTTTATCCCGCGACAAAGGTTTGGTCTGTGGCGCGACGGAAGATCTGGTCTTTTCCGGAGAAATCAATCAATTTTTTGCCCGTAACGAAATTATATTTGACCGGAAAAATGGAAACTTTCGTCCTCAAAAACGGGAAGGTAAGAAAATAACCTTAAAAGCAGAAGGTGAGTTATTTTTCTGGACACAAAATGCTTTGACAAGAAACGGATTTCAATTGGAAGAACAAGCAACTTTAGTACTCGAAGCATGCTCACCTCATGCATTTCGTTTATGGGAAAATAATCAGATTAAAAAGACCTTCACTTCTTTTGAACAACTGATTGCTTTTGTAAAACAAAAAGAGCTTTTTCGTGAAAGGGAAGATATTCTTCCAGAACTTTAAAAGTTTTCGTTTGATTTTTGCCTTCTTTTAACAATTCATTATATTTGGATATTATTATATAGAATAAATCCAAAATAACTTCTATGAGAATTTTTAGCTTTTTACTTTTGTTGGGAATATTTGGAGGATGTACTCGTTCGGAAGTGCTGATCCCTGTACAGCTTTCGAAGATAGTTACTCCCGTGTTTATCGGAAAAACAGAGAATCCGGTTCTTCATATCGAGATTGATAACCCTACGGAACAGGAAATAGAGTTAAATAAATTGGTTTTATCTGCCGAAGGAACCACAAATCCGGAGGCCGTTGAAAGGATAAATGTGTTTTTTACGGGTCTGTCTGAAAAATTCAACCCTGTCGTCTTGTTCAGTCGTACTCAGCAAACAATCTCCCATTCTGAATTTGAAGGGCGTCAAATCCTGAAGCCTGGGAAAAACCATTTCTGGGTGGCTATAGAATTGTCGGATCAGGCGAAACTTACGGATCGGATAAATATGCAGTGTGTGGAAGTTTTATTTGCCGACGCCCGGGCAAAGATAAGTACGCCTTTTCCTTTGCTGCCTTCGGCTGTGGGGCAAGCGGTTCGTAAAAGAGGGGACGATGGCGTCCATACCTACCGTATACCGGGATTGGTGTGTACTCCTAAAGGAACTTTGATAGCCGTGTATGATATGCGTCATAATAACTCTTTGGACCTTCAGGAAGACATTGATGTCGGTGTCAGCCGTAGTGTGGACGGTGGCCGGACGTGGTTGCCCATGCAAAAAGCGATAGATAGGGGACAATGGGGAGAGAGGCCTGAAAAAGAAAATGGAGTGGGAGATCCTGCTATTTTAGTTGACCCCGAAACCGGGCGGATTTGGATTGCAGCTTTGTGGTTACACGGAAAGCCTGGAAAGCGGGCTTGGTGGGCTTCCCAACCCGGCACTACGCCGGATAAAACCGGGCAGTTGCTTTTGACTTATAGTGATGATGAAGGGGAAACTTGGGCGGAACCGATCAATATTACTTCTCAGGTTAAAAATCCGGAATGGTATCTGTGTTTTAACGGCCCGGGAATGGGGATTACGACAAAAGCAGGAACATTGGTGTTTGCTGCACAGTTTAAAGATAAAAACCAGATACCGCACTCTACCATTCTTTATAGTAAAGATAAAGGAAAGAGTTGGCATATGGGAACGGGGGCCCGGAGTAAAACGACAGAAGCCCAGGTGGTGGAATTGGAGGACGGAAGCTTGATGCTGAATATGCGGGATGATAGAGGCGGTTCCCGTGCGGTTGCCGTTACTAGAGATTGGGGAAAGACTTGGGAAGAGCATAGTTCTTCTCGTTCTGCTTTACCGGAGCCTGTTTGCCAGGCTAGCTTGATACGGATTCGGTTGCAGGATGGCCGGCAGGGTTTAGCCTTTTTTAATCCTGCGGATACGCTTAATCGTACCCATTCCACTTTGAAATTGAGTTTTGATGAAGGGAAAACCTGGCCTGAAAAATATCATCGACTCGTATATGAACCGGGAAGTTACGGTTATTCCTGTCTGACGCAAATTACTCCCGGTCGGTTGGGAGTAATCTACGAAGGGGCAGGAGAACTGTATTTTCAGCAATTGGACCTGGAGGAAATCCTGGCTGAAAAACATTGATTCTTTCTATAACAGAAAACCTGTTCCTTTTAGGGATTCGGTTTTCTGACTTTATGAGACATTTCCATCGGAATCTCCATGGATAATTCCATAAATCCCTGATATTCCCCATTTTCGTACCAGGGCGTTTGATAAATCAGTTTTTTGATTCCGTTTTTTTCAATCGTATACACATTCGTACGGGGATGTATAAGCATATCTGCCAATAGAGAATGAGCTGGTTCCGGATGGCAGTCTAACACATTTTTACCGATTAATTCTGCTTGTCCCGGCTTAATAAAGGTTTTCCGGGATTTATCATTCATATCGATGATTTTCCCTTCTTTGTCGCATACGGTAACGGCTACGTTCACTTCTTTAAAATAGTTCATCTCTTTTCTCATTTAAAAATCACATTTTTATACCATTCCATTCTTGCCTGACTGGGGTGAGAAGGTATGCAAACTTAAACTATTTCTTCATTATTTCCACTTTTTTAAACATTTATACGCTTTAACCTATTAACGATTTGTTTTTTACACCCCGATGCTGTTTTTAATGTCTAAATTTACTTTTTATTCTCATATTTTTTGTAACGAAATTTTGTAGCTATCAAAAAAAAGACTATCTTTGCAACGCTTTTTGAGAAAAATTCCTCAGTAGCTCAGTTGGTTAGAGCGGCGGACTGTTAATCCGTAGGTCGTAGGTTCAAGTCCTACCTGAGGAGCCAAGTAAGACAAGCCATCGGAAACGGTGGCTTTTTTATTTTCAAGTTGTTGTAACTCACTGGGAATCACATTGATTTTTGCTACAACATCATTGACTCGGGTGGTTCGATATTCGTTTTCTAAAAATTGCAATTTTTCAGGAAATATTGAACCAATGATTTTTATTTTTCCCTCTGTATCCGCTTTTTGAAAATAATACCCTAAATTTTCCAATATATTTACAGAGTATTTAATTTTTTCCTGTGCTTCCTTTACATCGTTCCCCTTTAAAGCACTCCGCTTGTCTTCCAATTCTTCTATACACTTTTTATGACGGGTTAAAATTCGGTTATGAGTTTCCACATCTATCTGCTTGCTCAGCAAACAATCATCTGCCTCATCTATCTTTTTATTCAATCCCTCTATTTCTTTGCCTATCTCAATAATCTGTCTGTCTATATCAACCTTTAATACATGTCTTAAATCTGCCATAATAGCCTTAAACAAGTCCAAAACTGCCTTGTCTGGTACAAAACTATCTAACAATTGAATAAACCTCTGATTTGCCTTTATCGCACTGTACCGTGCATGACCGTTATGATTACAATGATAATAAGGGTAACGCTCTCCTGTCCGGCTACGGGAATAACTTCCGGTCATATTACCCCCACAAACCGGACAAATCAAAAAATTACGTAAATACAAATCAGGTACAATCTTTAACTTCGCTTTAGGATGATTGCGCTTTTTCCCGTCTAAAAGCTCTTGAACTTTATAGAATAACTCTTTATCCCTGATTATAGGTTCATGTACACCTCTAACCCATCTATCCTCACTCCCATTATAAGTCGGTACATGTACTTCCCCTATATATAACCTATTTCGCAATAAGTTTAGAAAATTCTGTTTACTCTTTACATTCAATCCTTTCTCGTTCATCATCTTACGAACAGCCTCCGCAGAATACAATCCCGTTCCATATAACTTAAAAGCTTCATGAATAAGCGGAGCTACTTCTTTATTCACCAATAATTCAGCTGGTTCTTCTCTTGTATGCTTTTTCCAATAATAGCCTTTTGGAGGATGACTGGTATAGTGTCCAATACTCCTCGCTTTAAATGTACTTTCTTTGACTCGCTTTGAAATTTTAAGGCGTTCTGCATGACTGGTCGCCAGATACATTGAAAGCATTACAATATAATCCGGCTGCTTGTAATCAATGTATTGCTCCACACTATTTACTTCAATCCCTGCATTTTTAAACTTATCAATTTTTGTTAACGCTGGTCCTAAATCTCTTGCAAACCGGTCCCAACGAACCACTACAATTAAATCTACCCGATTACTTTTTTTCAAAGCAAAGTTTTCCATTTCTTTATAGTTTGGTCGTCTGAAAGTCTTTCCGGTATAATCATCATCATAAATATGTATAAGATTATATTTTCTTGCCTCGCAATAACGCTCAATATACTCTCTCTGATAATCCAAACTATATCCTTTATCCGCTTGTTCATCCGTTGAAACACGGATATATCCCAATACATTTTTAGTCATAAATCTTCAATTTCTCTCCCCTTATTATTCTCTATATCAAGTTGAAACTGTGCAAATTGATATAATATTTCTCTTATCTCTTTTATATCCTCATTCGTATAAGATTTCTCACTGTTTTTTAAAATTCTTCTACATTCATCTAAACTAATCATTTCATTAGTCTTTTCCAGTGCCTTTCGGCTTATTCTCACATTTTAGTTTTACCTTAAACAGCCACGCCTCGCGTATGTGCTCCAGCCGTTCATTATTGTACATAACAATCCCTCTACGGGTAAAACCGTATTATTTTTTATGTTTTCATAATAATTTTTATGTTTTAAGCAAATATACACGCAAAAAAATTGAATCCCAACTTTCAACCTATAAAAAATGCCTTAGAAATTCCCAAGGCATTTATTTAAATATTTTGATTTAATTACTAATCATCAATTCGTTCATAGGGTATAACTGCATAGCCATCTGTTAGTGTTTTTCTTCGTACACCATTAAAAGCTTGCTCAAAAACAATGTTAATGAATTGAAATTTAAGTCTATGTTCTTTCAAATTGTTTTCTAATACTTTAATTTGCCCACTTATAGCTTCCCCTACAAAATTCTCATCATCAGGAAGTTCATATAACTTCATATTAAAATATGATATAAAAGAATCGCCCACTTTATCTCCAATAGCAAAAGAATACCCTACTTTTAACGTATCTAAATCGATATCCATAGTCGTTGGTAAATGTAAATAATTAAATACCATTCCCATCGTTAGACATTTTTCTATAGAATAATATGTAACGTCATTATAAGCTATTGGTTGTTTCAAAGAATATTTTTTCCCGTCAACTGTTATCTCACCGTATGGTTCATTGGTATTTTCTCCCTTATCATCATCTTTTGAGCATGCTACAAAGGTCAATACAATTCCTAAAATTACAAATAAAATCTTTCTCATTTCATAACCTATTATTAGAGATATGCGCCAATTAACGCATATCTCATTTGTTTTAGAAATTGTAACCGACACTTATGTTAAAACTCCGGTTTTTCAATTTATAATCACTACCCCACTCATCTTTATTAGCAATATTAGCTAATCCTAAATCGTAGTTCAAGCCTGCATAGATTTTACCAAAACTCACACCAGCACCAAAAGCAAGACCGGCATCAAATCTTTTCAAACCTCCCTTTTCTTCATCAGAATCTTCATCAGAAGTTCCAAAAGCATCTATTTTATAAGTTTCCCCGTCTTCCTCATACTTAAATTTACCACCAACACCCAAAGCAAAATAAGGACCGACATTAATATGAAGTTTAGTATCCCCTCCTAAATTAAAACGATAAGAAGCAAGTATCGGTAATTGCAAATAACTAAGATTTAATTTTTCTGTCATTCCTTCATAATCTGCCTTTGCTCCTTTAGTCGTAAAATAAAGTCCAGGTTGAATGTAAAAGGATTCAGATAAACCAAGGTCTGCAATTACTCCCAAATGAAACCCAACCTTACTTTTGTAGTCGGAACTCCACTCCCCGTCGTCACCCTTAATTTTTTCATTAACTTTTGGAACGTTCAGTCCGGCACGAACTCCCCAAGTGATTTCCTGTGCTTTAGCGCTACACACCATTGTGACAATAGTCACAATTAATAATAATTTTTTCATGTTTAGAATTTTTTTGCACCCCAATTCCCCGAATGGTAAGTTTTTTTTAATAAAAAAAGCGTGGAACTGCAATATCTGATATTCGAGAAGTCGAATAAAGACGAAAATGAAAAAAAGAGCTAAATAAGTGCAAATATAACATCTAATATTCAATACTTTATGTGGTATCATATTCGGGAATGACTTTTTAATTTGTCTTAATTCGTTGCAAGTTTCCTCGGGATATATGGGAACATATTCGGGAATTTATTTACCTTTGCCATGTAATCAAAAAGGTATAGCAAATGAAAATTTCCGTCTATCTGAAAAAATGTTCCGCGACCACTTCAAACAT
>OLIT01002631.1_pt1 | contig 12710 bp, 3 predicted proteins | sample 1601341 | NCBI WGS metagenome assembly OLIT01 (sample SAMEA2452121, study PRJEB22498) | human gut metagenome | biome: human feces; feature: human gut; material: feces | place: Australia | collected 2012
TATACAACAGCGATTTATGAAGCTGATAAAGAATATACAAGTTCAGATAAGAGCAAAGAATTAAAAGTATATGTAACCTATAAAATATCAATGAAAAATGAATCTTCTAATTTACAAGTACAAGTAAATAACATAGTAGATTACTATGATTCAAATTATACATTAATAAAAACAGGAACAGGAATTGACGAAAAAGGAAATGTAACAGGAGATATTTCAAACAGTGGTAGTCAAAGTTATAATGATAAATATCAAAAAGTAATTATTAATACAAATTCAAAGATAGAGCATAATAAATCAGCAGATGTCTATGTACAATTCGAATTAAATAGAGATGCTGTACTTAAAATCTTGAACGATAAAGAAAACTTAGATAATGTTGTAGAAATCAATTCTTATTCTGTATTTGATACAGATGGAAAAGTATATGCAGGAATAGATACGGATTCAAACCCAGGAAATGCAGTACCAGGAGATACAACAACATATGAGGATGATACAGATTCAGCACCAGGTTTAAAATTAGTAGTTGCAGATAAGGCAAGAGAGATGACAGGTAAGGTATTCTTAGATTCTACTTCAAATGAATTAAAGACAGGAGAAGTAAGACAAGGTGATGGAATGTATACAGACGGAGAAAAGGGAATTAAAGATGTAAAAGTTACACTTAAAGAGAATATAGAAAGCGGAAAAGTATATGAAGCAACAACAGATGAAAATGGTGACTTCTATATTTCAGGGTATATACCAGGTGATTACACATTAACTTATACTTGGGGAGATAAAGAATATACAGTTCAAAATTACAAAGGAACAGTTTATGACAAAAATAGATATGATGCAAATGTTACAAATAAAGAATGGTATAAACAGATGTAGATACTAGATATACTGATGCAATTGATAATTATAATACAAGGGAAAAAATTGATGATGAAATTGCAGAAGTTACAAATAAAACAGCTACTACAATTGATAAAATGGATTCAACAACACCAACAATGGGAATTAGTGTAGAATACACAACAACAACTACAATAGAACCAACAACTGATAAATTTAAAAGTCCAGACTTTAAGATTGAAAATATAGACTTTGGTATTGTAGAGAGAGCAAGACAAGATTTAGCTTTAAGAAAAAGAGTAAATACATTTAAAGTTACATTAGCAAATGGTCAAGTAATCGCAGATATGACAATAGATGAAAAAGGAAATATTACAGGAGAAAGAAATCATGTAACATATATGGGACCATCAAGTACTACTACACCAAAAAATGGACTTGTTAAATTAGAACTAGACAATGAGTTAATTCAAGGAGCAACAGTTGAAGTAGAATATGAAATAAAAGTAACTAATAATAGTGAATTAGATTATGTATCAGAGGACTTTTATAAATATGGAATTAAATCAGGCAATGAAGTTACTATAACACCAACATCAATTATAGATTACTTAGATAAAAATTGGGGATTTGAAGCTGAGAAAAATAAAGAATGGACTGTAAAGAGCTTAGATGAAATTAAAAACATTGTTGCAAAAGAAGTATACGAGAATGAAGATTCAACTATAGCTGACAAGACAATTCTTTACACAGAAAGTCTAAAAGGACAAAAATTAAAACCTACTGAATCAGCAACAGTAAATTTAAATGTTTCTAAAGTACTATCAAATTCAGATGAGATTTCATTAGACAATGAATCAGAAATTACAGAATTGACAAAGGACGGAGGTTCAAAACTAATTTCAACACCAGGAAATTATATTCCAGGACAAGAAGAAACTAAAGAGTCAGACGAAAGTATAGCAGAAACAGTAATCGTAACACCAAGTACGGGTGCTAATCTAGAATTTATTGTACCAATAATGATAGGAGTAATATCATTAGAGCTGGAGTAGTAATAATAAAAAAGAAGACTTTATAATATAAAACCAAAAAGGATTAAATCTGAATAGATTTAATCCTTTTTTCTTTACGCAAATAACTAATTGGAGAGTTTTTTGTAATATAAAAGAGAAATTTGTAATTAAATTGTAAATAAAATTTAAAGAAAGTGTATTAAAACAAGGCTAAATGACTGTCCCTAAAGGTATTACAGATGGAAAATGTAATATTTGGTTAAGCAGGAAAAAACTTATATTGATTTTGAAAACGAAAATAAGTACTATATATAGTAAGGAAAAGTATAAATATTTTAAATATATAAGTCCATTTTTAGATGTATTTAAAGGGGCAGAGGAGGAGCTAGATGAAAAATAAGATTTATCAGAAAATAGTGTTATGTACAACTTTATTAGCAGTAGTTTGTTTAAGCATACTGTTTTTTATGCAATTCATAAGAAATGTTAGTGTTGGTGCAGATAACTCTAGAATGAAATTAGAAGTTAATTTAGATAAATATATTAACTATAATATATCAGATCAAGATAAAGGAACTTTAATACAATACGATGTAAAAGTGGAAAATAACGAAGAAGAGTTAAGAGAATACATTCCAACTAGAGAAAGTGAATTGAATATTGGACTTAATCAAATTGATGGAAAATATCCATATGATGTTAAGGTGGTTGCAAAAAGTACAGAAGCTACAAATGGAAAAACAGAAGAGATACAAGAAAACTATCAATACGATAACACAACAGGAACAGTTGTAATTAAAGCTAGCAATCAAAATGAAAATGGAGAGCCAATTAGTAGTTCAGAACCTAGCAAAGATGCTAAAGATGAGTATTTAGTAATTTGTTATTATGATACATATATTGAACAACCGATTGAAAGAGAATTAGACATTAAAATTTCAGTAAAAGCATCATTATTTGAAGATGATAGATTGGCAAGTGCAGAAGATGAGCTTACAGGTAAAGTTAAAGAAAATATTGGAGAATTAACTAATATATCATATAATACACCGGATATAGCTAATGGATATATAAAATCAAATATAATTAATGGAACAAATTATGATACAGTATATACAGAAAAACAAAGTGTATTAATTAGTAAAAAGGAATCACAAGAAAAAATAAAAATATTAGAAAATAATAATTTTGTAAAAGCAAATAACAATAATAGTGAAACAGAAATTGATGTAGAAAATAAGGGAGATTTAGTTTATAAAAGTACAAAAATAAGAAAAAGCGATGTAACAAGAGTTTTGGGATTAGATGGAGAAATTAGTATATTAGATAATAATCAAAATTTAATTGCAACAATTAATAAAGATACAGAATTTGAACAAGATGGAACTGTTACAATTAACTATGAAAATGAACCACAAGCTATAATAATAAAAACAAGTAATATTCAAAATGAGGGTATTTTAAATATTGAAAATACAAAAGTAATTAAGAGTAGCATGTTAGAGATTAATAATTCTAAAATAAAGACAGTAGGAAGTTTAATAGGGGTAAGAAGTGAGACAATAAATGAAACTGAGCAAGAAATAGAAGTATATAGTAAAGAATATGAAAACAAGATTGATATAAAAGATTCAAAAACAAATGTAACATTAGAAGTAAATAATGATCAATGGACAAATAAGCAACAAAATGAAATCACATTTGATGTATATACAAATGCAAATACTATAAATGATAATATGTTAAAAAATCCAAAAATAAAAATAGAGCTTCCAAGTCAAGTTGAAAAGGTTATATTAGGAAATAGTTCTGTTGTTTATGCAAATGGATTAGAATTGCAAGATCCATATTTGGAAACAAATAAAAATGGAAATATAGTGATTGTAGCTAATTTAATAGGAGAGCAAACTAGTTACAATGATAATTCATTGGGGTTAATAACAGATGTAAAAATATCTGCTACAGTAATATTGAAAAAGGATATTGAGGGAGCAATAGAAAATGTAAATTTAATATATGCAAACCAATATACTTTAGATGGAAGCACACAAGTTGAAGAAAAAAGTAAACAAATAAAAATAGAAAATTATAAAGAAGAAGTATCAAACCAAAGTGAACAAATTATAGCTTCTAATGTTGGAGATACATTGAATACTACATCAGAAAATGTGGATGGATTGAAAGTAGAAGTTGTGCCAGTAAGAGGTGATACAACTTTAAAAGATGGAGATACTGTTTATGAAGGAGAGTTTATTAAATATAATATTAAAGTGACAAATACTTCTGATAAACAGATTGATAATGTTAAGGTTGTTGGAACTATTCCAGAAGGTACTGTTTATGGTGAATTGGAAGCGGAATATAATAAAGAAACAGGCAAATATTGTTATAATTTTGATACTGAATTAAAACAAAAGGAAATAGAAATAGAAACATTAGAATCAGGAAAAAGTGTTAATAAGTTTTATGAAGTACAAGTAAAGGATTTAGCAGAGAGTAATAATGAACAACAAATTACTACTAATATAAAAGTATATGCAGAAAAAAATCAAGTGATGGATTATAATATTACTAATAAAATAGAGAGAGCTGAAGCAAAAGTTTTTTTAGGGGCTTTTTTAGGCTCTGAAAAGGATACATGGACTTATACTCTTTTAGTAACAAGTAATTCTAGGGAAGAAGTAACAGCGACGGTAAAAGTACCAAAAGAATTTGAATTAGATTATATTTTGATAGATCCAAATTATGAAGGTGGGGGGTCAAAACTAGATTTAAACAAAGTAGCCAATATAGATGAAAATAATATCTCTGTAAAGATACAGACTAACAAAAAATATTTGATTGCAGGATATATAAATAGTAGTAAAATAGAAGAAAAGACAGAAAATTCAGAAGTTGAGTTAACGGCTATTGCAAATGTAGAAATAGAAAATAAAATTTATTCTTCAAACCAAAATCGAATTCTATATGGCTACGATAGTGTATCTATAGTAATGACTTCTGAAAATGAAGGTGAAGAAGTAAAATATGGAGATGAAATTGATTATGAAATAATAGTTACTAATACTGGGAAAAGTAATTTACAAAATGAATTTGTTTCTTCTATAGGGGTTAGGGTAATAGATTTCTTGCCAGAAGAAGTAGAACCTGTAAAAATTATATATAATAACTATAAAGAAGAAGTTGAGGAAGAAGAAAAAGATGAAAATGGACAAATTGAGAATTATAAATCAACAGGAATATATAAAGAGGAAGAAAATGTTATAGAAAATATAGGAAAATTAACAGATGAAGATGGAAATAGGTTACCAAATGTTGATTTATGTCTTACTATACCTTACGGAAAAAGTGTTAGTATAAAAGTAAAAACTAAAGCTGGACTTGTATTGGAAAAGGAAAAGATAGAGAATAATGCAACAGTATCAGGAATTTTAGAGGAAGATAATATAGAATCAAAAGTTTCAAATACAATTACACATGTAATTCTTCCATACAATTATGAAGAAAATGAAGAACCAGATAATCCAGACAATCCAGACAATCCAGACAATCCAGACAATCCAGATAATCCAGATAATCCGAATGTTCCAGATGATCCCAATATTCCGTCACTATATAATATATCAGGAATAGCTTGGGAAGATGAAAATGAAGATGGAAAAAGACAGACAACTGAAAAAGGACTAAGTGGAATACCGGTTATATTAGTAAATAGTAAAGATTCTAGTCAAATAAGTAAGAGAACTACTACAGATTCTGAAGGTAAATATTATTTTACAGAACTAGAAAGTGGAAATTATATTGTTATTTTTAATTATGATACAAATATATATTCTATTACAGAATATCAAAAAAGTGGCATATCAAATAATATGAATTCAGATGCTGTTGTTAAAGAAATTATGTTGATGGGAGAAAAGACAAAGGTAGGTATAACAGACACAATAGATTTAAATGCAACGGTTTCTAATATAGATATAGGATTAATAAAAAACAAAATATGTGATGTGAAGTTAGATAAATATATTTCTAAAGTACAAGTAATAACTACAAGTGGAACAAAAGAATATACATATGACAAGGAGCAATTAGCAAAAATTGAAATAAAATCTAAAGAAATTCAAGGAGCAACTATTGTTGTTAATTATAAGTTAATAGTAACTAATGAAGGTGAATTACCAGTAACAAATGTAAAAGTTGCTGATTATATACCAGAGGGATTTAATTTTACATCAGAGATGAACAAGAATTGGACAATTAATAGTAATGGTGAAGCTGTAAATACTACAAACCAAAGTATAAAACCAGGTGAGAGTATGGAATTAGAGTTAATTCTTACAAAAACCATGACATCAAATTCTACAGGAACTTTTACTAATAAGGCTGAAATACGAGAAATGAAAAATTCTTTAGGAATAGAGGATATAGATTCAAAACCAGGAAATAAAATAGAAACAGAAGATGATTTTTCAAAAGCAGACTTAATTATATCTGTTAGTACTGGAGCATTAGTTTATATATCAGTAGGTATAGTGTTAGCAGCTTTAGTGATAATTGGTGTTTTCTTATTTTATAAATATGGAATTTTAAAAATAGGAAAGATATCTTTGTTAGGTATTATAATTATAGCACCTTCAAATGCTAAGTTTACATATAGTCGATATAATTCGCATGGATATTCTAATAATTATGGTAGTAGATATTTTTATGGAGAAGAAAAAACAGGGGATGCTTTATGTGTTCAAGCAGGTGTTGGTGTTGCTGGAGATGGAAGCGAATATAAATTTAAAGGATATACAGGTAGTGCATCTTATACAAATGTCAATGAAGAAGCAGAAAATTTAAAATTTGATTTGACTAAGGTGGAAGATGAAAATCCTATTCAAGTTGAAGAACAACATCCAGATGGAATTGCAATGAAAAAATTAAGTACATTTAAATTTAAATGTTCTAGTACAGAAGCAGAGTTGATGTTTTATGCTTATAATTATAATAAAAAAACTGTTTATTGCGATGTATGGAGTAACTCGAATAATAGTGGCATTGAAAATAATGGTTCAGGAAATTATAAGATTAAAAAAGAATATAAAAATAAAGAAATTGAGTTTTCCATTTATGTAAAAGAAGAGGACTATAAAAAACGGAATTGCGTATATTGAGCTTAGAGCAAAAACTAGTGCAACAGTGAAAAAAGGGCAGAAGGTTTATAGACAGGCAAAATATAGCTATAGTTCAACTACACAAGATGTAGTCACATTTAGAAAATTTGAAGATAAAAGTCAATCAGATGTAGAAAACAAAGTAGTTAGTAATGAAAAGTCAATTAAATGGATGAACTTTACAGGAAATTTAAAAATAATAAAAGAAGATGAAGAAACTGGCGAAAGATTAAAAGGGGTAAAATTCAGTGTAAAAGGTCCTGATAAAACTTTAGATAGATCTTATACCACAGATGAAAATGGAGAAATAAATCTTGAAAATATAATTACGGGAGAATATAAAGTAAAGGAAGTATCAAATTCTAATTATGGATATACGGTTATGGTAGAAGATTCAGTTAAAGTAAAATCCACAAAGACTGTAGTATATGAGGCAAAAAACAAAAAACAAACAGGAAACCTTAAAATAATAAAACAAGATGCAGATTCTGAAAAAAATTTAGAGGGAGTAAGTTTTAAAATAAAGAAAAAAGACGAAAACAAATACATACAGGTTAAAACAGGTGATGGTTGGAAAAAAGATATTACAGGAATAGTACATGTAGATGATATGCAAACTGTAGATACAGAAAACGAAGCAACAATATTTACGACTAACAGTGATGGAATTATAGAAGTACGAAACATTTTAAAAGGAACATATTACGTAGAAGAAGTTTCAGTTGGAGATATATATTTTGGATATGAAGTAGATGATGATTATATAACTTGGAGTTACACATCAACGGCGAATAAGGATAATACCGGAAGTGGAAAAGGTCATATTGCTACTGTAGAAGTGGTTGCTAGAGCATCATATAATACGAAGGAACCTCCAAAAGAGGAAAATAGAAATGAAATAGTAGTATTTAAAAATAAAAGAAAATATATAAAATTGAGTGGATATGCTTGGGAAGACAAAAGAGTTGGTGGTAAAGACAATAAGGCAGGAAATGAAAAATGTGATGTAGAAGAAAACACAGAAAGTAATAAAGAAGAGGATAAAAGGTTAGCAAATGTACTAGTTAAGTTATATAGTTGGGAAGGAAAACTTCTTGGTCAGACTATTACAGACGAAAAAGGTAATTATGTATTTGGAACAAAGTCGATGGCTGATATAAATGGAGATGGTATAATATCTATAGTTGATGTAACTGAAATTACGCGAGTTATAAGTTCGGGAGAAACAAATAAATATACCAATGGATTAATGGATATTAATAATGATGGAAAGATTGACAAAGCTGATATAGAAAAACTTCAAAATATCATATCTTTAAATGAAGAATTGATAGATGTAAAAATAGAAGATATATATAATTCAAAGACAAAAAAAGCTGGGTATATAGAGTTTACATATAATGGATTAAATTATGAGACTGTTAGTGTTAACGTGAAAGAAGAAAATACAAACAAAGTAGCTGAAATAAGTTCAAATTCTCAAAATCTAGTTGATAAGTCTATTGATGGAACGTATTTAGATAATAGAACAAGTTTCAATGAAAGTTGGGCTGTAATAGAAAATAATAAAAAAATAGACAGTGATGGCAATGTTGATACGTTAGATTATAATCATAATAATTATGCAAGCAGTTTATCATATCCAGGTGGAGTTACTGGTTATAATGAACAGAAATATCCTATTATTGTAAAAGATAATACTAACAATAATATTTTTAATATAACTGCAAGAACAGAAACAAATACAAGTGAAGATGCTTCATGTAAATTTTTTGGACAAAATAAAACAATGGAGATGATATTATCAGACAAAGAACAATATATTGATACAATTGAAAATATTAATTTAGGAGTAAAAGAAAGAGCGCAACCAGACTTAGCACTTACAAAAGATATATATAGTGCAAAAGTTACTGTAAATGGATATGAGCATACATATATGTATAATCAAAAATTTGTAGATAAAGATCAAAATGAGGATGAATTTAACGTAGATGTTAAATTTGGAGAAAAATTCGGAAACAAATCGTTTACAAGAGCAATTTACCCATCAGACGTAAAAGAAACACAAGATAAAGATTTTTCAGTAAAAGTAGTGTATATAATAACTCTAAAAAATGGATCAGGAGTATTATATTCTAAGATAAATAGTTTAGTAGATTATTTTGATGCACGATATACAATAGAAGAAAATGGCGCAATTGGCACAGGTTATGAAAATGGTAAGATTAAGGATGAAATTAGGTACAAATTAGATAGATCTTATCAAGATGCTGAATATAGAAAGTTAATCATAAATTGCGATACGAAAATAAACCCAAATGAAAGCAATAAAAATATTTATGTAGAATATACATTAACAAGAAATGGTGTAAAAGATATTTTATTTGATAAAAATGGGAACCAAAAAACAAATATAGAAGGACTAGAAAATATTGTTGAAATTAATTCATATTCAACATATAGTGATAAAGATTTTACAAAGAGTTATGCAGGAATAGATAGCAATTCTAATCCAGGTAGTACAGTTCCAGGAAATAAAGATACATATGAAGATGATACGGATTATGCACCAGGATTAATACTAGAAGTTGCAAATCCAAGAGAGATAAAAGGTACAGTATTTGAGGATAATGCAGTAGATCCAACAGAAGGAGGAACAAATAGAGAAAGATTAGGAAATGGAAAATTTGATGATGGAGAAAAAACGATATCTGGAGTGCAAGTAGGTTTATATAAAGAAGCTGATTTTGAGGAGATAAAAGATGAGGATGGAAAAATCATAGATATGCAATTAGAATCAGAAGCTAAACCTGTTGGAACGACTACTTATGGAGGAGATAATAAGGATTCAACAGGAAAAGATGGAACATTTACGATAAAAGACTTTGCACCAGGAGAATATAGAATTGTATACTTCTGGGGAGATGGTAAGTATACCATTGAAGATTACAAATCTACGATTTGGACAAGTGATAATAAAAATGAGAAAGATGGAAATCCAAATACATGGTATAGGGTAAATACACATATAAGATATTCAGATGCAAAAGACAATTATGCTACAAGATTAAAAATTGATAGCGAAGACACAAGTATAGATAAAATGGACTCAATGACAAATATAGATAAAATGGACTCAAAGACAAATTCTATGACATTTGGAGTTGAATTAAAAGATGATATCTATAATAGAAAGACAGAGACCAGTGGAATTGATAAAGTTACATTCAGCATAGAAAATATAGATTTTGGTGTTATAGAGAGACCAAGACAATCAATAGATGTAACTAAGAGAGCAAAATCAATGAAAATCACATTGGCTAATGGACAAGTAATTGCAGATGCAAAAATAGTAGAAAAAGATGGAAAATTACAACTAGAACAACAAGTAAAAGGTGTAATATATACAGAGCCTTCAGATAAAAATAACCCTAAAAATGGACAAATAAAAGCAGAAATTGATAATGAGTTAATTCAAGGAGCAACAGTAGAAATTAAATATGAAATTAAGGTACAAAATAATAGTGAAATAGATTATGATTCAAAGGGATATTACTGCTATGGAGAAAAGGGAGAAGAAATTGTTAAAATTAAGGCTAGTGGAGTTTATGATTATTTAGATAATACAATGATTGCAAATGATGAAAATACAGAGTGGGAGACAAAGACAATAGTAAATTATAATGAAAAAGTTAGCAAACCAACTATAATGGAAGAATACTTTAAATACCAATCATCTTCAATAGATTCTTCTGGAAATACAGAAATAAGAGTATGGTATGAAGAATTTAAAGAACAATATGCAACTGCAATTAAAAACTGGAACATTACGGAAATTAAAGAAGCAAGAAAAAAGAAATTAGCAGATAAAACAATTCTACATAATGCTAATCTTGAGGGAGAAATAGCACCAGGGGATTCTAAGCAGGCAAGTTTAACTGCTTCGAAGATTTTAACAAATACAGATGAAATTGAATTAAATAATGATATAGAAATAACTGAAGCAACCAGAAATAAAAGAACTGGAAGAAAGGTAACACCACAATATTCATTTTTATATGATAGAGGTGAAACCGTAACAATTACAACACCTACAGGAGAAAACAAAAACTATATTTTAATTACAATAGTTGCAATATCATTCTTTGTAATATTAGGCACAGGTATAGTATTTATCAAAAAGAAAATTCTAAAATAATACATGATAAGATATCAGGACTGGAAATTCCAGTCCTTTTAAAATTAAAATTAAAATTTATATTGCAATTTTCGACAATATATAATAAAATAAAAATCAAATATTAAAACAATATAAAAAAAATACTAAATATAAATAAAAAAATGTAAAAAACTTTTTCGGTACAGGCTACCAAAAAAGACAAAAACCACAAAGGACAAGTAGTAAAATATATTTAATTTAAAAAAAGTTAAATAATAACTTAAAAAAGAAGAGGTGGTAAGGATGTTTCAAAATATAAATGAAAATACAATAGATTTAGATAGCAAAAATGAAAACAAAAAAAGTACAAACAAACTAAATATATTTTCAAATGTATTTACAAAAGACAATATCGTACTTTACATAGTTTCATTTATGCTATCTTTTGTTGGACTAAATGGTGAATTTTCAATTTTTAGTATAAGTATGTTAGGTGCATGTTTTGCATCTTCTATTCCAGCATTAGGAATAGTTTTAGCATCTTTAATAGGAAATTTTATTAAATTTGGTGTAGGCGGAGTACTTGGCTATTTTTTAACAGCTTTAGTTATGCTAATAAGTTTGTTTATTATCAAACCTCGTTATAATGAGCAAGAAAGAAACGAAAAAATAAAAGTAGGAAAAAATGTTTTTATATCTGTATTAGTGATCCAAGCTGTTAAATGTGTAATGTCTGGATTTACTATTTATGATATATTATCTACAATTACATTAGCAATGATAGCACTAGTATTTTATAAGATTTTTGTAAACTCAACAGTTGTAATACAAGAATTCTATTTAAAGAGGGCATTTTCAATTGAAGAAGTAATAGGTGCAAGTCTTTTACTTGCTATTGCAGTAGGAGGCTTTGGAGATTTAAGTATAGCTGGATTTGGAATTAGAAATATATTAAGCATATTAATTGTTATGATTTTAGGTTGGAAAAATGGAATTTTAATAGGTACTACATCAGGAGTAACAATAGGAGTAACATTAGGTGTTATATCTGGAACAGAACCAATAATGATAGCAGCATATGCAATATCTGGAATGTTAGCAGGAATTTTAAATAAGTTTGGTAAAATAGGAGTTGTTATAGGTTTTACATTAGGAAATGTACTTTTAGCATATGTATCAAATGGCTATACAGTAGAATTAATACATTTTAAAGAAATTTTAATAGCATCATTAGGATTATTATTAATTCCAAAAACATTAAAAATTGATATAGAAGAATTTATAGGAACTAATAAATTTTTACCAGGTGCTCCAGGTAGAGCATTAAATAAAAGCAAAGAAATGGCTCAAAATTTAAATAATGTTTCAGAAGCAATACAAGAGATGGCAACAACATATAGAAATACAGAACAAGTAAATTATGGAGAAGGAAATAATAAAATTGGAAATAAGCAAATTTTCTTATCTGAATTATTAAATAATCTAGAACCATATAAAGAAAACATGTTATATGAAGATATAGCAGATACA
>OLIT01002634.1_pt1 | contig 12691 bp, 9 predicted proteins | sample 1601341 | NCBI WGS metagenome assembly OLIT01 (sample SAMEA2452121, study PRJEB22498) | human gut metagenome | biome: human feces; feature: human gut; material: feces | place: Australia | collected 2012
GGGTGTATGCTGAACAATCTCGTCTTTTCCGAGTCGGATTGGAGAAGCATGGGACGCTGCGGCTACAAGGTATGGCCTCAGCTGATGCTGAGTGCCAATATCGCTTTTTCCGGAGTAGTGCAGGAAATGTTGCTTTACAGCAAGGAGGGAGTGCTCAAAGTTCTTCCGTGCCTGCCTTCAAATTGGAAAAATCTGGAAGTAAAGGGGCTTGCCGCGGCGGGAGGTCTTACCGTAAATATGAATCTGTCGTCGAAATCAAGACTGCTCAATCTGGAAATCAAAGCCTCGAAATCAGCGTCCTTTGACCTGTATCTGCCAAACGAAACGAAAAAGCTCAAAAAGAGCAACGTCGCAACCTCTCTCGACGACGGCGACCTGTTCAAGAGTATCAAAAACATAAATCTTTCCGCAGGAAAAGCGGCTACATTTGTTTTCCTTATGAATTAAAAAAAACGACCGTTCAAACGGTCGTTTTTTTCAGTCGTTTTCAGGATTAAGATTTGTCGCGGCAACAATAGGGGAGTTCTCCTCGTCGGAAGACTGTGACGGCGGGGATTTTAGATTGGAGAATAAGTCTTTGTTCTGCCATTTGTTTCCGAAATATCTTACCAACGCCCAAATCATGCCTGCGAACCATGCCGTGCCGGACGCGGCAAACACTCCCACGTAACCGAAGAAATGGTTGAGAACAAAAGCGGCTGTGATTCTTACCGCAAAACTGAAAATGTTTACACTCATGGCGGTTACCGTGTCGCCCGCGCCGCTCAAAAGCCGCGTGGTTAGGTGCATGACTGCAAGAACAAAATACGACGGCACCATAATGGAGATGAACGTACCCGTTATGCCGATAACGCTCTGTATATCGACGTTTGTGCCTTCCGTCGCGCTGCTGTCGAGAGAGATGAACAGCGAAGCTATGTCGTGTCTGAAAATCAGCACAAGTCCGCCCAGTATAACGGTTGTGACGAAGGTTATCAGAAGCGTCTGCCAAAATCCTTTTTTAATGCGCTCGGTTTTTCCCGCCCCCTTGTTTTGCGCGGCAAAGGTCGAAAGCGTTGTGCCGAAGCTCTGAATTTCCATATTCATTATTTCGTCGATTCTGTTGCCCAGCCCGTATGCAATGGTCAACTCGGCGCCGTGGCCGTTGACAAGCATATTGACCACGAGAAAACCGCTGCTTGTCACAAGCTGTTGAATAAGAGAGGGTATAGCGGCTTTGTTTATGCTTTTAAAATACTCTCCGCTGAAACGGAAATCTTTTAACCGCACTCGGAGGATTGGTATTTTTATCTGCATATAGACAAATGCAAGCACGGCGGATAAAAATTGAGCAATCAGCGTTGCGACCGCCACGCCGACCACACCCATATGAAAAACGGCGACGAACAAAATATCCAGACCGAGATTCAATACGGTGCTGGAAATAAGTATAACAAGCGGAGCCGCCGAATTGCCTACCGATTTGAGTATCATGTTGAAGGTGTTGTACATGACGACGGCAATGGAACCGAGAAAATAAATTTGAAGATAAGCGGTAGTTCCTTCAATTTGTTCGGGGCTTACTTTAAGCAGCTTTAAGAGTGGTTTTGTTCCGAAATAACCTATTACCGTTACAAGCAGGCTTGCGACTAACATGGTTATCAGAATGGTGTTAAGCGACTTTTTTATGCCGACCTCGTCTTTTTTGGAAAAAAGCTGGCTTAAAATAACTACCGCGCCCGTGAGAAAGCCGTTGGTTACGGTTAGTATAAGAAAAATAACGGGCATTGAGGCCGTTATGGAACCGTATGCCACGGCTCCGTCGGTTTTGCCTATGACTATTGCGTCCGCCCAGCTGTAAAACAGTTGAAAAATGTTTCCGATTATCAGCGGTATGGAAAATACAATGATTTTTTTGAAAGATGAGCCTTCGGTGAGGTCCATAGTACCTTTTTTTTCTTTGACCGCGTCCATGACGATTATATTACACTTTTAACCTCGAAAAGGCAATTTTTATATCGGAGCAACAAATAAAATTTGAGTGAAACGCGCGGCTATGTTTGACAAAACGGGTTGACTTATATATTATTAAAGAAGAACGGCAAACGCTTTGCTTTGCCGGAGGTGAGAGAAATGAAATGTGTTTACTGCGGCTGCGAGGTGCTTAAAGTTATCGATTCCAGACCCGTGGACGAAACAAACGCAATCCGGCGGCGCCGGGAGTGCGCCAAATGCGGCAGAAGATTCACCACATACGAAACGGTGGAAACAATGCCTTTGCTCGTGGTAAAAAACAGCGGAAACAGGCAGCAGTTCGACCCGGTAAAGCTCAAAAACGGAATCATAAAGTCCTGTGAAAAGCGCCCCGTATCCGCCGAAAAAATCGACAGACTGGTGGAGGACATTCAAAAACAGCTTTACAACACGCTGAAATCGGAAATTTCCAGCAAGGAAATAGGCGAGCTTGTTATGGACGGGCTCAAAAAGATAGACGAGGTTGCTTACATCAGATTTGCGTCTGTTTACAGACAATTTAAGGACAGCAACACCTTTTTTGAAGAAATGAAAAAGATTTTCGACGAAAAAGAACACAAGGAGAGTTGATTTTATTCGATGATAGCCGACGATTTGTTGTTTACATACAGAAAATATCCTCTTATGCGGGCGCAGGATTTTGTAAAAATGCTCTATCAGGGCGAGTACGGCGGCGCGCACGGAAACAACGACGACCTTGCGGCGGCAGATTCTTTGAAAAAGGAAATCAAAAGCATGAAGCCCGTTTCCTTCAAGGAGGAGCTTGTCGAGGATATTTCCGCAAATTTTGCCCGCGTCAACCTGAGACCTTTCGTCGCGTCGGGTAAAAATGTCGAGACGCTGCGGGAAATGTTCGTCAAAAGCCGCGCAAAAAGCGCAAGCCGCGAAAGACTTGACAGAAAGCTGGAAATTTTTACCGAGCAGTGCTGCGTCAGAAAAATCGATTTGCCTTATTTGACTGTTAAAAAATTCGTAAACGAATACAAAGCGGCGGACTATCCCGTAGAGAGTCACTCGATGACTTACAGATTGAATTATTTTCCCGCGTACAGGGTGGTGCGAAGAGATTTTTTCGGTTTGTTCGATATTATCGACAGCATAAATTCGCTGCTCAAAGCGCAGACCAATCTGATTGTCGCAATCGACGGTATGAGCGGCAGCGGCAAGACGTACACTGCGGAAAAACTGAAAGAATATTTCGACTGCAACATTATTCATACCGACGATTTCTTTTTGCCGTCAAATATGAGAACGCCCGAACGACTGTCGAAAATAGGGGGCAATATCCATTTTGAAAGACTTGCGCCGCTTTTAAAAAGCATAAAGAAGGGCGACGCGCCCGTTTTCGACAGATACGACTGCAAAACAGATTCTTTTGAAAAGGCGGAAATGCCGCCAAAGCGTCTTACGATTGTCGAAGGGTGTTACAGCCTGCATCAATCGCTTATAAACTGCTATGACGGCGCGGCGCTGTTCAAGGTAAACGGCGACGTGCAGTTGAAAAGGATACTTGACAGAAGCGGCGCGGAAATGCTGAAAAGATACCGCGAAGAGTGGATACCTATGGAAAACAGGTATTTTGAAGCAGTAAATCTTGCGCAGCTGCCGGTAAAGGTAGTTGACACGTCCGACAGAAAAATTTTAAAAACGGATTTCTGAACCTGTGAAAACCTCCCGAAAAATATTTTCGGGAGGTTTTTTTGTTTGACATAAAAAGCCGTTGATATTAATATAGTTGCATTAGCAACAGTTGCGTGTGCAACTAAAAGGTGCGATATGGCAAATTTGATGAGAATGATAAACGAAATTTACCGTTGCGGCGCTCTTTACCGCACCGTCAGACTTGAAAGCGACGGATTAAACGGGTTGCAGACGGCGTTTTTGATGAATATCTGCTCGAACGAAGGAACAACGCAGGAGAAAATCGCGCGTTCTTTGTACATACACAAAAGCACCGTTACCCGACAGCTTGCGGCTCTCGAAGAAAAGGGGTATATCGAAAGGCGCGTGGACGAAAACGACAAACGCAATATGTTGGTTTTTCCCACGGAAAAGGCAAAGGAAATTCTGCCGAAAATCAAGCTCGTATTCAGGGAGTGGAGGGAATATTTGACGGAGGAGCTTACCGAGGAAGAAAAACGGAATATGGAAGGAATACTGACAAAGCTTGCCGACAGAGCTAAAAAATCGGTTTCGTCAACGGAGGCGGACGTACAATGATTACGCTCGGACATTACTTGAAACCGTATTCGAAGCGCATAGCGTTGGGTACGGTCATAAAAATCGTGGGAACAATAACCGAACTTTTTTTGCCTTGGATTTTGTCCTATATGATTGACGAAGTCGCGCCCGAGAAAAACGTCGCGCGTATTTTTCTGTGGGGAGCCGTTATGCTTGCCTGCGCGGTGGTTGCTCTTTTGGGAAACATAACGGCAAACCGCATGGCGTCAAAGGTGGCGCGCGACACAACGGAAAGTATGCGTTTCGATTTGTTTGACAAAACGCTCAACCTGTCGGCAAGACAGACGGACGGGTTTGCCATGCCCTCCCTTGTGTCAAGACTTTCGTCGGACACTTACAACGTGCACAATATGATAGGTATGATACAGCGGCTGGGTATACGCGCGCCTATGCTGCTGATTGGCGGGATTGTCGTGACTTTCATGGTCGAACCCGTGCTGGCGCTGGTTTTGCTGGCGACAATGCCTTTTCTTGTGCTGCTTGCCGTGCTCGTGGCTAAAAAAGGGACTTCTCTCTATACCAAACTGCAAAAAACAGTGGATACCATGGTGCGCAAAATTCGCGACATTTACAGCGGAATAAGGGTAATAAAGGCGTTATCCCGCACGGAATACGAAAAAAAGAGCTTTGAAACAATAAACAAAAATGTTTCGTCAAGCGAGACAAGAGCGGGACTTACCACAGGTGTGACCAATCCGATAATGAATTTGTTTCTCAATCTCGGTATGACTGCGGTCATCCTTGTCGGAGCCTATCGCGTGAGCGCGGGACTGACAAAGGCGGGGCAGATAATAGCGTTTATGACATATTTCACTCTCATGCTCAACGCAGTGATTTCCGTCGGGAGAATTTTCGTTATGTATTCAAAGGGCATTGCTTCTTCAAGACGCATTTGCGAGGTGCTCAACGCGCCCGCGGACCTTTTGACCGAAGAAATCGACCTCGAAGGGAGCTCGGAAGCGGATTCGGACCGAGCGCAAATCCGCTTTGAACACGTAAGCTTTTCTTACGACGGCGGCAAGGTACTTGACGACGTATCCTTTTCAATCGGCAAGGGCGAAACCTTCGGTATCATCGGGGCTACCGGCAGCGGCAAAACTACAATCATAATGCTTATGATGAGATTTTACGATGCGGACGAAGGCAATATCTACATTGACGGGAGAGATATACGTACTTTTGACAAAAAGGAGTTGCGCAGGCGCTTCGGCGTGGTTTTTCAGAATGATTTTCTCTTTTCGGACACGGTAAGAAACAATGTCGATTTCCACAGAGGGATTTCCGACGGGGAATTGGAAAAAGCGCTTAAATTCGCACAGGCAGACTTTATATTCGGAAACGACGAGGGATTAAATTACGGACTTGCCGCAAAGGGAGCTAATTTCAGCGGCGGTCAAAAGCAACGGCTGCTTGTCGCGCGCGCCTTGTCGGGCGAAAAGGACGTAATAGTGCTGGACGACTCTTCAAGCGCGCTTGACTACAAGACGGACGCCGCATTGAGGAAGGCTCTCAAAGAAAATTTTTCCGACAAAACAATAATAATGATTGCCCAACGAATAAGCTCGGTAAGACACGCCGACAAAATTCTCGTCCTTGACAACGGCAAAGCGGCGGGGCTTGGCAGCGACGAAGAGCTGCGCGAAAGTTGTCCGCTTTACGGAGAAATTCTGCGTTCCCAAGGAGGCTGCTCAGATGAATAAAGTTCCGACTGCGAGAAAAAGAAAAAGCGCCGTTTTGCTGCGCATGGGGAAATATTTTGCGCGGCACAAGCTGTTGGTTGCGCTGGCGTTTTTTCTGACAATCGCAAGCAACCTTCTCGCGCTTTTGGGACCTTATCTTTCGGGGCGCGCAATCAACGCGATAGACACGCCCGACGGCATTGTGGATTTTGACAGCGTATTTTTTTATTGTGCGCTTATGGCTCTGTTTTACATAGCTTCGGCTGCAATGTCCTATCTTTTGAGCGTGGTTATGATAAAGCTGAGCCAAAAAATAGTCAGGCAAATGAGGCGCGACGTTTTCAACAAGCTTATGAGCCTGCCCGTAGGTTTTTTCGACAAGTTGCAGGCGGGCGACCTGATAAACCGAATTTCTTACGATATCGACACGGTGAACGCTTCGCTTTCCAACGACATAATTCAGATTTCCACGGGTGTCATTACCGTCGTCGGTTCTTTCATAAGTATGCTTGTTATTTCACCCGTTCTGCTGTCGGTATTTGTCGTAACCATTCCCTTATCGGTGATTTTTACGATAAAAAAGAGCAAATCCTTGCAGCCGTATTTCCGCGCAAGGTCGGGAAAGCTTGCGGGGCTTAACGGATATGCGGAAGAAATGCTGTCGGGAGTAAAAACAATCAGAGCTTACGGCAGGGAGAAAAAAATTTCCGAGCAATTTGCCGAAAGAAACACCGACGCGTCGGACGCCTATTACAACGCGGATTACCACAGTTGCAGCGTCGGACCTACCGTCAACTTTATCAACAATCTGTCAATGGTGCTGATAAGCTCGGCAGGAGCGCTTTTGTATATGGCAAACAAGGTGGCGGTAGGCGACATAGGCTCGATGATTATGTATTCGAGAAAGTTTGCCGGACCAATCAACGAATTTGCAAATATTACAACCGAAATTCAGTCGGCGGTTGCAGCCGCAGAGAGGATTTTCAATCTGCTCGACAAGGAAAGCGAGCCTGAGGACGCGCCCGACGCAACCGCGCTTGTCGACGCTGTCGGCGACGTGGAGTTTAAAAACGTGGAATTCGGTTATCTTGAAGGGGCGCCCGTGTTGAAAAATCTTTTTTTCAGGGCGGAGCACGGTCAGACTGTTGCCATAGTCGGACCTACCGGCGCGGGCAAAACCACGCTCGTCAATCTGCTTATGCGTTTTTACGACGCTTGGGAAGGCGAAATTCTTATTGACGGAAAAGCCGTCTCTTCATACACGCGCGGCAGTCTGCGCGGCGCGTTTACCATGGTGCTTCAAGATACGTGGCTTTTCGACGGCACGGTTTTTGAAAATATAGCCTACGGCAGACCGGGAGCAACCCTCGACGACGTTCGGCGCGTCGCGCGGGCGGCTAATGTGGCGGATTACATAGAGTCGCTTCCCGACGGATACTGTTCGGCGGTGGAGGACGGCGGGTTCAATCTGTCAAAGGGGCAAAAGCAGCTTATGACTATCGCGCGGGCGATGCTGTCCGACGCAAAAATGCTCATACTCGACGAGGCTACAAGCAATGTGGATACACGCACCGAGCTTAAAATCCGAGACGCCATGCTCAAGCTGATGGAGGGACGTACTTGTTTCGTAATAGCGCACCGCCTGTCTACAATCGTAGACGCCGACCTTATACTTGTTGTCAAAGACGGCGACGTGGTGGAGCGCGGAAAGCACGCCGAGCTGTTGGCGAAAAACGGCTTTTACGCGGAAATATACCGCTCGCAATTTTCGTAAGACAAACGGCAGACAATTTGTCTGCCGTTTGTCAGTATCGATTTTGCCGCAATTGCCGATTTAATTTATCTGAATTTTCTCTTTCACAATGGTTTTTTGTCGAGAAAAATTTTCTGCCGCGGCGTCATTCCGTTTTTTCGTTTTCGGGAGCTTCGGTTGCGGTTGCGTCGCATTCGCTTTCCGCAGCTTCTCCGTCTTTTTCCGAGGACAGCTCCTGCGAAATATCCACAGCTCCGCTGGAAGTAAGAGAAATTATCGAATCCTCCGATTTGTCCTCCTTTGTGTTGGGGATTATCAGATTAAGCACGATTGCCACGACTGTGGCGATTGCAAGAGGAGACAGCTCAACCTGACCTATCATTATTTTGAGTCCCGATTCGCCGGTAATGTCGCCCGCAAGGCTCATCGCTCCGAGTCCCAAACCTATTGCAAGCGTGGTGGAGACGACAATCATATTCTTGGAATTTGAAAAATCGACTTTCGCGTCTACCAACGCTCTGAGACCGCTTGCGCTTATCATACCGAACAGCACTATGGACGCGCCGCCTATAACCGCGCTCGGTATAGTGGCTAGAAACTCGCCGAAGGGCACGAAAAGACCTGCCACAACAGCCATGCAAGCCGCCCAAAAAATATTTTTGGGGTTGTAATTTTTTGTTATGGCAAGCACGGCGGTATTTTCACCGTACGTAGTGTTTGCGGGACCTCCGAGCAAAGCGCTTGCAATGGTTGCGACGCCGTCGCCGAGAACGGTGCGGTGCAATCCAGGGTCTTTCATGAAGTCCTTGCCGCATACGGTGCTGTTGGCGTTGATGTCTCCCAAGTGCTCCATAAACGTAACGATTGCCAAGGGCACGAGCATAAGGATAGCCGAAACAAGCTGACTTCCGTCTATGTTGCCCAAGCCTTCCTTACCCCAAAAGCCCCAGATTTCTCCTGCCTGTTGAAAAATGACTATGTCGCCGGAAAATTGTCCTTTGAAAGAGACCAATCCTATGCAGGCGGAGTAAACGTAACCTACGACAAAGCCGAGCAGGATGGGTATAACTTTAAGAAAGCTTTTGGGCTTGGCGTAAGCGTTGAAGCCTATTATGGTCAGCGCGGTGACGATTGCCGCCGTCCATTGCTTCCAACCCTCGCCGCCGCCGTAAAAACCGATTTCGAGATAATTCCCGAAAATATTGTTCCAAAACATTTTGGGCGCGAGTATCATACCGACTAGTATGACGACGGGTCCTACGACAATGGGGGGAAACAGTTTTTTGATTTTTTCTACGCCGACGGATTTTATTACGACGGACAGAATTACGTAAACAAGACCTGCGCAGACAAGAGCTATCATAACGCAAGCCATGGATTGATTCCATTCCGACGAGCCGATGTCACCGACAACAATCGCGCACAGTCCGGGCAGAAATGCAAAGCTTGAGCCGAGAAAAACCGGCACCTTCTTTTTGGTGAGAAAGTAAAAAATAATGGTTCCGATACCCGCCGCAAGCAACGCAATCGAAATGCTCATGCCGGCGAGAATAGGCACGAGTATTGTCGCGCCGAGCATGGCAAACATATGCTGAAAGCTTAAAACGACGTTTTTGGCGGTTTCGCGCCCGTTTTTCCGTTTCGTTGGTTTGGTTTGTTCCATGTGAGAATTACCTCCTAAAAAATTTGGCGTAAGTAAAGAGGCTTAAAAAGCCTTAAAAAAATTCCCTACGGTTTAAGCAGGGAATTTTATTGTTAAAGGATTATTCGGGTTTTACGTCCTCGACGCTTGCGGGAGCTTTTTTGGTTGTTCTTTTAGGCTTTGCGGGAGTCTCTTCGGTCGCGGAAGCGGCGCCGTTTTCAGCGGTCGCTTCTTCTTTGGCTTTGGAAGAGCTCTTTTTCGTCTTGGGTGCAGCCGTTTCGTCAGCAGTCTTTTTTGCGGAGGCTTTTTTTGCGGGCGCTTTGGCAGGTGCTTTTTTGGCTGCCGCAGCTTCTTCCTTTGCTTTTCTCGCCGCGCTTCTTTCCTGTTTCAACGCCTCTTCTTCGGCGGCTTTTCTCGCCGCTGCGGCGCGCTGCTCTGCCTGTTTGAGGGTTTTCGCGTCCGCCTTGACGACGATGATGCCTTGTTTCAACTGATGGAGCGCTTTTCCTATTTGCGCCTTTTTGTGGTTGGCTGCGTTTTTGTGAATAACGCCTTTGACAGCGGCGTTGTCTATCATCGAAGATGTTTTAGGGAGAAGCGATTCCGCAAGCTCTACATTGTTTTCGGCTATGGCGGCGTTGAACTTTTTAACCGCCGTGTTCATCTGAGAACGAACCATTTTGTTTTCAAGCCTTTTTTTGTCGGATACCAAAACTCTCTTTTTAGCTGATTTAATGTTAGGCATAATAAAAACACTCCTTGTGTCTGTACTTTAAAATTCGCTTTGATTATATTATCACACATCCGAAATATATGCAACGGTTTTAACCCTTTTTTATTAAAAAATTGTATATAGAAAAGCTGTTTTTTCATATAATAGAGCATTGAAAAATCGGAAGGAAAAGAAAAATGAAAGGAAGCATTTTGGTGATTGACAGCGGTGCGGGCGGCATAAGCACGCTTAAAGTTTTGAGAAAGATTTTGCCTTACGAGGACTACATATACTTTGCGGACAACAAGAATATGCCGTACGGGAACAAAAGCCGAGCCTTTCTCGCCGAAAACGCGAGGGCAATAATAAAAAAGGTTTCGGAGGATTATGCACTCAAAATGGCGGTGCTTGCCTGCAACACTCTGACGGGCGCGGCGGTAAAAATTTTGAGAGAGGAGTTTACCTCCCTGCCGATAGTGGGAATGGAGCCGGCTTACAAGCCCGCGGGCGAAAAGGGAGGCAAAACGGCGGTGCTCTGTACGGCGGTTACGGGAGAAAACCTTTTGCAAAGCAGCAAGCTGTACGGACTTGACGCGAAAACAATCGTTTTGCCCGACCTTGCGCTTTTAATCGAATACGGCGCTCCCGACGAGGAAATAACTTCTTACGTAAAAAGGTACGTTTCCGACGGGGAATTTTCCAACATAGTGCTCGGATGTACGCATTACTGTCTCAAACGCGGGCTGTTTGAAAAAATGTTTCCCTCCGCCGCGGTTTTCGACGGAAACGAGGGGGTCGCACGGAGAGTCAGGGATTTGCTTGAAAAAAACAACTCGATAAACGACAGACATTTTGTGCCGAGCACCGTGCTTGTTTTGAGCAGACCCGAGCGCTCTGAAATAAACAGATACGTCAGATTGCTGCGCGCGCCTGAGAGGTAAAACCGAATTGATTTCCATGCGTCCGTACAGAGCGAAAACAAAATTCATAAATTTTGCCCGAAATTCCTTAAAAAGTATTGAATAAATTTTGATTTTGTTGTACAATGCACACATAACCATTTCAAAGAGGTAATCACTATGGCAGGAATTTCAGCAAAAAACATTCGCAACATAGCTCTTTTGGGACACGGCGGTGAAGGAAAGACTACGCTGGCCGAAGCCATATTGTTTAATGCAAAGGCAATAGACAGGCAGGGAAGAGTAGACGACGGCAATACCACGATGGATTTCGACCCCGAAGAAATAGGAAAGAAGATTTCCATAAGTCTGGCAACGGCAAACGCAACCTTCAAGGGCGTCAAGCTCAATCTTATAGACGTTCCCGGATTTTTCGACTTTGAAGGCGAGTTCGTGCAGGCCATGACGGTTGCCGACTGCGCGCTGGTGGTCACGGGTCCCGGGGGCACGCTGCCGGTAGGCACCGAAAAAGCTTTGGACTACTGCGTGGCGCACAAAGTTCCCACCATGATTTTCATCAACGGAATGGACAAGGAAAACGCCAATTATTGGGACACGGTAAACGCCGTTTCGCAGAAATATTCGACTAAGATAGTTCCGCTTATGATTCCTCTTATGGAAAACGGAAAGATGACGGGCTACGCCAATGTGCTCGAAGGGCTGTTTTACAAGGTTGGCGCGCACGGCGAAAACGGGCAGCCCTTGCCCGATTCCCTGAAATCCAAGTATGACGAACTCAAAGGCGTCGTTATGGAAAAGGCAGCCGAGAGCGACGAAGAGCTTCTTATGAAATTTTTCGACAGCGGAGAGCTTTCCGCTGAAGAAATGGTCAAGGGCATGAAGCAGGGCGTGAAAGAGGGCGCCGCGATAGGAGTGTTCGGCGGCAGTGCGCTTGCCAATTTCGGCGTATTCAATCTTATGAACAATCTCATTTCCATGATGCCCTCCGCGGCGGAAGCCAAGCCCGTTGTCGCTTTTGACGAAAACGACAAGCCGACAGAGCTTAAACCCGACGAAAACGCTCCCGTCGTGATTCGCATATTCAAAACAATTGCCGACCCGTTTGTGGGAAGGCTGAGTCTGTTCAAGGTCGTATCCGGTACGCTCAAAAGTGGACTTACCCTCAAAAACGCCTCCAAGGACAGCGAGGAAAAAATCAGTTCGATTTATTTCTTGAAAGGCAAAAAACAGGAGACGGTGGACGCCGCCTGCGCGGGAGATATAGGCGCTTTGGCAAAGCTGTCCAATGCGACGACGGGAGACACTTTGAGCGAGGGCAGGGAGCTTCGTCTGCCTCCGATAGAACTGCCCAAGCCCGTGCTTTCCATGGCGGTCTACGCCGCAAAGAAGGGCGACGAGGACAAAATTTTCGGCGGACTCAACCGCCTCAAAGACGAGGACATTTCCTTTACCGTTACCAAAAACGCGGAAACAAACGAAATGCTTTTGAGCGGCGTGGGCGAAACTCAGCTTGAAATCCTGTGCAGAAAGCTCAAAAACAAATTCGGAGTCGAGGCAGTGCTCAAAGAGCCCCGCATCGCTTACAGGGAAACAATCAAAAAAATGGCGGAGGCCGAAGGCAAGCACAAAAAGCAGTCGGGCGGCGCGGGACAGTTCGGTCAGTGCAGCGTGCGTTTCGAGCCGGGCGCGGCGGACGGACAGTTCGAGTTTGTGGACGCGGTTGTCGGAGGA
>OLIT01002641.1_pt1 | contig 12662 bp, 9 predicted proteins | sample 1601341 | NCBI WGS metagenome assembly OLIT01 (sample SAMEA2452121, study PRJEB22498) | human gut metagenome | biome: human feces; feature: human gut; material: feces | place: Australia | collected 2012
TATGTTCTGCAATAGGGCCTATTGATAGACAATATTCTTATCTGTGGAGAATTAATGGTGTAATCAAGAAAACACAGAAGAATGTAGTTGAAGTTACATTATCGAATGACTATTGTGGTAAACAGCAAACTTTGAATTTAGATTTACAGCCAATAGCAATTAATGAGAATTTCAGTACTGTAAAACAAGTTGTGAAAGAAGAAATTGGCGAAGGGGATATTAATGCTGTCCCTTTCAAATTTGTTCCTTTCTGTACTAGTATCATGATTAGAGATTTTTATTTTTATGATAAACAGACAAAAATAAAATTATCTCCTTCTTCTGTTATAAATGTTAATTATCCGATTCTGGCAGTTGTAGAGATTGCGGGAAGTAATGGACATATTCTTAATGGATACTTTAAAGTCTATATTAATGGCCGTCCTAAAAACACATTTGCTGCAAGCCTGCCACCGGCGGATAAAAACCGTATGGTTTTTATCGTTTGGTTTACACCTTATGAGATTCCAGTTGGTTCTGTTGCAAAGATTGAGGTAGAACTATTCATTTTTTTACCCCATCAACAAATAACGAAGAAGTTACAACTTAATGTGAAGAATGATTTTACATATGATCCTAATGATATAAAAGGTGAAGTACAGCCTGCGTTAGTTGGAGAGAATAGCATTCGGGAAAGTAATTATAATCCTTGTCGTTATTCTAAAATCATTGTAAGTTTTAATAAGCGTGATGCAGATTTACTAACTTTGACTGTTTTTGATGAAACTGTCAATACTTCGGTGGTAAATACTGTTGCTTTAATCGGAGGAAAGAGAAATTTAAAATTCAAATTATTGAATTATTATGTACTTGCTTGTACATTGGAAAAACATCGGTATAATAAAGCTGCATTGAGTATTACAAATAAACCTTTTATATGTAACAATTCAAAAGATACTAATATTGAGAAAGACAGCTCAGGTAGATATTTATATCCTATAAGTTCGGATGGTAGCTTCGAAATTGTAACATGTTATCAATACTCAATAGACGAGCTTTTTAGTTACCTTTTTAATCCTCCTCTTCAAAAAGGTATATGCTGTGTTGAAACATGTAGATATCGGTCACAAATACCTATAGAAATATATCCAGATATAGAATGGTGCGTTACAATAAAGTTGTCAAATCAAGATTATGGAATGTCTTTTACCAACATGAGCAATGAATATGGACGTTATCAACAATATTATAAAGAAGCTCAAAAGTTGGGTGCAGATAGGCACTTAAAAAAAGGTAAATTGTTATTCGAATGGTCTATAGCTGCAACTTATAATGATGGTGAAACGGCTGAACTTTCGGGAAAAATAGAAAAACCTGTAAAAAAAATATTTGATGCCTTTTATATGGTATATAAAGGTCTTGAAAGCCTAACTGGTTGTGATGTTGCAAAAGTGAAAGCAAGGGATATTCCCGTTATGAATAAAGCACCATTTACATTGTCTTTCTCTAGTCCAACTTTTTTTATAAGTGCTGGATGGAAATTTGATTATGGGGTAAAAAATAATATCATACAAACTGGAGTGGTGTCTTTAGGTTTTGATCCACTGATAAAAGCGGAGGGGAAAGTGGATGTACTTGCATGTGCTGAAAAGATTCCTCCATATGGGACTATAGTTACATTTTTAAAGAAAGGGTTAAAATTGGTGGAAAAAACAGTGGCGTTTTTGAGTCAAGGCCATGCACAATTTGAACCAGATATATCCTGTTATGTTATCGCATTTGGTGAAGTTACAGTTTCTGGTGAATTTCTCTTCTCAGAAGAATCTAAAGAATTTGCTTTAAAATCTAAAGGAAGTGTGGGATTAGGATTTGAATTAAGTATAAAAGCTGACATCAAATTTAAAGTTGTTACTATTACTGGTAATAAAGCTACTGCAATAGTTGGTGCTGGGGTAACTGGTAAAGGAGAAACAAGTTTCGATATTGTAACTTCTGTTGGATATGAAAACAGTAATGGGTATTATATAGGAGCCGAAATTAGTTTTCAAGGTATTACGTTGTCTATATCAGGTGAAGCTTATATTGGCGTTGAAGATAAATCTAAAAATAAATTACATAAAGCTTCTATTGGTTGTGAAGAAACATTCTTTAAGCCTAATAAACCACTTGTTGAAGGGAAATATTTTTTTACCTAATAATAAAACTAATGATGATGAAATATTTATCTATTTATCTGCTTTTTTCTTTTGCAATGGTATTCTTTTGCAATGGACAAACTATTGATAATTATAAAAATAAAAACATAGATATGAAAGTTGAAGAATTTTTAGAAAAACAGGCTTCTTTAATGAAGTCTTACTCTGTTAAACCAATGTATTACATTCAAGTGAACAAGCAAGCATGTCGGGTTATACTTTCTGTTAATGACATTTTAATGGGGCATCAATTTGTTGAAGATGAAGGGGAAACTATGTTACTTCCTATCAATGCTTATTTAAGAAGTAGTGGTGAATTTTCTTATAGTATAGAAGTCTTGCCTAAGAAAAATGATATCTATTTAACTGATAAAGCATGGGTTGATGTAAAAATATATTATTTAGAGAATAAAGAACAACCATTAAGTGAAGCTATACAGCTGGGTAAAAGTTTAAATTTGCCAACAAATATAGAGGAAAAACAATTGAAAGTTTTTAGAGGTAAATCTCATATTGCAGCTAAACTACCTTTTGATTATAGTGATAGATTAAAGAATGCTAAAGATTTAACTACTATTCCGAATTTAGAGCAAAAAGTAGTCGATTATTACAATAAAGTTCGAAAATGGATAATAGATTGTGATTTGTACACTTTTTTAAGTGAAACTGCTGATGTTACAGTGTATAAAGCAGAAATGCTATACTTAAAAAAGGAAGATTATTCTGAATTTTCTAAAGGAGCTAAAGTTTTCTTTAACATTGATGGGATTTTAGATAGGAAGATACTCCCTATACAAGACTATGAAATGGTTCTTTGTCACGACAATAAATTAGTACAATTACGTTCTAAAGATGATTTGGAGACAGTTTTACGTGTGGACTATTATGAATCGAAAGAGGATAAAGATGCAAAGGCAAATACTATTACAACTAAAAATATAATGCTTTATATACCTAATGGTGAGAGTGAACTTAAAATGTTTTATTAAATGAGCATCCCAAATTATAGCAAAGAAGTCATCAAGAACCGCATGTATCGCCATGCGATGAACTATTGGGGAGTGAAGAAAGTAGAGAATCTTGATCCGTTAGTCAAGGTGTTGCTAGAATCACTTTCCAGTGAAATTTTTGGCTTATCTCACGATATAGAAACAAGTCAGCATCGTATATTGGATAAAATAGCCAATATGCTGACTCCTGACATTTTGGTTAGCGTTCGTCCGGCACATAGTGTTATCCATGCCTTTCCACGGGATATCTCGAAATATACAATAGATACCGATTCCGGTTTCTTTGCAGATATTCCTAGAAATAAAGGACAGATAGTAGAGGAATATAGCTTCTATCCTTTACGTAGAACGGAAATATATGCCGGGGATGTCTGCCGTATGATATGCAACGGTGATATTTTCAGTATGGATAGTACCATGACCAAAGAATTGATTTATCATGCACCGTATGAGATGAGGGGTAAATTTACCCGTACTGCTTGGATCGGGCTACAACTAGCTCCGGAAATACATAAACTGGATGATTTGTCGTTCTATTTCGAGCTTCCTTACCGTGAGAAAAAACAGTCCCTTTATTCCATGTTGGCGTATGCCAAATGGAGCTTGAACGGACAACCGCTTGCTGCTATGCAAGGGTTTTCTCCGGAAGAAGAATCTGATGAACCGGAAAGTCTATTTTCTATCTGTGATATAGAAAAAGAAATTAACAGAGACATTCTTTCCATATACAGTAACCAGTTTATCCGTATCACTACTCCAATCACTCTTTCTCAGGAAAAAGCGTCGTTTTTCCCCGAAGAATTGAAAGATTTTTATATGGAAGATATGCTGTCTTCCGGTGAATTGAATCCTCTTTACTGGTTCCGTGTTGACTTTCCTTCTAACTTTACCCCAGACTGTTTGGAAGAACTGAAAGTCAGTATCAATGCCGTTGTTGTACAAAACAAACGGCTGAATGAGAAGATTGCAAGTGTCAATGACCTGACCGCTGTCGTACCATTGACAACAAGTGAACAGGAGTATTTTTTCTCTGTGGACTCTGTAATGGATGCACAGAACCGATTATATACTGAAATTCCGTTCAATGGAGGTTCTGAGAAAAAAGGCGCAACCTATGCAGTTCGCTATGGTGGTTGCGAGCGCATGAACTCCCGTGATATCAAAGAGTATCTTTACCGTGTGCTTGACCTTTTACAAGGTCGGGGAGCTGTCATCGCATCATTGCAGAAAGATACTTTTTCTGATGAAATACAGGAAATGGATAGACTGTTGAATAGCATGGAGCGAATAATTAATAATATCCAGTCTGCTGTCGGTTCATTGTCATACCTGCTTGCGGATTTACCGGAAAATGCGGATAAGTTATATATATCCTACTATACGACAATCTGTGAACGTGCCAACGGTTTGCCCGTAGGTATGGGACTGTTACCTCAAAATAGTTCCAGTATTGATAAACGGCAGGTTTATTTCCTGACTACTACAAGAGGGGGGAAAAGCATTCCGGCATCTGCCAACCGGTTTGATATATACAAATATATTCTTACCACTCGTGACCGGATCTATACAAAGGCGGATATCATAAACTTCTGTTGCAAGGAACTCTCCGGTCTGGCGATGTCTGTTGACATCAAGCCGGGAGTGATGGTCAGTGAAAAACCGGGGGAAGGGTTGATTTCATCAATTGATGTTCACTTGTCTGTACGTACTGATTCGGAAAGAGAAATGCCGTTGCTTATCGACGAACTAAAAACTAAGCTCGTCACCCGTTCACCGGATCATTTCAACTATCGTATATTCACTCAAATTGTTTAGTAATGGGAAAGATCGGTTTGTCACATATTGAAAGTTCTCTTGCGTCAATCAATTCGCTGGATACGGATTATCTGGCGGAAATAATTGCAGCTACATTAATTGAGGAAGGTGTCAGTCCTGACAACATACAGATAACCCGTTTGGGTGGTTCCCGTATGAAAGTCGGGAAAGATATAGAGAATGTCAGAATGGAATATAGCCCTGATGACGAGATAAACGATTGTTTGCGTATCTATGTCAACCGGGAAGGACTTTATGATGTATTGCCGGAGGGAGTGTTTTTCTTGGGTATTGATTTGTTGGAGTCTACGGACATAAAGAAGGTGGTCAATCAGGTCAGGCAGTATCGGAAAGAAGAGATGGAAATACGGAAATTCTTTTCCGTATTTGAGGATGAAATAGACCGGACGCTTGTACAGATGCAATTGCTCGAACGTCGGGTCGATAGAAAAAATGTTTATCCGGATTTCACGAATGTGTTCACTGCTTACTGGCCGGTCATCCGAAAACTTTCGTTGGAACAAGCCACCTTGTTTATGAGAATCATTCCCATTATTCACAAGATTCGTGGGAATCAGGGCAAAATTACCAAAGTGCTCTCTTTGATACTTGGATTACCTGTCACCCTGTCTCATGTATTGAGTCGTAAAAAGTGTGATAGTTTTCCGGCATTCGGACAGGCACGTTTGGGAGAGACACTTGTTATTGGCTCAGAGTTCAGGAGCGGCAGATACGATGCATGTGTTACCGTCCATGACATTCCTCCTAACCGTATACCGGAGTTTCTTGACAATGGAAAAAGCAGATACATATTACTTGAATTGATTGATATGCTTTTTGCCGCAGATATGGAAGTAAAGATTAAACTGGATGTTGTGAGTTCCGGACAGATATGTGTTATCTCTAATGAGCCATCTAAGGCATCTCATCTTGGTATAGATGCTTATCTTTAGAGGGAAATAAAGTTGTAGGAGGTATCCGGTTGGATTTAATATATTTGTCAAACGATTTTATAAGTGTTTATATTTCAAAGGGAGGAAAGTCTGAATAGAAAAACATTATATTTGCATTAAATTTTATTATAAGTAGACTATTCTCCAAAACAAATTTAAATAACAATGTCAACACAAGACGGAACATCAGATGTGAAGAAAAGATGCCCCAGACGTTCAAAGATAACACAATACAGGGATATCCTTGATGCTATTGCGAAATTGGTGGATAAAGAAGGTTTTGCCAATATCAGTTTAGCTTCTATTTCACAAGTGACAAATATAAGTGGTACTGTCATGGTACGGAATTTCGGAAACCTCGAAAGGTTACTTGACAGCTATGCCCAGATATTCGATTTCTGGCACAATGATGTTATACAGACCGCTAAGTCAAACGGTTCGGATGAACCGGAACAACTTTACAGTGAAATACTCAGTACTACCATAACCTCCCTTTATAAAGATAAAAACATGCGTCAGCTTTTACTTTGGGAAATGACTGATGAGAATGAGACAACCAAACGGGTAGCATATAATCGTGAACATGTCTATAATGATATATTAAGTAGCCATGAAGAAGCATTTGAAGCAGTAGGTCTGGATATCAAAGTAATGACGGGTATCATTGTTGCCGGTATCAATTATCTCATCATGCGTCGTAAAAAATCTCCTTTTTTAGGGGTGGACTATTCGCAGGTGAAAAATAAAGAACGTCTTATAAAGGCTGTCTCCGATATTGTCAGCATGTACTTTTCAGCACTCAAGCAAAGACAAGAAGTATTAGTGACAGCCAAAAATCTCAAAGAAAAGGGAGTGGATATAACTATAATAGCCGATTGTCTGCACATAGGGCGGGATGTCGTTGAGAGACTATAATCAGTATTTCCGGCTTGAAATATAACCGTTTTTCAGGATATATGCTCTGGTTGAGCATAAATCGAAAAAAAATGGTCGAAAAACGAAAAGAGAAAACCGAATTTCATTCCTAAATTTGCGGCATATTAATTGAATCGGGCGTTAAAGCCTTAAATAATAATGGATATTATGGAGTTGAACGATTTTAAACCTTTAATTTCTGAAATCGTATTGTGCATATCCGAAGGTAGATATGATGAAGTACGGAGATTTCTTATGAAGAATGGCAGGCTTGCTCTGGACACTTTAAGAAAGGAAGTGGAAGCATTCCGGGGTAACTACAAAGTACTGCCGGCATCCGAAAAGGTTTTCGCCGGTGCGAAGATATTGAAAACATTCTCACGGAATGTTTCGTCTGTTTACCTGACACTGCTCACAGAAGAGGAGGGAGCGGAAGAAATGAGTATCGGTCTGTACTGTGGTTACATGAATGATCGTCCGGTTGTGATGATACATAACCTGATGTTACAATAAATAAAAGGAGGATGTAATTATGGAACATTGTATAGAATCAGTTGATTATTTGAAATATTATACGGATGCATTACAGGGAAACCTTGTATCTGCCATTCGCCCGTATGAATCAAAAGAAGAAATAGGACTTGAACTGTTTGAACGATATGCCGAAACCTTCGTTCTTTTGCTGAAATTCTATAAGCAGGAGTTCACCTATGAACAGACCCATGCACATTCATTGGCTCTTTATCAAAAATACAGGGAAGGCTCCGATTCGGTTGACTTGACTTGTCAGATTGAAAAAAGAAGGGAAGCGATTGTAAAATTGATAGCCAGTGATAATCCCGACCCTGATGGCATTGTATTCCTTCAGAACTGGTGTCCTCCTGTGGTGTGGTATCATTACAAAATCGTATTCAAGCAGTTCGCCTGTGAATGGGACATTTTTAAAAATACAAATTCTTCTCTGGTGGAACAACTTAACCGGACACCACTATATAAATCAGTCTATGATACGTTAAATCAATTATCCGGCATTTCGGAACTGGCTTTTTATCGTGAATCCTAACAAAAAACGGCAGAGTAATTATCTGCCGTTTTTTGTTGGTTCGGTTATATATCATTTATTTTAGCATACAGTCAACAGGGCGGTTCCGTAAGAGAAACGTCCGCTTTCCGGTACAAGCAACAGTATTTTATCTCCGGCTTTCAGTTTGTCAGAATGAAACAATTCTTCCAGTGCAACATAAATAGAAGCAGAACCGATATTACCTACATCCGGCAAATTGGTGAACCATTTATCGGTAGGCAAATCTATGTTTCTGTTGGTTATCTCTTCTGCCAGTTTGCCATAGAAGAACATGGACGATACATGAGGGATTACGTATGTAACATCTGAAGGGTTCAGGTTATTTTTGGCAAAGCAGGCTTCCAGATGATCCACCCAATACTTGATAATGGATTTTTTCAATACCCGTATATCCTGTTTTCCCACGAGAACCGCCTTGTCTGCAATTTCCTGGGGAGTAAACTCTTTCCAGCTTTTCAATCTTCCGTCCGGTTGAAGTTCCGATGCCATGAACATACATACCGGCAACTCATTGGCGTATGAAACCATATTGATCCAGTTAAGTTCAAGTGACAGTCCGGATGATGCAGGTCTGTTTTCCAGCAGGACAGCACCAGCACCGTCTGATAACATGTACCTCATGAAATCCTTTTCAAAAGCCATATAGGGATCTGTTCCCGCATCATGGCATTTTTCATATTCCGGGTCATAGTTCCGTGCGAAAAAAGTGGGTGAAACCAATTCCGAAGCGCTGCAAATTGCCGCCTCGGTTTCTTCACACTTTACAGACATATAAGCTGCTTTCAATGCTTGAAATGCAGTCAGGCAAACTCCCTGTTGAGAATAAATTTCCAGTGGCTTGTTTCCCAATACACCATGTGTCATGGCAGCATGTGACGGCAACATCTGGTCAGGTGTACTGGATGCACAGGCCAGAACGCCCAGGCGCTCCTCCACATTTTCGTCCAGAAGCTGGCTGATAGCTTTACCCGCCATCTCCGCATTACTGTGCGTGATGTTCTGCTCGGTATCCAGAGCATAGTATCGCTTTTTGATACCGTTTTGTCGTAGTACGATGCTTTTAACCCGTGAAGGGATACCGCCTATTTTACCCAGATACGATTCCATGTCTTCATTCAGAACCGGTTCATTGGGGAGAAAAGCAGATACTTTGGTTATAAATACTTTTTGTTCCATAATTACTAGTGTTTTTGATTGTGTGAAACTTATATTAGACTTTCTTCTTTAGACTCATATAAGTAGCTGTATAATATTCTATCAGTTCGTTTATGTCCAATCCTTCTGTTAGGGATTTCATAAATGCCAGTCCAAGAAAACCGCATCTGAATCTTATGATAGTTTCTTTGACATTGGTATCTTCAGCAATTTCTCCACTCTGTATGGCTTGCTTGATTATTTTTTCCCATACTTTCTTTTCCGTATCGATCATATCTTGGGCTTTCTCATCAAAATGCGGATAAAATATAGTAGCTTGCATAATCAGAGAGAAGTAGGATTTATATATGTTTTCAATTGACAGAGAGTGCATGAAATCCATTGTATTCTTGACACCCTTGATATATTTTTGAAGGAATCCTTCCAGGGTGGTTTCCTTCTGGATCTGCATTTTTTTCTTAATATGTTGCGTGTCAACTATATACTTATCTATAACCTTGACAAACAAATCCTCTTTGTTCCTTACATGGTAGAAAATAGACCCACGTGTTAGTCCTGTAGCGGCCTCGATGTCTGGAACTGTAACCCTGTCATAACTCTTTTCCATAAATAGTTTAAAAGATGCATCAATGATAAAATCTTTAGTTGTTTTAATATCTTCCGTTTTCATAAAAATAATAATTAATTTACCCCAATAGTAGAAACGATTAATATAACTGGTATAATAACTAAATAGGTTATACACCTGATGTTCGTACAAATATAGATATATTTCTTTATTAATGAAAGATTTAATGCTATAATATACACCATTTTCACATACTAGGATATTGAATTATGACCATCGGACAGCCTGATAAAAAAGAATCCCTATTATGATTATCATAACAGTCCCGGTTAGTATTTACATATCGATGCCTTTCGATGCCACTTTAGTGCCACATGATGCCATGTCTTTTAATGTGCGCAATACTTTGATTCCTAAGTTCTACCTTCGCCTGACACCGACATTGGTGCAATTAAAATATAGTTTATGGATAAAGAACAGAAAGACGAAAAAGTATTGCTTGTTGCCGACAAGGACGATGGCGGCAAGTTGAAGGCGGTGGCTAAGTCACCCGTACAAGACGGGATACTGCGTATGCTTTTGCCATCGTTGGAGAATCTGGAAGATTTTCTGAAAGTAGAAAAAAACAATTCCATATTAGAGGATTTTTTTCAAAATTTACGTCGACAATATAAGCAGCCGACAGATTTCCGCTTCTACCAGATTCCCGCTTCATTATTGGAAACATTGGACGTATTCACTGATATGCTCAAAGCACCGGATGAGAACAAGGATTTCATTTCACTGTATGAGGTGAATCCCGAAGATTACGCACGACAGGAACAACAGACGGAGCAGAAAGAAAACCAATCCGAAACAGAGCAGCAAGTACCCGGTGAAGGCGCAACTTCCGCACAATCTGTAACAACAGAACAATCCGACAGCGAACAGCAACTACGTCAGCCTGGCGGTATTGAGAATCGTGTGGATTGGGAACAGCTTGCCCGCATGGGCATCACACGTGAATCGTTGGAACAGTCCGGTGATTTGACGGCTGTATTATCCGGTCAGAAGTCCGGGCTTGTCACCATCTCCACCGAAGTGGAGGGTATCCCTATCACTACACAGGGACGTATTCACTTCCAGGAAGGCAAGGATGGCAAAATGGACTTGAAAATTGATTGTTACCGCCAGAAACCTGCCCTTGAATTACCCTTTTATGGGGTACTGCTGGATAAAGAAGTGAAAGATAGCATTCTCGCTAACGGCAATGCCGGTCAGCCCGTCAATCTACCTTTGAATGGTAGCGAACCGAAACCTTGTCTTATTTCACTCGACAAAATAACCAACAATCTCATAGCCATTCCAACAGATGATATTCTTATTCCAAATGTAATTAAAGGTGTCACCCTGACCCCCGAACAGCATCAACAGCTATCCGAAGGCAGAAAAGTGTTGGTGGAGGGCATGAACTCTCAATGGAACTCCAAATTCGATGCCTATATGCAATATAACGTAGCCAGGGAACAATTTGAATACAATTTCGATGGACTGGATAGGAACCGTTACAAGAAGCAGGAGAACGAACAGGGGAATGTACAGAACCAAAATGAAAGCCGGGCACGGACTGCAAGCAAATCATTTTTCATTCCCCAAAAACTGCTGGGCAAAGAACTCACCCCCGAACAGCAAGAAAAGTTCGGAAAAATGGAAACCATTTATGTTACCGGTATGACCGACAGGCAAGGAAAATCCTTCAATGCCTATGTCCGTATGAATCTTGACCGTGGCAGACCTGATTTCTTCCATTACAATCCCGACAAAGCTAAGAGCCAGGCAAAAGAAATCACTCCCGCTACCGTGCATAAAACGCAGGTAGCAGTGAACAATGGTGCAACCAGCGAAGCCACCAAATATGTACAGGAACCTCTGAAATCTGCGCAGGGACAGCCGGAGCAGACCGGGACAGCGAAGAAAGAGGTAAAGAAAAAAGTCAAAAGCATGAAAATGTAAGATATACAAATTAAAGTATTAACGTAAAAAAGAAATGTCATGAAAGTAATTATTGCAGAGAAACCGAGTGTGGCACGGGATATTGCCCTGATAGTGGGAGCCAGAGAGCGCAAAGACGGATATATGGAAGGTAGCGGCTATACCGTTACATGGGGCTTCGGTCATTTGGTGGGGCTTGCCATGCCCGAAGCCTATGGCATCGAAGGCTTCCGCCGGGAGAACCTTCCAATATTGCCACAGGAGTTTATACTTATTCCCCGCCAAATCAAAGAGGGCAAGGAATACAAAAATGACCCTGGCGTAATGAAGCAACTCAACATCATCAAGGAACTGTTCAATCGCGCCGACAGTATTATCGTTGCCACCGATGCCGGGCGCGAAGGCTGTTTGATTTTTAGATATATCTATCATTATCTGGGTTGTAGCAAACCATTTTCCCGTCTTTGGATAAGCAGCCTTACCGACAAAGCTATTCGTCAGGGTATGGAAAATCTCAAAGACGGCAGAGAGTACGACAATCTTTACCGTAGTGCCAAAGCCCGCAGCGAAGCTGACTGGCTCGTGGGCATCAATGCCTCTCAAGCATTATGCCTTTCTGCCGGACGTGGTGTATTCTCTTTAGGTAGGGTGCAGACACCTACCTTGATGATGATATGCAACCGTTACATGGAGAACAAGAATTTCACACCGCAGAAATACTGGCAGCTTCGGGTACAATCCGGCAAAGACAACATATCCTTTGCCGCTCTTTCCACCGGTAAATACGAAAAGAAGGACGAAGCCGAAAGCAATTTGCAGCAGATCCAGTCCTCTGGTACATTACAGGTTACTGCTGCCGATAAAAAAGAAGTATCACAGGAGCCGCCCTTACTATATGACCTGACTACTCTTCAGAAAGAAGCGAACGTCCGCCATAGTTTTTCAGCCGACAAGACCCTTTCCATAGCACAAAGTCTTTATGAGAAAAAGGTAATGTCGTATCCCCGTACAGGCAGC
>OLIT01002653.1_pt1 | contig 12611 bp, 12 predicted proteins | sample 1601341 | NCBI WGS metagenome assembly OLIT01 (sample SAMEA2452121, study PRJEB22498) | human gut metagenome | biome: human feces; feature: human gut; material: feces | place: Australia | collected 2012
CGCTGTCGCAAATGACGACCGTTACATAAAGGCAAAACAGTTAATCGATAAACAAAACGAAAAAGGAGGACATATCAATATGTGTGTACTTTTAGATATGTATGAAGAACGTGGCGAAGCTCGCGGCATCCATGAAATTAACACCTTAAATCTCCGTTTACTAGACGACAATCGTTTGGAAGACATGCAGCGTGCCATGGTAGATACTGACTATCAAAAAGAACTTATGAAAGAATATGGCATTGGAAAATAAGCAATAAAATAGGATGCCCGAGCAAAAAGCTTGCCCCTGACATCCTTATATAACACAAGATATTTCATTTATGTATCTTACTTTCCAAGCAGTTCTTCTACAAACTGGTTGTAATCCTGCATCGTGGTACAGTTTGGCGCATAATCGCTGAGCAGTCGTTTTTTCAACTGTGCTTCTTTTGTTTTGACGCACTCGCGAATTGCCGTTGGGAACAATTTAGTGCCAAGCTGTGTGGCAACTTCCTCGATTTCCTGACGCACATCTTTTTCCAAATTGGAGCGGCCGGCGTACTTCACAAGCAAAAGACCGGCGATCTGCAAATTGCGGTTTTGGCGCTTTTGAACAGCATGAATTGTATCACTGAGTTTTGTTAGTCCCTGCAGTGCAAAGGCATCCGCCGTGACCGGGATAATTACTTCGTCCGCAGCAATCAGACAGTTATACAATACAATATCAAGCGATGGTGCTGTGTCAATTACGATGTAATCATAGCCGTCTAACATTTCAAGCGCATCCTGCAAACGGTACATTCCTTCCACATTTCCATCTAAAAGTTTTCCCGCCTTGGCAAGCAATGGGTCCGAAGCTACAATATCTCCGTTCTCCATGTGTTGCACAGCCTCATCAAGCGGCACCGGGTCCTCATCAACCATGACATCATAAAGAGTTGCCGTATCCTCAATTGCTGCCTGATAGGTACTTGTGCTGTTCCCCTGCGGGTCCGCATCAATTAATAAAGTTTTTCCTTTTTGATTCAAAATCCCTGCTAATGTTGTAGCGGTTGTCGTCTTACCAATACCGCCCTTTTGGTTTGCAATTACATAAACCGTTGCCATAATTTTCTTCCTTTCCGACATTCTTGTCCCACATCCTTTTAGAATGCAATCTGGCCTTCAATTTTCTGATTCACCACATAATAAACTGCTTGTTCTTCCGGTTTCACGTAAATATCAAGCTGTTCAATTTCCTCTTCTGCAACTCCTTTTGTTAAAACATCATCGTGAATCAATTCCAACAAATGCTTTGTCGAACGTTCACGTCCTTCGTACTGAATCACCATATTTTTCTTTGCACTGGCGAAACCGCCAATTTGTTTATTTGCTCTTTCCACACTGCATCTTCGAGCCATACAATCACCTCCGTATTTTACTGTTCTTCCTCTTTCGCTTTACTGCGTTTTATCATATGATTTACGGCAAACCCAAGTCCCATAAGGATCCAGAACAAAGGTGCCACACATACACTTGAATCATTTGCAAGACCAACTACCATGTAACCACTGGCACCACAAAAAATTGCCATTGCTGTTTTTTGAAGCCATGTCTTTTTCTCTGCATTCATGCAATTCTTCCATGTTGCAATAACAAGCATCACGTACAAAGCAATCAATGCCAGACAGGCAAGCATACCGTCCTGCGTCCAAATCTGAAGATACATATTATGCGGTTTCGTAATAAGCTGCGCATTAAACTCAGAATTCACTTTTCCCACATAATCATTATTCGGAAATTCATATACAAAATTATCCGCACCAACACCAATCAAGGCCGTTGATTTAAGCATTGGAAATGTACGTGACCAAATATAACCACGGCGGGTCGCAAAATCGTAATTATTTTCAAAACCAATCGAATCCACTTTTCTCAGTTTGTCCAATCGTCCCTGCGGATTATAATACAAAAGTTTATTATCTTTTTTCACCAAATCCCACGTTTTTCCATCTGCACCAATTTCAAGACACGGAATCGTTGTTTTATCGACCTCGACAGCAGATGCCGAGAATTTAATCTTTTCATATCCTTTTTCTGCAATCGTCACAACATTATTATTTGTCGCAGTCTCCAGTGTTTTTCCCTTTTTATCCTTCAAAGAAAAGGAACCGATACTGTCAGTCGAAGTAAACTCTCCTACAACCGTCTTTCCGCTGCCGGTCACAATTTCAAACGAATTTTTCTCTGTCTGAATGGACGAAATAGTATTCGTCGTTTTTTCTCCCTCGCTGCCCGTAAATCGGTTTAAAATGCCGGGTTTTGCAACGAGCACGCAGACCACCGCAGCAATACACACAACAACCGCTCCAACCGAAACAAGCAGATGCTTTTTCGCATAGGGAAGCAGAAAAATCAGTGCTGCAATAACAGCTCCGGCAACACCAATCAGTCCGGTCAATGACTGTGAGCCATACAGCATAATCAACTGGCAAACGGTAGTTATCAGAGCCAGTACACGAAATGTCATTTTCTTTGCCGTAAAAAGCAAAAGAATCGTAATCGGTAAAACAACCGCTACATATGAACCAACATAGTTCGGATTGTGAAGTGTAGAATATGCCATGCCCTTGCCAAATGTCAATTTAATATTAAATCCACTTCTGCCAGCCAGTTCAGTCGTAACCAAAGGCCTTGCCCATGCACTCTGAATCCAGTCCAGACCAAACGTTTGGAATGCACCGAGAACACTGACAACACAAGAACCGGCAGTCAGTCCGTTAAGAAGCCACTCCACTACCTCTTCTTTCTTCACGTAACCGTATACAAATATAAAACAAATTACATAAATAAGAAGGACAAACACGCCCTCAAACTGCTCATAACCGCCTAAGAACGCATCCTCTGCATGCACCGCTCCCATCGCTGAAAACAGCGAAAACAGGGCAAACACCGATGCCGGAATCAACGGAATCCACGCATTTTTATCAAACAATCTGCCATTTTCACCAGTACAAAGCCAATATGCCAAAATCACCGTAACAATAGCACCCAGTATCATCAGAAAATGTGATTTATAATACAAAAAGAAATCCGTCACCTGACCATTTGCCGATGACCATAATTGTTTACTCAATCCATTATCATAAATATGTGCATTGGTAATCAATGGAAGCACTGCCAGTATAAGCAAAATTGGCACAAAAAACTATTTCCCATATTCTTTTTGCTGCTTTTGTTGTTTCATTTGCAATCTCCTTTATTCCTCAATAAACCTCTTGATTTTTTTCATCTTTTCTTTTGTCATGCGGTAACCATGCCAATAAGCCATTTCCAGTTTGCGCACATCACTTTCAAAGCTGTTCAGTAAATGGTTCGGCCGTAGAATCAACACTTTTCCTTCCTTCGCTAATGCCTCACACTCTTTGACCATGGCATTGTAGTGGTCCGGTCTCTCCATAATCACGCGCTTAATCTCCGGATATTTATGTCCTAGCATTCTGGCACCCATTTTATCATATTTGCCATAACGTTTCACAAAACCGCGTGGCTGCGTAAGCACAACAATTAATTTGTCACAACCGTCATCTAACGCTTTTTTAAACGGAATCGGGTCAACCAGCCCGCCATCGTAATACTTCTGCCCGTCCAAATCAATCGCCGGGAAAAACATCGGCAGTGCACAGGTTGCACGAAGCATTGTAAATTTCTCGTCCATATCCATTGCATTTTTATACTCAATCTGTCCGGTTTTTGCATTTGTCACACCAACCAGACAAGTTCCCTCATATGAACGAAAGGTGTCCCAATCAAATGGAATTAAGTGGTCCGGAATTTCTCCAAAAACAAAATCCAGTCCGAAAATACTTTTATTTTTTTTCCAGTTGCTCCGGCTCATATATCGCTTATCATTACGGTATTTCTGCATAATTTCCAAATTTCTCTGTGGTTGTTTAGAAATATACGAGACGCCATCCGCAATTCCAGCGGAAACACCAATACAGTAAGGCAGTAATATATTCTCCGACAACAGTGCATCCATCACACCGCAGCTAAAAATCGGTCGAAATGTCCCACCTTCAAAAACAATCCCTGTCATATGCATGCTCCTTTCACGCCATTTACTCTATTTTATCACAGATAAAGAGACGCCGCAACCAAAGAGCGGCATGTCTGCGTATAAAATAAAAATAGCAAAAGAAGTTCCATTCGTTTATATCGAACAAACTTCTTTTGCCATCTTTAGACTATTTTATTATAACAGCCCTGCTTTTCAACAATCCATTTTCAAATCTTACTCAGCGTTATTGTATTTCACACCTGTCATAAGCTTTTTGCCTTTAATAGCAAACAATTCAGAAACGCCAACTACCTGATATCCTTTGTCTTTGCACTGCTCCAAAATTTCCGGAACTGCCTCTGCTGTCTTATCATGAACGGAATGCATGTTAATGATACCGCCATCTTTTAAGTTATTGATTACATTGTTTACCAAATCATCTTTCGTTGTTTTATCCTGATAATCCTGACTCCAAATCGATACATCGATAAACGGTTTCTCGATTACTGCATACATCGCCTGACTATAAGCAACGTTTGGCGCACGGAACAAGAAGTGTTTGTATCCGGTGATTTCAGAAAGAAGTGCATCTGTCTTAGCAATCTTCTCTTTGATTACCTCTGGTCCTACACTATTCAACCCATTGGAATCATAAGAATGATTTGCCACCTCAAATCCAGCCTCTTTCGCTGCAAGAACTTCATTTCTGGAATCCTCATCATGCTCAATATGAGCACCGATGTAGAAGAATGTTGCATGAGCGCCTGCTGCAGTTAAAGCTTTCTGAATCTTCATACCATTATCAACAAATCCTGTATAACCTCCCGGGCCATCATCAAATGACAAAGCAACAACCGGTTTTTCAGGGTCAATGTTTTTGTCAATCCAATTCTGATCAAGACCATCGTATTTGAACTCAGAAGATTCAAATTCCGGTGCTACTGTTGGTTTTGGTGTTGGTTTGCTTGCTCCTGCTGCCGGATAAGTAGCTCCTGCTCTGGCAACAAATACAATGCTTGTAATCTTAACGGATTTCAACGTTTCCGGCCAACCATAACTAGCAGCCGCATCCATCGGCTGGATGTTCAATCCAACGGCAGGACCTGTTACTTTCTCATCAAATGCTACCGATACGGATGTAGCACCCGCTGCCATGTTATAATTAAATGCTACACCATCATCAAAACCTGTCAACTGCTCTGTTGTACCTGCTACAGCAATTTTACCAGCTGTTAATTTGGAAGTGTCTTCACCTTCAAAAGTAAGTTCATAGCAAATTTTTACTTCCTTAAAATAAGCCAAATCAAAGCGTGCATCCAGCTGGCTGCTAAAATTAATCGTTGCCGGTGAAGAACTGAATTCGGTATCGCCAACTTTTGTCATATCAATTGTAATGTCTTTTACTGCCTCGCCCTGTTCCGGAGTAGCGGTTGGTGCCGGTACTACAGCTGTTGGTGTTGCTGTCGGTGCCGTACTTGGTTTATTCGTGTTTGGTGCAGTGGTAACTGCCGGTGCTTTTGTAACTGCCGGCTTCTTTGCCTTAACAGTAACTTTGCAGGTCAGTTTTTTCTTTCCAACCTTTGCTAATACGACTGCCTTTCCGGCTTTCTTTCCTTTTACTACGACACTTGTTTTCTTTTTCTTCGAAAGACTAACAACCTTTTTACCTGACTTAATGGACCAAACTGCTTTCTTTCCATTCTTCAGCTTAATCGTCTTTTTCTGTCCTACCGAAATACTTACTTTCTTTGTGCTAAGTTTCGGTGCCTTTTTCTTTGCTGCTGCCGGTGAAGATGGCATTGACACGCCAAGAAGCAATGCTGCCGTCATCACATAACTCATTGTTTTACAAAACTGTTTTTTCAACCTTGTGTCCTCCAATCATTTTTTGTTTTTGAAACCGCCCCGTAAACAAACCCTGTTTCGTATACGATCCCTCTCTTTGAGATTATTGTAACACCAAGGTATAACTTTGTAAATATATTCCATGCGATATTATAACGTTTTACTTATAGCATTTTTCAATAAAAGTATAAGGTTACGCTTATACTTTTATTCATCTTCATACATTCGGAATAATGTTTTTAAGATATTCTGGTACTCTTTCTGCTTTTCTTCGTCCTCCAACTGCTTTAATTCCTGAATCGGCTCACGAATCAAGCGCTGCAAAGAAGCATGAAGCACCTTTTTCAATAATTTCTGCTCTCTGTGATTCAGAGAAATTTTTCGATTTAAATATTCATAACTGTCCGTCTCAATCTGTAAACACCGTTTCTGCAATGTCCCAATCGTACCATCCACACGGCTCAATAAAAGCCATTCCATCGTCTCCTGCACCTTTTCTTCAATAACCTGTTCACAGTCTGCCGCCAGTTTTTCCCGCTCATTCTGATTTTTTTCGGTGATTTTCTGCAGCGTATCCATATCAATCAACTGCACCCCCGGAACTTCTTGTAACCGGCTGTCAATATCCCTCGGTGATGCCAAATCCAAAAACTGCATTTGTGTGGCACCCGTCTCTTTCCATTTGTCATACAAAACAACCAGATGTGGCGATGACGTTGCTGATACAACCGTTTCACACTGCTTCATCACATCATAACGCTCATGATAGTCCACCACTGTCAAATTTTCATGTACCGCTAACAATTCTTTTGCGTGCGCAAGCGTCCGGCTGCACAGATAAATCTTTTTTGCTCCGTATTCAAACAAATATGTCAAAGCAAGTACCGCCGTTTTTCCGCTTCCAATCACAAGAATATTTTTCCCGCTAACGCCACCGGCACGGTGCAGCTCTTTCACGCCAATATAACTGACTGACAACGGCTTTTCGCTGATGCGGTAATTCGTCTTAATCCACTTGGCACACGTCACTGCATCCCTTACAATGCGCTCCAATTCTTTGCCGCTGTGCCCCATGGTCCTGGCAAAATCCATCGCCTCAACAACCTGCCCTAAAATCTGGTCTTCACCTACGACTAACGATTCCAAGCCTGCCGCCACGCGGAACAAATAAGAAACCGCCTCACTGCCCTCTTTTTTCTTACAGCAATCCCCAAACGAAACATTCGGGAAAATGTCCTGGTAGCAGGACTGCACCTGCTCCCCCGTCACCTCATCCGAATGAGAAAAATAGAAAATCTCGCTGCGGTTGCAGGTCGAGACAATCACACACTGTTTTAAGCCAATGACAGAAAGCCGCTCCCATAATTCAATTTTTTTTGAGTCGGGTAACGCCACCTGCCCGCGCAGGGCAAGTGGTGCTTCTTTATAGCAAATTCCAACATAGCCAAAAATCATGGTTACTGCTCCTTTTGTTCTTCCTTAAGCCACCGAGCTACATCAAGCGCATGATAAGTAATAATCATTTTTGCACCGGCACGCTTAAATCCAATCATGTGCTCCATCACAATTCGTTTTTCATCAATCCAGCCTTTTTGCGCTGCCGCTTTCACCATCGCATATTCTCCGCTGACGTTATACGCCACAATCGGAATGTTATAATGAATCGAAATATCTTTTAGCACATCCAGATATGCCATCGCCGGTTTTGCAATAATTAAATCAGCACCTTCTTTGATGTCCTGCTCCACTTCCCGCAGAGCTTCTTCTCCATTTGCCGGATCCATCTGGTAGCTTTTGCGGTCACCAAATCCAGGTGCCGAATGTGCAGCATCACGGAATGGGCCATAATATGCCGACGCAAATTTTGCACTGTAGGACATAATCGGCGTATTGTATAAGCCCTCCTCATCAAGAGCCTTGCGGATTGCCTCAACACGTTTATCCATCATATCACTCGGTGCAATAATATCTGCTCCTGCTTTAGCATACACAACAGATGCCTTTGCCAAAAGCGGAAGCGTCTCATCATTTAAAACTTCCCCATCGCAAATCAGACCGCAGTGTCCATGTGATGTGTATTCACACAGGCAGACATCCGCAACAACAACAAGTTCTTTGTAATTTTTCTTAATATAGCGAATCGCCTGTGGCACGATTCCGTCTTCGGCATACGCACCACTTCCCTGCTCATCTTTGTGTGCCGGAATACCAAACAATAAAACTGCTGGAATCCCTGCCTCACGCACTCGGTCAAGTTCTTCATGAAGTCTGTCAATCGAATACTGGCAGATGCCCGGCATCGACTCTACCGGTTCACAAATATTTTCTCCTTCTATTACAAAAATCGGATAAATCAATTCGTCCACCCGGACATGATTTTCCCGCACCATATCTCTCACTCGTTCGTTCATCCGCAGTCTTCTCGTTCGTTCCATTTTAATGCACCTTCCTTTTCGTATCCAATTACCTGTTTAATAAGATAGCATAAACCAGCGAAACATCTTTTTGTTTCGTTTATAAATCTTTTTATACTGAGAGTGCGGCAAAGGGCATGGCACTGTCCCTGTTTCTACCGTAACACTCACAATTTTCTTCTCGTACACAAGCCAGTCCGCAAAGCCTCCGTGTTCTTCTGTACTCGAACTCTTTGGCATCATTCGGTAATGATTTCTCTTTTTTATTTCACTTGCTAACCTGTACTGCTTTTCATGCAGTGGCGACGATACATCAAAATCCCAGTATAAAATACTGCCGGTCGAATGAAGATTCAACACCGTCTTTGGCGATATCCGCTTAACAAACGAAATTAATGCCTTCGTTTCCTTTTCGCTCGCTGCCTTTTTTCCTCTATATGTTGTGGCATCCGGTTTCCTTTTCTTGCCCTTCTTTTTATCCTTTTTCTTATCTGCTGAAAAACCGGCAGGGAAATTATTGTTAATATTAACCCCTCTGGCATTATTTTTCCACGTATTGAAATGCCCTATCTTCTGTATTTTCTTGCGAAGTTTTGCATTGCGGATTCCACTTGCCCCATACTGCGAAATTGTCACACCGTCCGGGTTATCCATCGGCAGAATATAAAGGCATGTCGAACGGAATCTTGCGCGGTGCTCACCATATTCCCGAAGAATTTCCTCGGTCTGTCGCATAATGACCTGTGTATTTTTCCACTCTCTGGCATGAATTGCCACATCAATCACAAGTTTCTTTGCCGCAGAAGGATTTCCCACACGCAGGCACCAGATTTCCCTGTTGTCATATGTCCTGCCAAGGCTCGACAGCCCTGTTTTTCCGGGGTATTTGTGAGCAATCTTACGCAAATCTCTTGTCATCTCTGCATAGTCGTATTTCTTATCCTTTTCACTGACAATCCACGGCTCTTCTTTTACAACAATTTTAATCCTGCACTGGTTCTTATCCGAATCTTTCACCTTTACGAAAAGGTAAGTCGTACCCTTCTTTTTCGCCGTAATACGTCCGTTTTTATTGATACTTGCAATCTTTTTATTCTTTATTCCAAAAGACAATTTCTTTTTGGCATAGTTAAAAGAAACTGTCGCTTTTTTCTTTTCCCATAACTTTATTTTGCTGCCGCTTTTGCTCTTAATTTTTTCATTAAAATAAATGTAAATATAGCAGCTTTTGCCTGTCACTTTGGACGTTGCCTTTAAGAGCGTGTAAATTTTTTTGTTTTTTGTCTTACATTTTACCACCCCAGAGGAAGATACGGTAACTAACTTCTTTTTTACTTCTTTTTTCGAAGTACCTCCGTAAACCTCGAAAGCTGATGCCTGTGACATAACAAGTTTTACCGAATCCGTCGTATATGAGTAAAGGTGATACACTTTTTTCCCTTTAACCCTTCGGTAATGAATCCCCTTCATGCCGCCTTTATAGTATTTGGCGTGGGGCGATACCAGTTCATACTTTTCCACCGGCTTTGGAGTTTCGGCTGGCTGTGGCGTAACTGTTGGCTCCGGCTCCTCTGTTGGCTCCGCAGTCGGTTCTACTGTCGGTTCAGGCGTTGGCTCTTCACTCCACTCCGTCTGATTGTTCTTCTGTCTTGCCTGCAAATGGGCAGGACTCCCGCTCATGAGGTCACACAAAATTAAGGTTACGGCAAGCAATGCCGCTATTTTTTGCTTATGCGTCTGACTCATTTCCCTCATTTCCTTTCCATTAATCGTGATGTTTCACTTTTACTGCAAGATAAAAGGTACCTCACAATGAGATACCTTTTTGTACTTGTTTGTTATAACAGATAAAACTTAAGCTAATTTGCTTTTTGCTACTTCTACCAAAGAAACGAAACCTTCCGGATCACTGATTGCCATCTCAGAAAGCATTTTACGGTTTACGTTTACCTCAGCAAGTTTCAAACCATACATAAATTTGCTGTAGGAAAGACCATTCATTCTAGCTGCTGCGTTAATACGAGCAATCCAAAGCTGTCTGAACTGTCTCTTTTTCTGTTTTCTACCTGTATAGGACTCTTCCAACGCACGCATAACAGACTGTTTTGCAACACGATACTGTTTACTTCTTGCGCCTCTGTAACCCTTTGCCAGTTTCAATACTCTTTTATGTTTTTTCTTTGCGTTCATTCCGCCTTTAATTCTAGCCATTTGTCAGTTCCCTCCTTCGCCATTAGCTGTATGGCATAATCTTTTTCATTGTTTTTACATTAGTTTCATCTACAAGAGCAGACTTTCTGAGATTTCTTTTTCTCTTTGTTGTCTTCTTAGTCAAAATATGACTCTTGTATGCTTTGTTTCTTTTCAATTTACCGGTACCGGTAACTTTAAAGCGCTTTGCAGCAGCTCTTTTTGTTTTCATTTTCTGATTTGCCATGATATTATTCCTCCGTTATTATTTTGTGGCTGATAAAAACATTACCATACTTCTTCCTTCCATCTTCGCAGGTTTGTCGACGGAAGCAACGTCCTTTAATTCTTCAAAAAACGCATTCAGGATTTCCCTCCCTACATCTTTATGAGCCATTTCTCTACCACGGAATCGGAGTGAGACTTTTACTTTAGCTCCCTTTTGCAGGAATTTCTTTGCCTGGTTTACTTTCGTGTTCAAATCATTGGTATCAATGTTTGGCGAAAGTCTGATTTCTTTTGTCTCGATGGTTTTCTGTTTCTTCTTTGCTTCTTTTGCTTTACGAGCCTGCTCATAGCGGTACTTGCCGTAGTCAATAATTTTACATACCGGCGGTTTTGCAGTCGGTGCAATCTTTACCAAATCAAGTCCTGCATCTTTTGCTTTGAAATATGCTTCTTTTGCTGACATAATGCCAAGCTGTTCTCCGTTTTCTCCGATCAGACGAACTTCTCTGTCTCTGATCTGTTCATTAATCATTAATTCGCTAATGGTCTTGTACCTCCATAAAAAATAGTGGATAGGCAGACTATCCACTATACAATCTTCAACACAAATGTTTGAAAATATTAACGCTAAGTCGCGCCATTGCGCTTAGGTGAGAGTGGATACTCTACTTTGTTTTCATACAACTACTAGAATATAGCACAGACAATTTCTGTTGTCAACACTTTTATCTAAATTTCTATAATCTAATATGTACCAAGAATCTTAAGGGCAATTGCCTCTTCCCTTATGCCTCTTAACGCATTCTGCACCGCTGTATCTGTAAAACGTCCTTCAAAATCAACAAAGAACCTGTACTCCCACGCCTTATCAGATATCGGACGAGACTGGATATTTAACATATTGATTCCATTGTATATAAAGTGTGCCAGCATATGATATAGTGCACCACTCTTGTGAGGTGTCTCAAAGCATATGCTTATCCTGTCCGCATCTCTGCGGCATACCCTTTTAGCCGACACAATTATAAACCTTGTTGCATTGTTTTTATTGTTCTGTATGCGGCTCTCAAGCACCTGAAGCCCGTATATATCAGCCGAGATATGGCTAGCTATGCCAGCCTGTGTGATATCTCCGTCATCCTTTACCTTCTTTGCAGAAAAAGCTGTATTCCTGACAGCCACCTGGTTAATATCCTTATGCTCATCAAAAAAATCTGAGCACTGCATAAGCGCCTGTGGATGTGAATACACAGTCCTTATATCAGAAATCTTTGCACCCGGAAGTCCCATCAGACTGTGGTCGATGCGTATAATCTGCTCCCCAACTATATAATTGTCGTATTCAACAAGCAGATCATAGTTTTCAGATACAATACCGGCTGAAGAATTCTCTATCGGAAGCACTGCATAATCAGCCTTTCCGCATTTGATATCCTCCATGGCATCCTTCCAGGAATCCACGTTGTAGCCATTACAGTTCTCGCCAAAGTATGTCTTCATGGCAAGCTGTGAATATGCACCCTCAACTCCCTGAAACACAATCCGTGCATTGGAAAAATCCAGGCTGTCTACCTCAGTAAAGTTTTCCTTCTCCACTATGCCATGCTCAGTCATAAGCTGATACTGCTTCTTTCTACTGGTCGACATAATCTGTTCAAAAAGCTCAACTATACCGTGCTTCAAAAACTCATCATCTGCAAGAGACGATAATTTCTCAAGCTTTTCATCCTCCCTCGTCTTGTCAAAGACCTTTTTGCCGGTGGTTATCTTATACTCGGCAACGTGCTTTGAGATATCCATTCTTTCCTTATATAATCTGACTATTTCACTGTCTATCTCATCGATAGACTCTCTCAATTTCATTAAATCTTCCATTATTGTCTCCTAAAAAAGATATAATAAAATATTATTAC
>OLIT01002655.1_pt1 | contig 12600 bp, 7 predicted proteins | sample 1601341 | NCBI WGS metagenome assembly OLIT01 (sample SAMEA2452121, study PRJEB22498) | human gut metagenome | biome: human feces; feature: human gut; material: feces | place: Australia | collected 2012
TACCCTCCCGAACGGTATCCTTTAGATACACTTGCGTAGATGTTGTTACGTGAGTCAAAATCATATTGCAAGGCGAATTTAGGCAACAGCTGGATATAGTCATGCGACAGTTTTCCATCATAACTGTTGTTTACATTGAATTCTTTTGCCGGAATCATCTCTATTACTTTGTTGGATGGAGTCAACGTTCCGCCTAATGAGTAGGTATGTGTAAATTGGCAACCACTGTAGTAATCCAGTTTCAGGCTTTCATAATCCATACGGAGACCGGCAGTGAAAGAGAGTCCTTCTAGCCCGAACAGGTCATTGAAAGTGGACTGGTGGAAAATGGCACCATTCAAAATCGGTGTGCTGAATTTTCCTGGAATTGCAAGTTGTTCACCGTTAATTATGTCATTGAAGTTTAACTTCATGCTCATGGGACCCATTGATATCGTGGGCATGTATTTATTGGCGTTTGTGTTGATGGTAGAATTCAACCAGTTTACTCCATCCTTTTGGAAGGTAACAGGAGCCTCTGTATCCAGCCACTGATAGAATCCGCTCACTCCGGTAGTCCACTGCCAGCGGCGTCCGGGTTTGGATTTCAACACGATTTCTTCGCTAAGTGTCTTGGAATTCTGCTTCTGCATCATGGTGTAGATGTTCTGCTCCGTAAAGTCCTGGTCAAGGTCCATGTGATCGCGCAGGTACTGAAAACCAGTTACGCTACTCAGAATGAAGTTGTCGGCTTGATATTCCAGGTTCAGTCCGGTGTTCAGCAAGTTACGTTTGTATCCGCAGGCATTGTCGTAAGAGATACGGCCGATGTAGTCGGCACGGTCTTCTTCTCCGCTGACTTTACCTGTGTATTCATACGGATAGCCGCCCTGGTTGGTATATTCATAGTTTACGGTAAAGTCGAGTTTCAAGTTTTCGGTCGGCAAATAAATGGCACGTATACGTCCACCGAACTCATTGTCCGTATCAATTCGTTTTCCATTATAGTCGTTTTTGAAGAAACCTCCTTTGTGGTCATAAAATAATCCTACAGAAAAAGCAAACTGATTGGAAATACGATGGTAATGCGTAAGTGAGGCATTGTAATTGTTGTAGGTAGCAGCACCTAAACGAAGATCTGTTCCCTGGTACGTAAACGGCGACTTGGTAAACACACGGATAAGTCCTCCCATGGTGTTGCGTCCGTAGAGTGTTCCTTGCGGACCTCGCATTACGTCGATACGTTCAATATCAGAATAATTGAAGTCGAAGGCCGATTTGTCGATAAAGGGAATATTGTCCACATAGAGTCCCACAGCCGGTGTATTGATACGTGAGCCGATGCCTCGGATGTAAACCGAAGTCGTCAGCTTAGAACCATAGTCTGGAATGAATAAGTTCGGAACCAGTGCAGACAATGATTTTACAGAGGTTACCGAATTATTGCGCATCGCACTTTGTGAGAAGGAAGTCGACGAAGTGGCTTGCTGACGCAGACGGTTGTTCTCCTTCGGAGTAGCAATAATCACAACCTCTTCTATGTCGATAACCTTTGTTGTATCTTTAGGTAATGAGTTCTCAGGTGATACCGGACCTGCCAAGGCGCTCTTTATAGAAACAGCCAGTAACGAAACAATAGCAATATTTTTTTTCATTCTGTTGAAAGATATAGTTTAGTTAACGGCTGCAAAGTAACGCCAATTTGCTTGGACGGGCAATCCTAATAAATGAGGATTTTGCTTATTTTTGTACGTAGTAATAGGATTAACGTATGAAAAGAATGAAACAATTTTTGAGTTTGGTAGCGGTATGTATTTTCTCACTCTCCGCTTGGGCACAGGAAACTGTGGCTGTCAATACGGGAGATCTTATTTCTCCCGAAGTAAAGAATCAAACTGTGACTTTTCGTCTGCTGGCTCCTGAGGCCAGGGAAGTATGGGTAGAAACAGACTTCTTTGAAAAGTCCCGGCAGCAGACTCCATTGGGAGAGGTAGAAATGGCAGGACGTCAACGGATGGAAAAAGGAGAGAATGGTGTGTGGAGCTATACGGTTGCTTTGCCTGCGCCCGAACTGCATACTTATTGCTTTTATGTGGATGGCGTGCGTATGCTTGATCCCTCCAATGTATATATGCTTCGTGATATAGCTACTTACATGAACTATTTTCTTGTGGATGGAGCTTTGTCTGAGAATTATTTTGTTCGGGAAGTACCTCATGGAACGGTTGCTAAGGTGTGGTATCCGAGTCCTTCTTTGGGAATGGAACGTCGTCGGATGACGGTATATACCCCAGCAGGTTATGAGGAAGGGACAAAACGTTACCCGGTTCTTTATTTGTTGCACGGGGCCGGAGGAGATGAGAATGCCTGGAGTGAACTGGGGCGTGCTGTACAGATCTTAGATAATTTGATAGCCCAAGGAAAAGCAGAGCCAATGATTGTAGTGATGCCGAATGGAAATGGGGCACAGCAGGCTGTACCGGGGGAATATCCTAACAGTATGTACAAACCTTCTTTCATGAATCCGAAAACCATGGAGGGGTCTTATGAGAAAGCATTTCCGGATATTATGAATTTTGTGGAAAGTCATTACCGGACGATAAACGATAAGGCGCATCGGGCAATTGCCGGATTGTCGATGGGAGGATTCCATTCATTGTATATCTCTGCCAATTATCCGGACAAGTTTGATTATGTAGGACTCTTTTATGCGGCAATTAACCGTGAATCGAAAGGAGAGAACACTTATATCTATAAGAATCTGGAGGAAAAGTTAGCAATTCAGTTTGCGGCAGCTCCGAAACTGTATTTTATAGCTATCGGAAATGCAGATTTTTTATATCAGGACAATGTGGCGTTTCGTCAGTTGCTTGATCGTCATGGGTATAAATATGAATATACAGAGACGGATGGCGGGCATGAATGGCGCAACTGGCGAAAATATTTGAATAATTGGTTGCCGAAGTTATTTAAATAAACTTTATATACTGTCGGCTTCTACGTATCCGTGCATGACCGCATAGATGGCCAGGCCGGATACGGACTTAATACCCAATTTTTCTGTGATGTTTTTCCGGTGGGAAATAACCGTAGTCAGGCTGATGTGAAGTTTGTCTGCTATCTCTTTGTTAATTAATCCTTTAGTCACAAGCCTGAGCACCTCAATCTCTCGGGCGCTCAATTCATGTTCTGCATCGGTGGCAGGAGGTGTTACGGGATGATGTGTCAGCTCGTGGCCTCGTTTTCGGGTCTGCATGATGGTTTTTACCAGTTGCTCCTGCGGAAGAAGAATATTCAGGCTTGGAATACCAGTCAGCAAGGGAGGTTCTCCTGCGGAGAGCACAATACATTTGGGTTTTCTTTCCAGAAAAAAGGATGTATGCTCAAAATACACGTTGGCCGACACAAAATAATGTGCATACATGTCGGGTGTATCGTCTATCAGTTTTTCAAAAGAAGAAAACGTACGTATGACTGCCTCGGGAATAAGTTCTTCCAGAATCGTACGTAGTCCGAGGGCCGTCAGCGTGTTGGGCTCAATGATGGCTATTTCCGGCAGGTGGTGCATATAATAAGGTAATTAATGGTTTAAATAATTGGCTACGGCTTCAGCACATCGTTCTCCGTCAATTCCCGCAGAGACAATACCTCCGGCATATCCGGCACCTTCTCCACAGGGGAAGAGACCTTCCACGGTAAGATGTTGCAGGGTATCTTTATCGCGTACGATACGTACGGGGGAGGAGGTACGTGTTTCTACGGCAATCATGACTGCTTCGTTAGTGAGAAAGCCACGTGAACTCTTCCCGAAAAGCTGGAATCCTTTACTCAGGCGTTCACTCAGGAAAGAGGGCATCCAGAAATGAAGGGGAGAAGATACTAATCCCGGACTATAAGAGGTAGCCGGAAGATCGTAGCTGAGTTTCTTTCGTGTGAAATCAACCATACGTTGCGAGGGGGCAGTCTGACGCATATTTCCCTGTTGCCAGCAGATTTGTTCCAGTTTTTCCTGGAAACGCATCATGGCTAATGTATGGATGGTACCTTCAGGCTGCTTTCCGTCGCGCAGAATCAGTTCTTCCGTCAGGCTTTCATTGGATTCGGGGAAAGGTTCCGCCTGGAGTTGCATTTCCGGCAACAGAAGGTCTTCCGGACGTGTTTCTACCACCATACCCGAGTTGCTCCATTTGGTGCCGCGGTTGCTCGGGCTCATACCGTTGACTACCAGCTGGTGAGGACCGCTGGCTGCCGGTACGACAAATCCACCGGGGCACATGCAGAAGCTGTACACTCCTCGTCCGTCTACTTGCTGTACGAAACTGTATTCGGCGGCCGGAAGGTACTTTCCTCGTCCGTTTTTATTGTGATATTGTATCTGGTCAATCAGCATGGACGGGTGTTCCAGTCGCACGCCGATGGCAATTCCTTTGGTTTCCAGTTGCACCCCATGGGCATACAACCAGCGATATACATCTCGGGCAGAATGTCCGGTAGCTAAAATAACGGGGCCTAAAAAGGTCTTTCCGGTATTCGTTTCAATGCCTTTTACCTTTTGACCTTCTATGAGTATAGCTTCCATTCGAGTCTGGAAGTGTACTTCTCCTCCACAGGCAAGAATGGTGTTGCGCATGTTTTCGATGACTCTGGGAAGCTTGTCCGTTCCAATGTGCGGATGAGCGTCCGACAAAATGGTAGGACTTGCTCCGTGCTGGCAGAATACATTTAATATTTTTTCTACGCTACCTCTCTTTTTACTGCGGGTGTAGAGCTTTCCGTCGGAATAAGCTCCGGCTCCACCTTCTCCAAAGCTGTAGTTTGATTCAGCGTTTACCTTGTGTTCCCGGCTGATACGGGCCAGGTCTTCTTTTCGTTCACGTACATTCTTTCCTCGTTCTACCACAATAGGACGAAGGCCTAATTCTATGAGCTTGAGGGCTGCAAACAATCCTCCAGGACCTGCACCCACTACAATGACTGCAGGACGACCCTCTACATTGGGATAATCCGTACGTTCAAATTCTTCCTCAGAGGGTGTTTCGTTGACAAATACACGAATGGTCAGGTTGACATAAATGGTACGTTGACGCGCATCAATGCTTCGTTTCAAGATACGTATGGCATTAATGGTACGTACGTCCAAACCTTTTTCTCGACCGATGTATTGTTTGAGTGATTGTTCGCTGGCTGCCTGTTCGGGCAGAATCCGGAGTTGGTATTCGTGAATCATATTTTTGTAACTTTTTTGCAAAGATAGGATTTCTGTTTTGTTCTTGCAAAAGGAAGTTTATGAGAGATTTTATACTGATTTAAGACTTTAATTCAGGGGAATAGTAAATTTTTCTATATTTGTGGTCGATTTTTCTCAACATTTGTAAGTGGAGAAACGTTATTGATAATGATAGTTGAATTTTAGTTAAAATAAAATTATGATGTGTAAGGTGAAAAAAATGTATCCTTTATGGGGCTTTTTGCTGTCGTTCCCATTGTGGATGGTGTCATGTGTGGATAACAAGTATGATCTTGATAAGGACATTGACATGACAATTAATGTGGGAGGAGAGCATCTCACAATTCCTGCTGGTAGTTCAGATACCGCCTACTTAAGTAAAATTATTGAAGTGGAAGAAGGAGATATTCTTCAACCTGATGCTGCTACCCGTGTATACCATCTGACGAAAAAGGATGATATTGATGTAGAGCCTACTACGGTGAAGGAGGTGACGATTAGTAGTGCGAATACAGAATTGACGAAAAAACTGATAGAGTCTTCTACCGGTGCTTCAGGAAGTGTAACTACGGATTTAGATGTAGAAAATACACTGACAGCAAAAGCAAGTGATATAGATGAGGCTTTAATCGAATTAGGAGCTTTAGGAGCTGAAACACCTGTAGATTTACTTTTGACGTTTGAATTTACTGGAGGGTTGACATTTAATTCTGTAACTGCTAAGAATTTAGAAATCCAACTTCCAGATTTTTTGATGTTTGAAAAAGGAGAAGTAGAAGAAGGTAATAAACTTATTTTGAATAATGAGGAACTGAAAAATGCACAGAAGGTATTGCATGTAATCGGTTATCAGTTTGGGGAAAAGGCTGGAGAAGGAGAAATACCGGATAAAAATAGAACAATCACAATTAATGGATTAGTTACAATGCAAGGACAGGTGGTGACTTCGGGAATTAATGGTTCTGGTAGTTTGACTATGACTTTGGATGTTACTTTGGAAGAAATGACCGCAAACAGTGTAACCGGAGTCATTCAGCCTGAGATTAAAGCGGAAACTACTAATATCGAATTGAACGATTTGCCTGATTTCTTGAAAGATGAAGAAACTCGTATGGACATTACCAATCCGGTGATTCTGCTGAGAGCAGAAAACCAATTGGAGACACCGGTAGAAGTTGATGCCGTACTTACTCCGATGAAAGGTAATGCTCAGATTGATGGTAAAGAAGTGAAAGTGGGAAGCGGTTATGGCAAAACTCCTGTAGTATTAGCGTCGGGTAAAAATGTGATTGCTCTTTCTCGTACCGGTGAATGTACAATTGAGGGAGTGACGAGTAACGTGAAAGTAGAAGACATAAATGATTTGTTGGAAACAATTCCGGATGACATTGAGGTGGATTTACAGCCTGTTGTCCGCAATGAAGGTTATTATACTGCAGAATTGGGCAGAGCATACGAAATGCCTTCAAGTTATGAAGTAGATGTGCCGTTGAGTTTTGAGCAGAACTTAAATATTGTGTACAATGATTCCGTTCAAGATTTGAATAAAGACCTGAATGATTTGGATAAGGTAATTCTGAAAAAAGCCAATGTTCTTTTAACGGTAGATAATGCCATACCATTGAAATTGCAGTTAAAACCTGAAAACGTGTTGATTAAAGATGTGTATGGTAATGAGTTGACTGCTGTGAAGAAAACAATAGAAGAGGATAAACAGTATGTTACAGAAAGTACGGATGGAGAAAAACCGGTGACCAGCGAGCTGGTTTTGAATCTAACTTCGGAGGATACGGCGTTCTTGTCGAAGATTGATCGTATTTGCTTTAAACTGACAGCTGTTCCGGGAAGTGCTACTGGTGTACCTTTGAAAGATACGCAATGGCTGAAGGTAACAAGTATCAAATTGTCTGTACCGGGTGGTGTGAATGTGGATTTGAATTAATAATGAACGGGAAAAAATGAAACAAATGAAGAAAAATATATTGTGTACGGTACTGTCTGGATTGGCTGTTTTTGCGTTTGTGGGGGAAGCAGTAGCACAACCTCAGATTAATCGTTCTGCCTACTTTTTGGGAGGTGCTACCTATCGTCATGAACTGAACCCTGCATTTATGGGAGAGAGAGGATACGTGAGCATGCCCGGGTTGGGTAATTTGTCGGTAGGAGCCCAAGGAACTGCAGGTATAGGGGACTTTCTGTTTGTAAAGTCTAATGGTGACTTGATGACCTTCATGCACGAGGAAGTGAGTAGAAAAGACTTCCTGAATGGTTTGCCTAACCGGTTGAAAATGGGATTTAATGTCAATGAGAATATCTTGTCTACCGGATTTTATGCATGGGGAGGTTTTAATACGATAGGACTTTCTATTAAAAGTAACACCAATCTGTCGGCTCCTGACCAGTTGTTTAAGTTTATGAAGAATGGAGTGGATGCCCCGGAAGGAACGCGCTACACAGTTAATGATTTGAGCATTCTTTCGACGAATTATGCAGAACTGGCATTGGGACATGCACGTCAGATAAACGATCAGTGGACAGTAGGTGCTAAAATGAAGTTCCTGGTGGGACTTGCTAAGGCTACTGTAAAAATTGACCGACTGGATATTGAAGCGACTCCGGATGCTTGGAAAATCACTCCGTCGGGTGCACAAGCCTATCTGTCTGCCAAAGGTTTGGTCGTGCCGACTCGTGGAGAAACAGGTAATTATGATGAAAGTGATTATGAACTGGATGCCAATGGCAACCGTACCGATAAACTGAAACCGGGTTCTGAGCAGTTGATTTCGTATGATGATGTGGATTTTGATGATAACAATATCGGTCCTACAGGCTTTGGTATGGCGTTTGATTTCGGTGCGACTTATCGCCTGAACGATGAATGGACATTTTCTGCTGCGGTACTTGACTTGGGATTCATCCGTTGGAAGAATACGGTCAAAGCTACCATGAACAATAGCTTTGAATTTGATGGATTTAATGAAATTCCGGTGAAATCAGACTTGGGAGATAATGACCCTAATTCAATTGATAACCAGAGCGACCGTATTGTAGATGACCTGGAACAGATGTCTAAGTTTACAAAAGAGGGAGAGGGACTGAAACGTACTACAGCGTTGGCGGCTACGTTAAACCTCGGTGTGGAATATACATTGCCTGCTTATGACCGCTTGAAGTTTGGTTTCTTGTCTTCTTCTCGTTTTCAGGGACGCCACTCTTGGACGGAAGCACGTGTCTCTGCCAATGTGTCTCCTCTGACCTGGTTTGAGGCTTCAGTGAATTATGCCCTTTCTAACTTTGGTTCTACGGGAGGATTGATGTTGAATTTTCACCCGAGAGGTTTCAACTTCTTTGTGGCTGCAGATGTGCCGTTGTGTAAATATACAAAGCCGAGTCTTAGTTTGCCGCTTAATCGTTTCTCTGCCAATATTAATTTAGGAATCAACTTTACTTTCGGTCCGAAGTATAAGACAAAACACCGTTGTGTAGAAGTTCAGTCATTATAATTTTTAAACAAGTAAATATGAGAAAAATAGCATATATATTGTCGTTTGTCATGTTGCCGCTGGTTGCCATGGCAGGTGATATAAAGTATACGCGTCCGGTATTGACGTTAAAAAACGACACGCTGACTGTTGAGTTTTCCATGAGTGTGGAAGATGTGCGTGTGAATAGTGAGCAGACGTATGCCTTTACTCCTGTATTGCGTGAAGGAAAAAACTATTACGCCATGCCTCCGGTAGTGGTAACCGGAAAGAACGGTGATTATAAAATGCGCCGTCAGGAGCGGAAGATGGCTCGTCGTTTCGGGTTTGATAATCCTTATACAGTGATTCACGGACGTCAGGAAAATCGGGAAGATGTGGTTCGCTATCAGGCTTCTGTTCCTTATCAGGCATGGATGGACCATGCTTCCATGATTCTGTTGCAGGAAGGAAAAGAATGCTGTGAGGTGGATTTGCTGGATATTACGGTGATTGAACCGGATGTGGCTGTGGAAACTCCGGCTCTGCCTGTAGAATTTGAGGTGTGTGATCCTTGCAAGGAAATGGTTTCTTTCCTGACTCCGAAAGAAGAACTGTTGAAGGTACGTTCTGAGCAAAGTACGTTGTATATTGAATTTCCGGTAGGGAAAACGGCCTTTGATGCGAATTATAAAAATAATCGTAGCGAATTGCAGAAGATGAAAGAGATTTTGGATCCGTTGGAAGATGGAGATTTGGTGACGTTTAAGTCAATCAATGTGTGCGGATATTCTTCACCGGATGGTTCGGTTCGTACGAATGACCGGGTGGCCACGCAACGTGCGGAATCGTTTGCGCTGAACCTGAAAGGCGGATATAATTTCCCGAAGGAAGTGTTGCATGTGACTTCTGCGGGTGAGGATTGGGAGACTTTGGTAAAAATGCTGGAAGAAGATCAACCTGCTTATGCGGAAAAGGCTTTGGCTGTAATTCAGAAATATGACAATCTGGATGTACGTGAAGCTCGATTGAAATCTACACTGGGCATGGCTACTTATCGTACGATGATGAACCAGTATTATCCTCGTTTGCGTCGTTTGAGTGTATCGGTAGATTACGAAGTGAGAGAAGTCTTGAACTCAGAAGCTGCCCGCCTGATTTATACCAATCCGAAACTGTTGAGTTTGCAGGAAATGTATCGTGTGGCAGGTATGTATCAGCCGGGAACAAAGGAATATAAAGAAGTGTATGAGATTGCAGCCAACACTTATCCGGAAGATGTGACTGCTAACATTAATGCGGCTTCTGCCAATATTATTAGCGGTGACTTTAAAAAGGCTGCGACGTATATGGAAAAGGTGAAAGATGACTCACGTGCTTTCAATAATTTGGGTGTGTTGGCCTGGTTGGCTGGAGATACGGAAGTAGCTAAAGGATGGTTCCAGAAAGCTGCAAGCGTAGAACCTGAAAAGGCAAATGCAAACTTGGAAAAAATGGTTCCTTATGAAAATGCTGTTCAGAAATAACGGATATTGAGATAGGATACTGAATAAAAAACGCCTGTGCGCATGGAAAATATTTCAAAGCGCACAGGCGTTTTTTTATGGTGTGAAGAGGGTCATCCGAATAATTCCCGGAAAGCCTCTTCCACTTTCCTTACGGGGATGAGCTCGATTTTTATTTTCTTCCGGTCAATGCCGGACAGATTGTGTTTGGGAATCAGCATCCGTTGGAATCCAAGCTTTTCGGCCTCACTGATACGTTGTTCGATGCGGTTAACCGGACGGATTTCTCCGCTCAGGCCTACTTCTCCTGCCATACATACACCTGTTTCAATTTCTGCATCCATGTTGCTGGAAAGAATGGCACTGATAACTGCCAGGTCTATGGCGGGGTCGTTGACTTTCAACCCTCCGGCAATGTTCAGGAACACATCTTTTTGAGCCAACTTGAATCCGACACGTTTTTCAAGTACAGCCAGCAGCATGTTCATACGGCGCAGGTCGAATCCGGTGGCGGAACGCTGTGGCATTCCGTATGCGGCTGTGCTGACCAATGCCTGCACTTCTATCAGGAAGGGACGTACACCTTCCACGGCACCGGCGATGGCGACACCGCTCATACCTTCGTGTTCTTGGGTAAGCAACAGTTCGGAAGGGTTGCTCACCTGCCGTAGTCCGTCCTGGCGCATTTCGTAGATTCCCAGTTCAGCCGTACTACCGAATCGGTTTTTGATGCTGCGCAAGATGCGGTACATGTAGTGCTGGTCTCCTTCGAATTGCAATACGGTATCGACGATGTGTTCCAATACCTTCGGTCCGGCGATGCTTCCTTCCTTGTTGATATGTCCGATGAGGATAACCGGTGTGCCAGTTTCTTTGGCAAACTTTAAAAGGGAGGCGGTACATTCTCTTACCTGCACGATGCTGCCGGGAGAAGAATCAATATTCTCGGTAGAAATTGTCTGAATGGAGTCGATAATGACCAAATCGGGAGCCGCATTCTTTATATGGGTAAAAATCTGTTCCAACGAGGTTTCACAGGCTATCAGCAGATTGTCATTTCCCGGGTGCGGAATGCGGACGGCCCGAAGTTTGAGCTGGCGGGCACTTTCTTCACCGGATACGTAGAGAATTCTTTTGTGGGTAAGCCGCAACACCGTCTGGAGTATCAGAGTCGATTTTCCGATGCCCGGTTCTCCTCCAATCAGGGTGAGTGAACCTTGCACCAGTCCCCCTCCCAATACACGGTTCAGCTCTTCGTCGAGCATGTCCATGCGTTGTTCTTCATTCGATTCTATTTCGGTCAGACGTTGAGGTTTGGAGCGCACGGATTCGATGCCGTGTGCCACGTGCTTGGCTACAGGAGCTTCCTTGCGTACCACTTCTTCCACAAATGTATTCCATTGTCCGCAGGAGGGACATTTCCCTGCCCATTTGGGAGATTCTTGTCCGCAGTTTGTGCAGACATAGACCGTTTTTTCTTTTGCCATATTTGTTACACTAATTCTTTACAAAGGTACGAAATCTTATGCTTATTCTCTATACTGGCAAAAAAATATCATTTATTTATTTGTTTGTAGAAAAATGTTGCTATATTTGCCAACGGAAAAACAATAATCTATGACTGTACACTGTCTTCATATCATCTTGTTGAACGGGCATGGGTATATGCCTTTCATTACATCTACCACAGGGATGACCCCTAGGGGGTGAGGATAGTATGTTTGGTGTTTCTACGTGATACACGTCTGCGGATGCAGACATTTCAATTATTTTATTCAATCAAGATTTATTTTAATTCATTGTTTCTGTTTGTGCCGTAGTGTAAGGCCTTACGGAGATATACCGGGACCATTGGGTTTCGGACTAAAAATTAATGGTAACCTATGAAAGTATTGAAATTCGGCGGAACATCCGTAGGTTCTGTCAATAGCATGTTAAGTGTCAAGCGTATAGTAGAGGGTATAGATGACAAAGTAATTGTAGTCGTTTCTGCATTAGGGGGAATTACCGATAAACTGATTTGTACTTCGAAAATGGCCGCTTCGGGCGATGACGCTTATGAGAAGGAAATGAAGGAAATCGTGAACCGTCACATTGAAATGGTGTACACTGTGATTCCGGCAGGGCGGGGAAGAGAGTTGCTTCTGGATCTGGTAAACGAACTGCTGAGTGAATTGAAGGATATTTTTCAGGGTATTTATTTGATTCGTGACCTTTCTCCGAAAACTTCTGCTACGATTGTGAGCTATGGGGAACGTCTTTCTTCCATCATTGTGGCTACTCTTATTGAGGGAGCAGTGTGGTTCGATTCCCGTACTTTCATTAAGACCGAAAAGAAACATAATAAGCATATTCTTGATTCAGAGCTGACGAACCGGCTGGTGCGTGAGACTTTCAGTGAAATACCGAAAGTTTCTTTGGTGCCGGG
>OLIT01002668.1_pt1 | contig 12520 bp, 16 predicted proteins | sample 1601341 | NCBI WGS metagenome assembly OLIT01 (sample SAMEA2452121, study PRJEB22498) | human gut metagenome | biome: human feces; feature: human gut; material: feces | place: Australia | collected 2012
CGACAGCTGTCGGCGGGTTTATTTTACATTTTTCACCGTTGTGTCACAACCTGTCACTCGCAGACCGTTCCTTTGCAGCGTGAACCAAAAACAAAACGACAATGGGAACAGCTTACAGAATCAGGTGCAAGCACTGCGGAGCGCAGTTCGAGCACTCCATGCAGCCGGGCTACGGCCTGCTGCCGATGTGCGTCGGGTGCGGCGAATACGTCGAGACCGAAACGGCCATCCGGTGTCCTGCCTGCCTGCACCGGCTCAACACCACGCAGGAGGAGTTCAACGAGCAGATCGAAGTGACCTACCAATGGGATTAGGCCGCAAAAAAGTCGCCCGGGAAGCATGAAAATCGCCGGAAAATTCATACCTTTGAGAAAATAATCTCTTTTTCGGAAAACGCTATGACACAGTTGCAGGCGGGGGAGATGGCCCCCGATTTCAAGTCCACGACCCAAGACGGTGAGCCTCTGACGCTTGCCGATCTGCGAGGACAGCGCACGATACTCTATTTCTACCCCAAGGACAACACCTCGGGCTGTACGCTCGAAGCCAAAAGCCTGCGCGACGGCAAGGCCGAACTGACACGGATGGGATTCCGGATCATCGGCGTAAGCCCCGACAGCGAGAAGTCGCACCGCAGTTTCTGCGACAAGCACGACCTGAATTTCACGCTGCTCTCCGACACCGACCACTCGGTGTGCGAAGCCTACGGCGTGTGGGCCGAGAAGTCGATGTACGGCCGCAAGTACATGGGTGTGCTGCGCACGACGTTCGTCATCGACGCCGAAGGCCGCATCGAGAAGATTTTCACCAAGGTGGACACCAAGAACCACTACCGGCAGATCATTGATTCCTACAAGTAAGGACAGGATACAATTTGTCCCGCCGATGTGCGTCCGACCGCCGTATTCGCCGCCTGAAGCGTCGTTTACGAATCCGACTCACCCCCTAAATCCCCCGGGCGGGGACCCGACGCCGCAAGGCGGCGAAACAACGGCTCCCGCCGCTCGGCGAAGTTCGACAGCAGCGGACCGAAACAAAGTTAATGATACAAAACAAAACCATAATGGCAGAAAAAGTACAGATAAACGCGGACAAGCTCAAAGTGCTGGACGCTGTGATGCAGAAAATAGAGAAGGACTTCGGCAAAGGCTCGATCATGCGCATGAACAGCACCGAAGTGAACGACATTCCGGTCATCCCGACGGGTTCAATCACGCTCGACATGGCGCTCGGCGTAGGCGGCTATCCCAAGGGCCGCGTCGTGGAGATCTACGGTCCCGAGTCGTCGGGCAAGACCACGCTGGCGATTCACGCCATCGCCGAGGCGCAGAAGGCCGGCGGCATCGCGGCCTTCATCGACGCCGAGCACGCCTTCGACAGTTTCTACGCACAGAAACTGGGCGTGGACGTCGACAACCTGCTCATTTCGCAGCCCGACAACGGCGAGCAGGCGCTCGAAATCGCCGACTCGCTGATCCGTTCGAGCGCCATCGACATCATCGTCATCGACTCCGTGGCGGCGCTGACGCCCAAGGCCGAGATCGAGGGCGAGATGGGCGACTCGAAGATGGGTCTTCAGGCGCGACTCATGTCGCAGGCGCTGCGCAAACTCACGTCGAGCATCTCGAAGACCAAGACCGTCTGCATCTTCATCAACCAGCTGCGCGACAAGATCGGCGTGGTCTACGGCAACCCCGAGACCACCACGGGAGGCAATGCGCTGAAATTCTACGCTTCGGTGCGTATCGACATCCGCCGCATGTCGGTCATCAAGGACGGCGAGGACCAGCTGGGAACCCGCACGAAGGTCAAGGTCGTGAAGAACAAGGTGGCCCCTCCGTTCAAACGCGCGGAGTTCGACATCATGTTCGGCGAGGGCATTTCGAAGATCGGCGAGATCGTCGACCTGGGCGTCGATTACGGCGTGGTCAAGAAGGCCGGATCGTGGTTCTCCTACGGCGACCGCAAGATCGGACAGGGACGCGACGCCGTCAAGGAGCTGCTGAAAAACGACGAGGAGCTGCGCAACGAGATCGAGGCCAAGGTCCGCGAAGCCATGAAGACCACCAAAAAGGAGTAGTCTATGGGATATACTGCCGAGGATGAGAACCTTATAAAGGAGAAATGGGACGACCTGCTCCTCTCGTGCACCAAGATCTGCAAGAACGACGAGGACTGGAACTTCATCAAACGTGCATTTTTCCTGGCCAAGGAGGCACACGAGGGGGTAAGGCGCCGCTCCGGCGAGCCGTACCTCCTGCATCCTATTGCAGTAGCCAAGATCGTCATCGAGGAGATCGGGCTGGGCGTGAAATCGGTCGTCGCAGCCCTGCTGCACGACGTCGTGGAGGACACGGAATACTCCGTGGAGGACATGGAACGCATTTTCGGCCCGAAAATCGCCTCGATGGTCGACGGACTGACGAAAATGTCCGGCGTGTTCAACGCCGACACCTCCGAGCAGGCCGAATATTTTCGTAAAGTGCTCCTCACGCTCTCCGACGATGTACGGGTGATCCTGATAAAGATCGCCGACCGCCTGCACAACATGCGCACGCTGGGGGCGATGCCGATGAACAAGCAGATCAAGATCACGGGCGAGACGATCTACCTCTTCGCGCCGCTGGCCTACCGGCTGGGGCTCTACTCGATCAAGAGCGAACTGGAGGACCTCTGCATGAAGTACCGCTTCCCGCAGCAGTATGCCGAAATCACGCAGAAATTGCAGGAAAGCGAAGCTTCGCGCCGGGAGTTCATCAACAAGTTCAACGCCCCGATCATCGCCTCGCTCAACCGCGACAACATCAACTACGAGATTTCGGGACGCGTGAAAAGCGTCTACTCGATCTGGAGCAAGATGCAGCGCAAGCAGATTCCTTTCGAGGAGATTTACGACCTGTTCGCCATCCGCATCGTCTTCAAGCCGCTGCCGTTTCCGTCGGAGAAAACCCAATGCTGGCAGATTTACTCCACAATCACCGACATTTACACCCCCAAGCCCGACCGGCTGCGGGACTGGATTTCGATGCCCAAGGCCAACGGCTACGAGGCGCTGCACTCGACGGTGATGGGACCCGACGGAGTGTGGGTCGAGGTGCAGATCCGCACGCAGCGCATGGAGGACATCGCCGAACGCGGGTTCGCCGCCCACTGGAAATACAAGCATGCGACCATTTCGCAGGACGAGGACGAATTCGACAAGTGGCTGAAACAGATACGCGCGGCGCTGAACAGTCCGACGGAGAACGCCGTGGACTTCCTGGACAACTTTAAGTTATCGCTGTATACGTCGGAAATAGTGGTATTTACCCCCAAGGGCGAAGCCCGGAAAATGCCGTTCGGAGCCACGGCCCTCGACTTCGCCTACGACATCCACTCGAAGATCGGAAACAGCGCCATCAGCGCCAAGATCAACCACAAACTCGAACCGATCACCACGCAGATCAACAGCGGCGACCAGATCGAGATCATCACGGCCGACAACGCCCGCCCCAAGCCCGAATGGCTCGAAACGGTCACCACGGCCAAGGCCAAACAGTCGATCAAGAGTTTCCTCAAACGCGAACGGCAGAACAACATCGAGCGGGGCATGCAGATGCTCGACGAAAAGATGAAGTCGCTGAACGTCAAGTTGAGCGGCCGCGTACTGCGCAAGATCACGCCCATTTACGACAGCAAGAACAAGGAGGAGCTGTACAGTAAGATCGGAGCGGGAATCGTCTCGCTCGACAACCTGGACAAAGCCCTCAAGGTCAACTCCAAGAGCAAGATACTCAAATTCTGGACCCTCTTCATCCCCCAGAAGAAGGAGGACGAGACGGACGATGCCGCAATTCCGGGCGAAATCGCCCCGGCAGAGGAGGCTCCGGCCACGGAACCGCAGTTCGAAATCGCGGAGTGCTGCAAGCCCATTCCGGGCGACAAGGTGGTAGGGTATCGAGACCCCGCCTCGGGAAACATCATCGTACACAAGGCCACGTGCGACGAGCTGAACCGTCTTGCGACACAGTTCGGCCGCAACATCGTCAAGGAGGAGATCAAATGGTCGCAGCACAAGGCCATGTCCTACCTGGTGACCACGGAACTGCGCGGCATCGACCGGCAGGGCATCCTGCTCGACCTGGCGAAGGTCGTAAGCGCCGATTTCAACATCAATATCCGCGAAGTGAACATCCACAGCCACGACGGCATTTTCGAAGGCAACGTCAGCCTCTACGTGAAGGACGCCGAAAGTCTCCACGCCGTGATGGACAAACTGCGCAAGATAAAGGGTATAGAGAGTGTCAAACGAACATTGAGTTAAAGACATGGATGATTTCGCAACGGTAATATGGGTCGTGATCATCGCCGGAGCGATGATATTCAACGTCGTATCGCAATCGCGCAAGGCCCGCGGAAAAGGCGCCCGCACACCCGGCCACGAAGAGGCGTGGCCCTCGCAGGCACACCCGGAGTCCGAACCGGCCCCGATGCCTGCTCCGCGCCCTGCGCCGTGGCCCGTTGCACCCGTTTTTCCGGACGAATGCCAGAGTCTGAAGGAGATTCCCGCCGAGGAATATGCACCGGAACATACGACGCCGAAAGCCGCCGGGAGGGGGCATTTACGCCATCAGACCGTCAACCGGCTCATGGTCGACAGCGGGAATGACGAAATCGCCGCGCATTCCCTCACGAACAATGCACCGGATGCGGCAACGACGTCCCAGACCGAAGAATTCAACCTCCGGCAGGCGATTATCTACTCGGAAATACTGAAACCCAAGTTCGAGGAATAGGATGCCTGAAACCAAGCCTAAAGCCCCCTTGACGCCCGAAGAACTGCGTTGGCGGGCCGCCGCCCGGGACCCGGACAAGGCAAAACGCAATCTGAAACTGCAATACATCCTGCTCGGATGCGCAATCGCCGCAAGTATCGGATGGAGAATCTACTTATTCCGTACCGATGTCATCTCCCGGTCGGACTGGTTGGGAGCGTTGGGGATTGCCCTCTTCCTCGTCAGCATCCTTCTCGGCATTGTCAATAACAGGCGTATTTTGGCGGACAAGAGGCCGTGGGGCGATCTCTGACCCACTCTCTCCACAGCAGAAACCTCGATAAATGACGAAAATGACACCTCGGGAAAATAAATGGCTGGAAGAATACCGCCGGCGGGAAGCCGCGAAAACGGTCCGAATGCAGCGCAGGGCGCTTTGGTTCTGGGGTGCGTTATTCACGACATGGGCGATTTTCGGGCTTTTCGCAGAACCGGACAAGTTCACATTCACCGACAGCCTGCTGCTGATAATGATCCTTGTCAATGTATTTAACAGCATCAAGGAACTGATCCGCAATAAACGAATCGCCGCAGAAAAAAATGCAGCCGAAACTTCAGAAGACGCCCCGGTCGCTAAATAGGCAAAACCTAAAAACAAAGATATGGCAACTATTTTTTCACGCATCATCGCAGGGGAGATCCCCTCGTACAAAGTAGCCGAAAACGAAGACTACTACGCATTTCTCGACATCAATCCGCTGACAAAAGGCCATACGCTGGTCGTCCCCAAAAAGGAGGTGGACTATATTTTCGACCTCGATGACCGAACGCTGGCAGGCATGATGCTTTTCGCCAAAGAGGTCGCAGCCAAAATCAAGCGGGAAATAGCGTGTGCAAGGGTAGCAGTCGTCGTTTTAGGCCTCGAAGTGCCCCATGCACACATTCATCTGATCCCCATTCAGAGCGAAAACGACGTGGATTTCTACCGCGAAAAGCTCAAACTGACGCCGGAAGAGTTCCGCGAAATAGCCGACAAACTCTCGAAATAGAAGGCTGTTTACAAATCTACAACAAGCTGTATTTAAGCCGGATAGTGGGTTATCAACACTATCCGGCCTCTTTTTATTTAACATAATAAATCCGAAATCCGGAGATGTTAACAAAATGTCTGATAAGGGTTCGGAAATAGCTTGAAAATGCATCCATTTTTACAAAATAGGGTAGTGTATTTACAAATGCAAACACACAATGTCCGCGTCATTTCCATATGTAATTACATTTGTAAATCACATTTGTTTGTTAAAGATGTCAATAGTTACAATTGTAATAATCCGACATCCTTTAAATAAACTGCAATTTCAGAGCGACCAACAAGCGATTAAAATATTAAACATTGAGCAATATATACTCATTAATCAGTCATTTACGAATATTACTTAAAGAAACAATTCAATATCATATAGTCTAATCCATCAATAACCAGCTACAAGTAGACTGCGCCAATAGTGCACAGCGTAAATATTCAAATACCATATATTTATCATTATTTATCTAAAATAACGCTTTAACAAATAGATTGCATGCAAATTTAACCATATCGACTTATTTACACTTGTAAACTTTGTCGACACTTATTAACATTTTACAAATGTAGATTTTACTTGTTTTACAAAAGAAAAAACTTTATATTTGTAAAAATTTGCGCTGATGAGGGAAAAATTGCTCGATCTGATGAAAAACGAAGGATTGAAGCCGAGCCAGCTCGCGGAACTGCTCGAAATCAATCCGGCGGGAATTTCCCATATTCTCGCCGGGCGAAACAAACCGGGCTTCGATTTGTTACAAAAGATTCTCCGGAGGTTCCCGCGAATCAATCCCGACTGGCTGCTGCTCGATTCCGACAAGATGTATCGCGACAGCGAACCCGAACAATCCGCACCGGCCGCTGCGGTCGAATCGTCGATCTCCGACGGATTGTTCGGTCCGACCCGGAATACGCCGCTCAACCCGCCGCATCAGGAGCCGGCTTCGACAACGTCCGAAAATCCGGCGCCGCCGGCAACGGCTCCATTTTCCGGCACACGGACAGACGTCGCCGTCCGGCGAATCGTAATATTGTACGATGACCTTACCTTCGAGAGTTTCACGCCGACAAAGCGCTAAAAGCCATCGCCCGGAATATTTTTGTGAATGTTGCACGCACAGGAAGATAATCCGCCGCCGGCCGAAGCTTAAAATCCAAAATGAATTTAACCCGCCGGCCAATCGTCCGACCGGCGACCATAAAAAAAGCATCCTTACAGTACAAAGGTAATTGAATTAATATTGTCATTATGTTAAATTACTGGGTGATTTCATGCTGCTTACTGCGTTGTCCTTTAGGACTTTACACATGTAATTTACATTTATTAATATTAATATTATATTTGATGATTCATTCAAATTGCGCCTTGTTGTTGCTGATCTTGTCGCTATAACCGATACTATTCGCAACGACGTTCCTGCGTGTCTTACTGATCGTCTTGATCTTGCCGTTAGAACGATTCGCGAAGTTTTGGAATGTATAGTAATACTTTAATTTATATTTGTAAAACACTTAAATTCATTTACTTATGGAAACTCCTGAAGTTGTAATTGTTCTCCCTGGTGGCACGAAAGTTGAGTGTACCGCAAAGTCTGCCAAGTATCTTATTATCGGCCTTGGTCTTGAATCCCTTATCAAAAATGGTGAATTTCAAAAACCTGCTGAAGAGTAAGAAGTTTTGGACGCTGATTGCAGCCCTTGTGGCTGCTTTCGCGGCCTTTTTTACCTCTTCGTGTTCTGCTTCTGCTAAAGTTTCAAAATCCGGCGTTCACATTGATACCGTTCGCGTTGATTATATTATTCGAAGTCGAAATATAACCGAATTTTAATCATGAGATTTCCTCTTAAGCCTCCTTGTAAAATTTATGTTATTGTTGCAAATGGTCAGCCTTTTTTCTCTGTTGCTAACCCTTGTACCGTTCCGGCAATTATGGATGAAGCTCGCGCTGCTTTTGGCGCGCAAGCTATAATCGAGGCTTTTGTGCAAACTACCGAGCCTTATGAGCCGAGTGTCGCTGCTGACGATAGCGAGTAATGTCTACTACCGCCTTATGGCTACGAATACATGGAGGGCCTTCGAGGCCCTCCTTTCGTGGTCCGACGAAGTTCGTTATGAAACTGTTCGTGGTAAGGACCCCTGTTTAGTTGTTGTTTTTGATAAGTCCGGAGAGTTCTTCCGCTGGAAAGACTGGGTAGTTGATTCAGCCCTACCCTATTGTTATACTCGCACTGCGGATGATCGTGTTATTATTAATGTTCCTGTTGAATCTTTCTTTCGTTCGACAGTTAACCCTTCGAAGTGGCGTGTGAACAAACGAAGAATATAGTTAATCGCCGCTACGTCGATATGACTTATAACGAAGTTATTGACTACGCGAAAGTTAACTACGGCACCTTTTGGCCTCCGGATTACGTTGTGGAGGTACCTTGTGGCTACTGCCATTCCTGCCAAAAGTCGTATAATAATCAATACCGTATCCGACTTATGTACGAGGTTCGTCGTTGGCCTCCGAATTCCTGTCTGTTTGTTACCTTAACCTTTGACGACGATAACTTAAAGAAGTTTTCGAAGGACACCAACAAGGCTGTTCGCTTATTCCTTGATCGTTTGCGCAAAGATTATGGCAAACAGATTCGACATTGGTTCGTTTGCGAATTTGGCACATTGCATGGTCGCCCCCATTATCATGGCATTCTTTTTAATGTCCCGCAGGAGTTGATAGATGGTTATGATTCTGATGTTCCTGGTCACCATCCTTTGCTTGCCTCTCGTTGGCAGTACGGTTTTGTTTTTGTTGGTTATGTTTCTGATGAGACGTGCAGTTATATTACCAAATATGTAACCAAGTCGATTAATGGTGATAAGGTTCGCCCTCGTGTTATTACTTCGCATGGTATAGGTGAGAATTACCTTAATACCGATGAAGCTTGCTTGCATAAGATTGGCGATAAGTATCAGCCTTCTATGTCGCTTAATGGCTTTCCGCAGGCTATGCCGCGTTATTATTATAACAAAGTGTTTACGGAAGTCGATAAGCAAAACATTATTCTTGATCGTTATATTAATCCTCCTGCTGAATTTAGTTGGCAAGGTCAGAAGTTTGCGAGCAAGTTTGACCAAGTTGTACAGCGTCGCTCTACTTTGGAGCTAAACAAATCTATTGGTTTAACCCCTTCCGCTCCTCTACCCTCCTCGCCTCGTGTTTCTTCTTTTGATAGATTTAAACAACTTATTGACGAAATTAAAGAATTTGAGTAATGGCAAAATATCGCATTCCATCCGATTATAAGAATGATGTTTCTAAAGCTACTCACGCATGGCCCTCGGGTGCCGGCTCTCCCATTCATTTAGGGCTGGCGTACCCTGCGCATCACCGTCATTTGAATGTCGGTGATCGTATTCGCGGCGAAATTAATACGCTCGTCCAGTCGAATCCTATGCAAGGCCCTTTGCTTAACGGATTCCGACTTGTTACTATCGCTACCTTTATGCCTGATGGTGTTATTTATGGTTGGCTGCGCAGCGGTAAGCGCTATACGCCCGATCAGTATAAGAATTTTTCTAAATATTATTTTAATCCTCTCGGTGTCAACTTCCCCTCTGTTTACGAAGATCCCGCTTTCGGTGATACGCGTAAAATTTGGAAGATGAAGCGTTATATATCTGCTCCCACAGAAGGGACTGCTACTTATTACGATGTTTGGTCTGACGATTTGATGAACGCCGATACGGATACGCAGGCTTATGATCACATTGGCCGCGGTGGCCTCTGGGATTGGCTCGGTGTCCCCGCTGGTGCTGTTTATCCAGGTTTTGGCGGTACGCGACCGCAGCCTTTTGATTCTGATTCCTTTAAGTGGAACCTCGCTTCCTTTGTTACCTATCTTCTTTCGCATTATTATTATATTGCGAATATGCAAGAGGATTATGTCTATTTTACTCGTGGCGCTCGCGAAGTTGCGTGGGAACTTTACGAATCGTCGAGCAAGGACTATTCGCAGTCTCTTGCGGAACTTCCTTTTAATAAGGTGTTTGACAGTCTTAACCCCGATATGATTATCGATTTCGTACAGGACCTGTTTTCTGCTTCAATGACTGGTTCTGGCGGTGATTTCTTCAAGGATTATCCGAGTAAATACGACCCCCTTAAGTCTATGATCACTGCCGGACTTGGCGCGCACGGCGGTCTCCTTTCTGTTCCGTATTCTCCTGATTTGTTCGGTAATATTATTAAGCAAGGTAGCTCTCCTTCTGTTGATATTCCCGTTACTGATGATGGTACGGGTCAGTCTGTTGTCGCGGTTCCCGATCTTCGCTTGTGGACGAAAATTCAAAACTGGATGGATCGACTGTTCGTCTCTGGCGGTCGTATTGGTGACGTGTTTCGTACTGTTTGGGGTAAAGATTCTTCCCCATACGTTAATAAGCCTGATTTTCTCGGTGTTTGGCAGTCTTCGATTAATCCATCTAATGTCGTAGCTTCTGCGGATGGCACTACGGCTAAAACGGAGTCGAACGTCGGCCAGATGGCTGCCCGTGTTGACAGTTATTCTGACTATGGCCGTAACGGCAGGATTGATTACTATGCCAAAGAGCCAGGGACCTTTATGCTTATTACCATGCTTGTTCCGCAGCCTGCTTATTGCCAGGGTTTACACCCCGATTTGTATGGCGATTCCTTTGCGGATGACTTTAACCCCGAGCTTACAGGTGTTGGTTTTCAGTCTATTCCGCGCCATCGCTTTAGTATGATGCCTACGGGCTTTTCTAACCCGACAAAAAGCCCATATTTGGCGTATCAGGAGGATGTCAAAGTTGATCCTAACCAGCTTTCTGTTGGTGAGGAGGTCGCCTGGTCATGGCTTCGTACTGATTACCGCCGTCTGCATGGCGAATTTGCTCAAAATGGTGTTTTCCAATACTGGACCCTCGTTCGTCGCTTCTCCGAGTATTACGTCTCGGAGACGAAGCCTGATTCGCCTGTTGAATATTATGATTACAATTATTATGGCACGTACATTAATCCGCTTTCTTGGCAGTATTTGTTTTCTTCTACATCTTTGACTGATCCTAATTTTATCCTGATGGCTGATTATAACTTACGTGTAGTTTCGTCTGTTCCGGCTAATTATATGCCCTTCCTTGGACGTTAATTTTTTATAGGTATGTATCCTAAAAAACGCTTAATCAATTCCGGTCGTATTGCTTCCGGTTCGTTTACCCCTTGTGTTGATCGTCAGTGTGTTGCGCGTCGCCTTTCGTATTATATTAAGGGTGGCGTCGACCTCGAAGGCATCTCTAATCGTCCTCCGGTTGAGGGTCATTTTGATAGCCCAGAGGATATTTCGTCCGATTCCCTTGATATTACGTCTGATCCTACTGTTTCGAAGCTCGATATTGCTGAATATGCGTCAATGCAGTATGCTAATACTGCTGCGAAGCGTTCAGCTGAAAAATTTACTGATACTCCTGATGACAATTCCGACTAATTGAACAACGAAAACCGGGAAGGGCCGCAATATACTTGATATATATTGCGGAGTGCGGAAGCACGTCCCTTCCCTACTTTTCGTAAGAAAAATAGAACAATATGTCAGATTTTAGCAAGGCTTTTGGCTCCCTTGGCAGTTTGATGGGTTCGACCGCTGCTGGTGCTGTTGGTGATATTGCTTCTGGTGCTGCTAACGCTCTCTTTGGTGGTATACAGGCTCGCCGCAATTGGAAGTATAAGCGGAAAGAAATGGCTCTTCAGCAAAAGTACAACCTTGAGAATATGCAAAAGCAGTTCGATTATCAGCAAGAAGCGTGGAACCGTGAAAATCGCTACAATGATCCTCGTAATGCTTCTGCTCGTTGGCGTCTCGCTGGTATTTCCCCTAATGCTGTTTTTGGCAACTCCCCCGGCGGCGCTGGTGTTGCTGGCTCTGCTGGCACTCCCGATGTTTCTAATCCCTCCGCTGGTGGCAATGTCGATACTTCGACCTACCGCCCTACTCTCACCCCTGTTGAGATGATGCGTGCGCAGAATGAGAAGAAGGTTGCTGACTCGCAGGCTGATCTTAATAATGCTCTTGCCAATAAAGCTCGCGGTGATACGAAAGACCCGGATATTACAAAGCGTTCGCAGCTTGTTCAGCTTTCTCGTGATGAAATCGCCAAGGAAACGGAAGAAGTTCAGCGAGATATTTTGAAGATTCAGAAAATTTTTGCCGCGGCTAAAGAAGCGAATGATGTTGCTATTCAGTATGCAAAATTCTTGGAAATTATTGCGAATTGTAATAAATTGTTGGCCGATAAGAATGTTTCCGAAGAAATGAAGGAAAAGTTAGAGGCCGATAAGAAATTGGCGCAGGAAATGGTTAATACTGAAAAGGCTAAACAGCGTAATCTTGAATCTCACACTGAAACGGAGAATCAGATTCGTGAAGGTCGTAAGTCTCTTACGAATGCGCAGGCGAAAGAGGCTCTTTCTCGTGCTGGACTTAATGAACTTGCTCGTGATCGTGATTCTTACGAGTTCTTTCTTCGTCTTATTAATGCTGATGATGTCAAGTCCCCTGCGCAGGCTGTTTCTAAATTTGTTCGGATGTTTAAAAGCCGCTTCAACCGAGATCTCGCGGATTATCAAAGCTGAATTCAACTTGCAAATGCAACAGAATTCTGATTAATAATTTGTTTAAA
>OLIT01002671.1_pt1 | contig 12505 bp, 9 predicted proteins | sample 1601341 | NCBI WGS metagenome assembly OLIT01 (sample SAMEA2452121, study PRJEB22498) | human gut metagenome | biome: human feces; feature: human gut; material: feces | place: Australia | collected 2012
CACCTCCAAAATAATGGAAAGCATTTTCACATGCCTGGATAAGATATTCTTTCTTCTGCGATGGTATAGCCTCATAATAAGTAATCTGACTGCACGGAAGTATGGCAGCAAAAACTTCTACGGGAACCTTATCACCTGTCTTTTCGTCTGAAAGATAAAGTTTGTCACCGGCAAAATCCACATACATCTGATCACCGGCTATATGATCTATGCGCCCAACGGGTACTTTTACTTCTCTTTCACGTCTGAGATATAGGCAAAAAGAACAATAGCTGTAACCTTGGGGACGATTTTTCAGATACTCCTCATACAAGGACCTTCTTGTTGTTCCACAGGATTTAAGTCGTTTAATGTACTCAGGTATATGTTCTTCAAGATACTTATACTCTGCAGACCTGACTGTTTCATTATCAATATCTGCACCAAAAAGTTCATGCAGATGCCGTTCGTCCATTTTCAACAGGCGCTCCAGTTCTATGCCCATATCTTCATATATACGGATATACCGTTTGACTGTATTTCGTGAAATCAGAAGAGAAGAACTGATACTTCGGATATCCATTCCTGACTGATAACACCGCAGTATTTGCTTGATTCTTATTTTCATACTTTAAAAATTTTATTCGATAAATAATATCGGGTTAAAATGCTTTTTAAAGTAAAAAACAAGACTGGAATATAAGCATTCTATATGGTCAATTTTTATTATAATCTCAATGGATCAGTTTCGGTTATAAAGGTGGGTCAAATGGATTTTATAATAGTGGGTCAACGGGCTTTATATTTTCCATCCTGCATAAATTCTCTAAATGTCATAACGCTTAAAATTTAAGATGTTATTTTTTTATTTTCCCTCTGATGCATTCCGATGCAGAACATCATTATGTGATGAAAGCTACCGGCAATTACGGCTTTCTGCTTCTTTATCTGCTTGACAGGCAAGGAATAGCTACCAGCATAGTAAATCCCAAACAAATCAAGTACTTTTCACGCGTGATGATGACCGTCACCAAGACCACCCCCAAAGATGCCTGCATGATTACCATGTACAGGGTCCTCCTGTTTACAAGATGCCGTCTGAAACCGTCATGCTACTGAAGCAGAAGAAAACGATTATCAGGCAGTTGAAGAAATAACTTAGGGCGAGCAAGAACCAGAAAAGTTCTTTCGTAGTGCTTCCGTTCCATGACAAGAACGGGATGAAAACGTTGGATAAGACTATTTCTTTTTTGGTAAGCCAAATTGAGTCTTTGGAACCTGAACTTGTAGACTTGGCTTCATCTGAGTTTGACAGGCAGGTTAAACTACTCACATCCATCAAAGGGATTGACATCACTTTGGTAACAGTCTTAATTGTCGCTACCGAAGGATTCTCCTATTTCAACAATACAAAACAGGTTTCCTGTTTTATCGGGATATGCCCGATCTACCAACAGTCCGGAACATCCGTACACATCAAAGGTGGGGTTAACCGCAACGGGGATGCGAGTTTGCGTTCACTACTTTATGTCGCTTCGTGGTCGGCATTACGTGACAACACAACTTGCAAAGAGTGTTATGCACGGTTGAAAGCCAATGGGAAGCCTTCCAAGGTTGCTCTTATTGCTGTCGCAAACAAGTTCGTCAGACAGGCATTTACCGTAATTAAGTTAGATGCACCTTATGTGGATGGATTCGTTTCTACCCATCAAACAAAATAACCTATGGTGAAATTTTTGCCCTTATTTTATTTAGTCGTTAATATAAATTTATTAAGCACTTTTTAGTTGTTAAAATAATACAAATATTAAAGATTTGTTTATAATATAATAACAAACGTGCATTAATAAATTATAAATACTACTACATTTGTCAACTATTAATTGACTTTTTGCCGAGCCTAATCGACTTTGGTCATAAATAAAACGAGCTCTTTGAAAAGTTTGTCAATAACTTGTGTGTCTAGGATTATGTTAGACACACAAATAGCTTATTTAAGCATATAAGTCTTGTGCATGATCGACTTGCACGAGGATGTGGATAGGTTATTCTTTGTCTCTTACATGCTACTTTAGCCAAGTTAACAGCTATGAGTGATGCATTGAAATGGAAAGTCAACTTTCTAAAGTCAGTTGACTGACAATTGGTAATTCCTGCATACTGCTTATCATTTCTGAAGCAAAATTCCAGTTGGAACGTAATTCTGTAATACGTGTTCAAACAACGTCCTCCATATAAAATACAGTTGCCACTTGTCTGTTCTTCCATTCTTGGATACCAGATTGATAAGATGACATATCTTTTGAAGGCTTTTGCATATACCCTCAATCCGTATAGGCTTCCTTTATTCACTTTGTATTCCACACATCTGGTCGGATTCAAATTGGCAAAGTCAATCTTTTCGTCATACCGTTTAAGTTGGTCACGCTTTCCTGTTCTCTTTTCCAATGTTAGATAATAGAGAATTACTTCATTTCTAAAGCGATTAATAACATGGAAAACATTTTCCATACATAGGCGTTATGGAAGCTTCTTTGGAAAAAGAATGTATCAGTAACCACCCGATTGGAAATCCTTTACCGTTGATTTTATCGGTTGATAAGATAACTGTTGTATTAATCATCAGGCTCTTGTTCATACTTTCCAAGGTTTTACAATCTGGTGTCTGAATGGAATCTAAAGTCATGCATTCATGATTATCTATGTCAATGACCCCGATATTCATGATTTCTATCCACACTTATAGTCTCCTGCGCAGCCTGCCCAGAACTAACCAGTCCATAATATTTTTATGGGCTGACTTAGAATATCGGAAGGATCGATGGCAATAGCCCTTCTCTTGCCTGTAATATGTTCGCTGATGATTGAATCATTGAATGCAAACTAGTTGAAGGTTTTGTTTTTAAAAAGGTTGTGATATGTTTGTTCCGAAAAACGTCCATATCTACCTAACTGAAAGAATTTGCTGTGATCCGGTATGGCCATGAATAATCTCATTGTATCCATGAAAGTTTTTAAGAGGTTTGCGTACATTTACAACTGATTTGAGAGCCAAATAGTACCCAAATTGGTACTGCATAAGGAGGGGCTCTTTAGTTATAATCAGAGGAATTGAGAGGCTTCTAATGTAGTAAAAATAATAATTTGTGTATTTTATCACCAGTCGCTTAGCTTCTTTTGGAGGCACAATTCTTAATGCTTAATCATTCGTTTTGACAATATTTCAATGACATCTTGAGTATTATCGAACCTGTTTTAGCTGGTTCTAATGTTTGACTTTAAAGTTTCGGTAATAAATTGCCCGAAGTATTAATATATATTAAATAATAATTATATGAATGACACAGCGTTCGAGGAGTTATTTAAAAAATATTATATTCCTCTTTGCCAATATGCACTTCGATATGTGAACAGATCAGCTGTAGCTGAAGATATTGTACAGGATTTTTTTATTCGAGTCTATGAAAAAAAAATATCTGCCGAATGTTTTCGAGCATATGCCTTCCAATCTGTTTGGAATGCTTGTATGAATTATTACAAAAGAGAGCTTGTCCATGAAGAAGCGTTAGATGATTTCATAAATGAACAAGCGGTGGAAGCCACCAATGAAGATGAACGAGAGCTCAAAAAAAAGATTCTACTTGCTGTAAAAAAGGTTCCTTTCAAATCTCGTAAGATTCTCTACCTAAAATTCATTAACGGACTAAAATACAAAGAAATAGCGGAAATTACAAGTATATCCGTAAATACAGTCAAGTATCATATTTGCGAAGCTCTCAAATTATTGCGCAATGAACTACGCTAATATATTTCTTGTGAGACTCCATTTACTATACACTGCAACACTGGTAAATACACATACCTGCAGACTGCTTCCCAAGTTAAAAAACAAGAGCACTGAAAAAAAAAGAAATTCTACTACCCATTTTCAATCTTTGTGTGTCTTGTATATGAATGTAATCCTCCTATTCCACGAGATAAAGGAAATAGAGGTACTAATATATAAATTTATAAGAGATGAAAAAATTACCAGATAACATCATTTTGGATATATTAGAAGGAGATGCCTCAAGCAAAGAGTACTCTGAATTTGAGGTATGGCTAAACGACTCAAAAGAACACAAGGAGGATTTTGACTCATTCAGAGATACCTATTTTCAAACTTCTTCTTTGAAAAAGGAAAATAATCCGGAAAAATTTAAACCCAATATGTCTCAAGCTTGGGAAATCATACATGCAAGGACCATAAAAAAACGCCGTAGGTCAATACGATTTCATTGTCTGTCTTATGCAGCTGCAGTAATCATTCTATGCCTCACAGTAGGTGCTATTCTTTTTCCTCACAGAGACACATTGGAAGATACCACATGTGTTGTTTCAGTTCCGAAAGGTGAAAGCCGTGAGTTGTGGCTGCCTGACGGTACCCACGTACGTATGAAACCGGAAAGTGAATTGCATTATCCGGTAGCATTCAATGGAGATAAACGAATTGTATCGTTAAGTGGGGAAGCCTATTTTGAAGTAAAAAAAGATAAGAACCACCCTTTCTTAGTAAAAACAGAACAAATTGCCGTAGAAGTATTGGGTACATCTTTCAATGTCTCGTCCTATGTAGAAAACGATATCACCAGTGTGACATTAGTCGAAGGACTCGTTCGTATATGCAATGGAAAAGGCGAAAACACATTGTTAACCCCTTCACAATGTTTAGAATACAGTAAATCTGAAGGAAATACAAATATCAGTACCGTAAATACCCAATTATATACCGCATGGCTTGAGGGAAAAATATATTTTGAGAATGAGACATTAAGCAATATTCTGACGGAATTAAAACACTGGCACTCGTTCAATATTGCCTGTACAGACAGTACACTTTTAGAACGCCATTTCTCTTTTGAAATCATCAATGGCGGATCGTTGAATGAGATACTAGAAATAATAAACTATACATCCGATTTACACTGTGAAATAGAAAATAATATTATTCATATTCAAACAAAGAAAGGAGGTCATTAATAATTACAAACAGTTATCGAATCCTATTATGAAAGGAGAAAGCTAATACTTATATTTTTTTACGCAAAAAAACAAAATTTCATGAAAAATAACCGTATTTATAACTTAACTTTTTTGAGACGAAAATCTCTAAAATATCTAGTTTTTTTATTTCTATTAGGTGCTCTTCCATCATATACGATGGCAATTGCTACTTCCGTGCCCATATCAGTACAACAGTATTCTATAAAACTTTCTGTTAATAATCAGCCGTTATCACAAGTACTGAAAGCAATATCCAAACAATCTGGCATAACGATAGCTTACAGTAGTGACGAAATAGCCCTCAGTAGCCGTTTCTCTGGTAATATAGAAACTAATAATATTGAACAAGCTCTCAGGATAGTACTTGGAAACGAATATTCCTTTCGTAAAGTGAATGATCATATTCTTATTTCTTCTCGGCAACAAAAAAAATCTTCTGTAACAAAAAAAATGCAGGTAACCGGTTTGATTACAGACTCCGACGGAAACCCTATTCCTGGTGCAACTGTTATGATTTCCGAACAAACTACAGGCGTGATTTCAGACCTTGAGGGGCGTTACACTATCATGGCGAACAAAGGAGACATACTGGAGTTTCGTTACATCGGTTTTGTTACTGAAACTCGTACAATAAATGATAATACTACGATTAATGTGCGTATGATGGAATCAGCAGTCAGCGTTGATGAGGTTGTTATAGTGGGATATGGACAGCAAAAAAAGAGCAGTGTGGTATCTTCCATAAATACTATTGGTCCTGCCGAATTAAACATCAAAAGCGACAATCTTAAAGATGGTATTGCCGGAAAACTTCCCGGTATCATTGCCGTACAGAGAAGTGGCGAGCCCGGTAATGATTCAGGAGCTTTTTATATCCGCGGACAGAGTTCCTATGCAGGAGGTACAGACCCTCTGGTATTGATTGACGGTATTCCTCGTAACATGTCAGATATTGATGTGGATGAAATTGAAACATTCTCTGTATTGAAAGATGCAGCAGCCACTGCTGTCTATGGAGCAGAAGGAGCCAATGGAGTCGTCTTGATTACAACCAAACGTGGTAAGGTGCAGAAAAATCAGATTGATGTCAACGTTCAATACGGTATTGTAACTCCGACTAGAATGATAGAATTGATGGATTCTTATAATTATCTAAAATTGTGGAACGAAGTCAACTGGAACGATGCCGGTAATCCGACTCAGTGGACAGCGCCTATATCCGATGAAGTGTTAGGCTATTATCGTGACGGTACAGACCCGGATTTATATCCAAGCGTTGACTGGACTAATTTGTTGAAGAACAGAACACATAGTCAACGTTACATGATCAGTTTCAGAGGAGGTTCGGAACGGACTCGTTATTTTGCTTCAGGAACTTACTATCAGGAAGATGGTATTTATGATACAAATCCAAGTGAGCATTACAATGCCAACGTTGGCCTTCAACGGTTTAATCTACGTTCGAATGTAGATATGGATATCACAAAAACAACACAATTGTCAATTGATATGAGCGGACAATACGTGCTTCAGAACTATCCGGGATTTTCTTCAGGTGACATTTTTAAGTACATATCCAGCTACCCGGTACATGTTACACCGATGTATTTCTCGGACGGCACATGGGCTGATGCTTCCGACACAACTACCGGTGTAGAACACAACCCGTATAATATGTTGAATAACAGCGGATACACCAAACAATGGGGTGCACACCTTCAGACTAAAGCGATGTTAAATCAAAAACTGGATTTTATCACGAAAGGGTTGTCAGCAAGAGGAATCGTCAGCTTTGATGCAGATTTCGCCGCAGGATACAAGCGAACTAAAGTGCCTGCAACATATCATGCCACAGGACGAGATGAAAATGGCAATCTGATAAAACAGCAAATCCGTACAGGAAGTGAATTGTCCGACCCAGTTCGTTCGGCAATGTCTGGTACGAAAAGAATATATATTGAAGCTGCATTAAATTATGCACGGGTATTCGGAGATATACACGATGTAACAGCCATGTTATTGTATAACCAGAAAGAAACACAATATCAGAACGGGGAAGCTTTAGGTATTTTGCCTTACCGAAAACAGAATTTTGTGGCAAGAGCAAGTTATGCTTACGACAGACGTTATGTATTGGAAGCAAGTATGGGTATGACAGGAAGTGAGAATTTTGCTTCCGGACATCGTTGGGGAATTTTCCCTGCTTTCGGTTTCGCATGGAATATAGGCGAAGAAAAGTTCCTTAAAGAGTCTACAGATATCTTCAATAAGTTGAGATTACGCGCTTCGTTCGGTATTACTGGTAATGACGCTATCGGAAACAATACTCGTTTTCCCTATCGCGAAAGTATGAACCTAAATGCCAACAATGGTTACCCATTGGGATTTAGCGGAGGAGCCGGACAAAGTGGCGGTACCAACAACAAAGGGAATGGTATATCAGAAGGAACAATTGCCATGCCTTATCTGTCTTGGGAAAAAGAACGCAAAATAGATGTCGGCATTGATTTGGGTATGTTTAATGGAGCTATCGATATGACCTTAGATTATTTCAACAACCGTCGTACCGATATCTTGCTGCAACGGCGTACCATGTTGAACGTTACCGGTATCCGTAATGCTCCATGGCAGAATATAGGTATTGTAAACAATCAAGGTATTGAAGGTAGTCTGAACCTGAAGCAAAAAATCGGAGAAGTCAACTTATCCGCATTAGGCAATTTCACGTATGCAAAAAATAAGATTATCGAATATGATGAAGTTCCTACTGCTTTCGAATATCAGTCTATCACAGGAAGATCATTGGGCAAACCTTATGTATATATTGCAGAAGGCCTGTACACACCGGATGATTTCGATATTATAGTAGACCCGACTACAGGTGCAAACTCTTACACCCTGAAAAGTCATCTGCCAAAACCGGCAGCCAATGTAATGCCCGGTGATATTAAATATAAGGACTTGAATAAGGACGGTTCTATCAACGGTGATGACCGGACACGTGACAACGACCTTTATTCTCAAACTCCGGAAATTGTATATGGTTTCGGGCTAAACGCAGAATGGAAGGGCTGGTTCGTAGGAGTGTTCTTCCAAGGAGTGGCACATACATCAACCAACCTAATGGCAAGTTACGGAAATATCATGCCATTCCTCATCGGATTCGACAAAGGTTCAGCTCGTACAATGTTGAACGACCGCTGGAGACCGGAAGATCCATACAATCAAAATGTACTCTTCCCAAGAATGCATTCAAGTGCCTTTGTACATAATACCGAATATGCAAGTACATGGTGGTATAGAGATGGAGGTTTCCTTCGTTTGAAAAATGTGGAAATCGGATATGAATTCAACAAGAAGAAACTCTCGAAATATAAACTGAATAACTTACGTGTTTACCTGCAAGGAACGAATCTTGCTGTCTGGGATCACGTCAAATACTGGGATCCAGAGCTGGGCAACGCATCTTCAGGAGCTGTTTATCCCTTAGAAAGAACTTTCTCTCTTGGCTTGGAAGTAACATTTTAAAAATTAGTATGACTTATGAAAATCAAAAAACTAATATACATGATGTGCCTGCTTTGTGGAGGTACCTTTTCAATCACTTCGTGTGATTACTTGGATGTTTCAGAAGAATTAGCCGAAAATCTGACCTTGGATGAGACTTTTGACAATCCTGCATACGTACGCAGATGGTATGGCGGACTTTACAATGTCATCACCAATTACACAATAGCATGGAGTGGCGGGCAAGATGGTTTCTCTGGTTTTTGGTGCGGAATGTCGGGCGAAACACTGGTTTCATCAGGTGGTGTTGTCAGCCAAATGCGCGACGGGTTTACCGCCAGTACAGCACCCGCTCAGCGTTGGACAACCCTTTACCGTTATATACGTGATTCATGGTTGTTTATTGAAAAAGCACATGTAGTTGGAGATGAAAACGATATAGACTATATCAACAGCACAGAGCTGAGCAAAATGGTAGCAGAGGTGAAATTTCTTATCGCCTATAGCTATATGTCTCTATTCGAATTATACGGTCCTGTTCCTTATATTGATAAGACGATAGATGCCAATGACAAGACTTTGGACTTTGCTCGCACACCCATCAATGAGTTCCTGACCAAAGTCGATGGCCTGCTGGAGGAAATTATCAACTCCGGTTATCTTACAGAATCTGTAATTCAAAATAGTCATTCATCTCAGGAGGGAGAACGCTATAACCTTTCGGAAGTCGTTCGTCCGACAAAAATTGCAGCAATGGCTCTACGTGCCAAACTATGGGTATACGCGGCTTCACCTTTGTTCAATGGCGGATACAAAGAATCTCTACAGCTGTCGAACAATGACGGAACTACTATTTTTACAGCAAAAGATGACAGCAGATGGGAAAAGGCAAAAGACTACTTAGAGGCATTAATAAAAGAAGCAGAAAACAAGGGCCATAAATTGTATGTTTATACCAATCCTGAAACCGGACAGGCTGATCCGCACGAATCTGTATATCGTCTATACCAATATTTCAATGATGAAATATTGTGGGCTTCCGGCCAAAGTGGCTATAACAGCGGCAACGCTGAAAAGAATACAGACCCGCGTTCTTTATTCAATGGATGGGCAAATTGCGGTATTACGCAAAACTCTGTTGATGCCTTTTTTGATAAGGACGGATTATGTATAGATGACCCGGGAAGTGTCTATTCGGAGAAAGGGTTCAGTGATGTGATGAATCCGGTAAATAAAGACAAACGTGTAGATAGAAACGTCTATAATATGTATGCCAACCGTGAACCCCGTTTTTATGCCAATGTCATTTATCAGGGAAAAAGCTGGCACATACAACCGAATGTCCGACCGAATTTCTTTTGTAACTGGGCGAAAGGAGGAGATGCCGACAATACAAATGCCAACTGCCCACGCACCGGCTATTTATTAGGAAAGTTTAAAAACAGAACCATACGCTGGGAAGGCGGAGGCACTACCCTTTGGGGACGTCCCTTGATTCTGTTCCGCTTGGCAGACTTTTATCTGTATTATGCAGAGGTACTGAATGAGATAAACCCGCAGGATCCGCTTATTATTACCTATCTGGATAAAGTGAGAGAGCGGGCTGGTATCCCTGGATATAAGAAATTGGCTACGGATAACAAGAAAAACATCATCGGTGACCAGCAGAAGCAACGGAAAGCTATTCAGCATGAACGTCAGATTGAAATGATGGCAGAAGGTGTACGCTATTTTGATGTTCGAAGATGGATGATAGCCGGTCAGGGAGAAGACGGAGACCAAAGCGTGATATGGGGAATGAATCTGAACGGTAAATCATCGGTAACTCCAGGAGAATCAGATTCTTATTATACACGCACTAAGACTGAAAACCGTGCATGGCAGAGAGCAATGTACTTGTATCCGATACCATTGACTGAAATTAATAACAGTAAAGGGGGATTATTGAAACAAAACCCATTATGGTAAATTGATCTTTTTTAATTTATTCAACCCTTAAAAGTGTATGTGCATATCTTTCGTATCCAAGAGGTTGGGAGGTATGTACATTACTTTTTAATATTCAAAACATTACATGAAGGCAAAAATAAATATAATACTTGTTTTCCAGATATTGCTCACCTTGGCATGCAGCAATGAATCGAGCAGTAATGACCCGGACATACCTAATCGTCAGCTGGAAGAAGGATGGATAGAATATACGCCCGACTTGATAACCAACCTACGCAACCCGGCTATGGGCTGGATGATGTATGAGGAAGGATGGTCATTCGACCGTGAACGCCCCGGAAATATTTGGACACCAGAACTCTTCTGGGAAGAAATGGAAAAAGTAGATGCACCTGCATATTCCAATATTCTGTACATTAGAATGAAATGGAATTTACTGGAACCTGAAGAAGGAAAATATATATGGATATATGATGAGAAGTATAAAGAATATATCAAAAAAGCCAAAGAACATGGACTCAAGCTCGCCTTTAGAGTATTTTTCGATGGTGGAGTTCCACAGTATGTATATGATGCTGGAGCAGGTCGTTCAGGTTCTCAGCCTTATTACGATGATCCTATTTTCCAACAAAAGTTTTTCAAGTTTTTAGATGCTTTTGCAAAAGAGTATAACAACCCCGACTTGGTGGATTATGTAGATGCTTATGGTCTTGGCACATGGGGAGAAGGACATGGAGTGACGTTAAAAAACAATACCGATGCCACTTACAAAGCGGTTATTGAAAACATAACGGGAGCTTATGCTGAAAGGTTCAGCAGAGTGCTGACTGTTATGAACCTGTCATGGAATGACTGGAAGTTCACTGAAGAATCTGTATATAAAAAAGGTATCCTTCCTCGCCGAGACGGCATTGGGAGCTACTGGTTTAATGACACAGAACGAAAATATCTTCATCAACTATTTAGTGAAGACAAACTTGCCTTTATTGGTGAAGGATGTTATTGGTTCAATGATTCCAGCAACGGAAGTAAACCGGGATATACCTATGATTTCAAAAACGACAAACGCTTTCAAATGAATACGATGGAAGAAGCACTGACCGTTTCTGTAAATGATGCGTTAGAAAATCACAGTAACACGCTCGATTTGCGTGTCCCCACCCAATGTAAATTTTGGATTGAAAGGTTGCCTGGAGAAGTGCAAAAGTTTATCACTAATGGAGGATATAGACTATATCCTGCACGCATCAAAGTAGATCGTCAGGGAAATAATATGCTGATTCAGCATTCATGGAGAAATTATGGAAAAGGTATGTTACCTAACAATCACCCCAGCTGGAATCACAAATATCAGCTTACTTTCAGTCTATTAGACTTCAACAAGAAGGTTGTTTATAAATTTACAGATAATAAAGTAGAACCGGCAGATTGGCTAAAAGGGAATTCCTACGATTATACGACGAAGTTTACTCTTCCTTCTCAGTTTAAAGGAAAGTACACACTGTGTGTAGGGCTGACAGATAAGACCAAAAATCACACACCAGGTATCGAACTCTCCATTCCTGCTGAACAGCAAATAGATAAATGGGTAAAAATATCTAATATTGAATTATAAACTCTGACCTAATGGTCGCAAATGAGTATAATTGAATATTACTGGTTAATTGGAAAAAGAAATCGTGGGCTGTCGGCTCATGGTTTCTCTCTATATGATTGGAACTAAAATATCCGCATCTTCCTCTTTCTAGGTAGTATTTTTTATTTTACTTCTGGTTTCTTTGCCTTTATGACCATCGTTCCGGCAAACTTGGCAGCAGAAACTTTAGACTTTTTTTCCACCGTTTTTACCGCAACTGGCAACTTTTTGTAGGGATATTCCCAAAATAAGAAAATTTAAGAGGCTGTCTCAAAATAAACTTGAGATGGCCTTTTTTTGTTTTATTTCAGATTGAAGTTATTTGGATTCTTCTCAAAAAAGGAGTTTACAAGCTTCTTTTTGAAGATTTCATTCTTTCAAACAGTTTTT